>LKMJ01003700.1_pt1 | contig 14300 bp, 13 predicted proteins | sample 643391 | NCBI WGS metagenome assembly LKMJ01 (sample SAMN04112250, study PRJNA286221) | soda lake metagenome | biome: soda lake; feature: Kulunda Steppe; material: water; isolation source: sample PL-Br10 brine of Picturesque Lake | place: Russia: Kulunda steppe | collected 2010-07
CGAGCTCAATGTCAATATGAGGGAGATACACCTCGTTGAGGTTAAATACTGCGAAGACACACGGCCTGGACACCAATTAGAAGCCTCTAGAAAACAACATGAAGTTCTTTGTAAGCGCTTAAAGGCCTAGAAAGTTGTCCTTCACACCATTCTCCTTGGTGTGGGAGGCTCTATCTATACCTCACACACTTTGAATCACCTTAGAGAGCCCGGCCTTGATACACAAAAAGCCCATAAGACTGCCCTCAAGTTACATGCTCATTCTGTGCTCTATGCACATAAACTGTCAACTACTAGATGCGCTCTTGAAAAATCTAGTTGCTCTCAAGGTCTTGATCTGGAGCAGGGGGCGGCTTGTTACCTTCCAGATCCTCACTAGTTTTTCCATCTCCCTGGTGTGGAGGAGACACACGGCTCTTCGGCCCAATGTGTCTCCTTTTCCTAAATTGTCGTAGGGAGTGGTTTCACTGCCTACGTAGTTTTTCTTTTCTTTTCTCTTCTTGTACCTGCCGAACGAAGACAGCTTAGCTGAAGCCAAACAGGCCTGCATTTGAAACCAACAAAAGGCAGGCAAGGATGTGATCTGAAATCTAGGCACAGCATTCTGAGCACTCATATACAAATAAGGCCAGGCCTTTGGTGTCTGCTCGGCTTATAAAGTCTCTTAGCCTGTTTGAGCTACCAGGGGGGGAGCGGAAGAGTTGGTGGTGCTTGACCTGCAAGTTTGCCAAGTCAGCACTTGGGCAATCTAAGAGGACATGCTGTTCATCTTGCACACAGTGCCAGTTGCATTTAGTGCAGATACTAAGCTCATAAGGAACTCTGTGCTGTAGTTGTCGGAGCTGCTTGATGTTCAAGTTGTGACCAGAGACTCTTAGTCTGGAGACAGCGCGTGACAAATGGTTTGGGACATTGTGTCGTAGGTATGAAGGCAGAGTTTTTTGCACGTTTCCGATCATCTCAAAAGCCAATCTGACACCCCTATGGGCATGGAAATTGGTGTGATAAGTCCTCATGACTCTGCTGGAAACATGTGCATCATGTGGGTGAATCTGGTCCAGATCTTTCCATTCTCGGATCGTTTGCTCACGCAACAACAGTTCAAAGTCGCTCATGTTGATTTTGGAACGGCTCATGATAGCAGATGCATGCACATCAGTCCCTGTTATTACATGAAGAGCAGATAAGACTTCAGATGTCCAATTTCCTTTTTGGTGAGCCAGCCTTAAATCAGCTTCATTGAATTTGCTCAGCAAGGCATTGTTCAACAAGCAAGTTGCTTGTCAAAAGGCTGTTCCAGAAGCAAGCAACACAGCGGAACCAGTAGAAGTAAAGGGGCAGCTGACTTGTCTCCCTTAGTAGGCAATGTGCGTTTGTGTTTTGTTTCACACCCGACAACATCTTTAGAAAGGAAACGTGGTGGATGCAGGCTTTGGTTGTAGCAGATGATTCGAATGTGAGAGTCTTTGTAGCCCAAACTTAACATTTATAAAGGCCGGCAGAGAGTGGCCAGAGCATGGAATGCTTCCTGTTCTTGATACCCAACTATGAGCAAATCCTCCACACTCTGGCTACGGCATCAGCAAATTTGCAGGCCACCTGGTTTGAGGCATTTGTCCTCCTTCCATTGTGGCTCAGGGTCGAGCCCAAGTATTTAATTTCTTGCACATACTCCAGTTGAGTGTACCACTGTAGCGAAATATCGGTGGGTCGGAGCAAAAGAAGGCCATGGTTTTGGTGTTGTGCACATTCAGCGTCAGCCCTTTCAAAGCCGTGTAGGTATGGAATCTATCGAGTTGGAGCTGGAGGTGGTGGGCAGTGTTGGTAGTAAGTGCAATGTCATCTGCGCATTCACAATGAGAAACTTTGGTTGTTAGCAAGGCTGTCATTGCCCCATGATCCGACGTATTCAAGAACTTGCCCAAGTCGTTTGTGAAGAGAGCGTAGATTAGAGGGCTCAGCGGGCATCCCTGCTTCAGTCCCTGAGTTACCATAGTTTCCTCCGACACCTTGTCTCCGTCAACGAGGATATTAACACTATCTTGGTACAAAGCCCTTATTGCTGAGAGCAAATACTTAGGAACATGAATGTTCTGAAGGTGGGCCTATAGTTTCTCTCTTTGGACACTGTCATAGGCAGCAGTGAGGTCAAGAAAGGCAGTGAAAAGCTTCTCCTTTTAAAGTTTAGCTACTGTGAGGTTAAGTCGTGTCGTAGGATGTAGATCGGCTGATTTGTGTTTCTTGTGGGGCAGAATTCAAACTGTGTCAGAGATTTGATTCTCAGCCAACGCCCATTTGGTCAGTAAGTCTCTCACCACGGTAGCATATAATCTGTATATGCATCCATTGATGGCTTTAAGCCTGTAGTTCTGTCAGCTAAGCTGCCCTCGTTGGGCAGGTACAGCTTTGTAACCTAACCTAAACTAATCAACAAGGTCCCATACAGAAAGGAGCCTTTGAAGAATTTCCTCTGACTTGCAAGCCCTATCAAGGCATCCCTCACTCAAACCATGTAAACAATCATTGTGCGGCACAGGAAGATCAAGAGCAGGATCAAGCACTGTAGATTCCCAATCGCAAACCAGAACTGTTTGCCATCAATGTTTCCTCAGTCCCACTCTTCACTCCGATGCCTCTTCACTCCAATGCCAAGCAGCAGCCATCCAGTGATGTTTTTGCCATGCAGTGGGGTGTTGATGGCACGGCACGAGATGAATGGTGTTTCATCCTTGCTTGAGAACTTTCCAAAGGTCAGCAAAATTATTGCCACCAAGCTAAAATCCAGCGTTTCAAGAGAAGTGCATGCCCTTGGGCAAGGCTTGTTATTTGTGTCTCCAAGTAGCCCATTCTTGCAAGGCTGTTTTTGCTGCATCCAATGCTCAAAATGGGATGGCAGCATCCCCAGATGTTTTGTTGGTAGGCGATGGCAATTTCAAAGCGTTGTTGGAAGTGAAGTGTGCGTGCCCACTTATTGGGAAGGAAGATGGAAGACGTTGGGTGTGACCTCCCTTCATGTGTGCTTTTGGCAACGTAGGCATTCTTGTTAGGTACTTTGTGCAGTGCCTAGTTCAGATGGCGACTGCACATGTCAACCCCTGCCTAATTGTTGGTTGGGAAATTTACACCTACAAGGTCATCTGTGTGCCGCTTGATCAAGAAAGCTTCATGCATATGTCGGGCATGCTGAGCCGCATCTTGCTTGCAGCAGCACCTCTGGCAGGCAAGCGGCCAGACCTGACAACCATTCCAGGCAACGAGGATTCTGTGGAATTCACAGCGCAGTCAGACAGATGTACGCAACATCAAAAGCATGAAAGGACCAGTACAGTCATGGTGGCTGTGGCGGCAGCAAGACCATGGACATGGTGTATACCTAGTTCTGTTCGGTGCCTCAGTGTCGTTAGGTGAGCTGGGAGGACTCGAATATTAGTGAATGCATTATCTGTTGCGTAAATTGTTGATTGCTCATCTGATGATCGTCAGTCCGTTATCTGGAGTTCCTTGAGTATTGCAGGCATGCCTGAGAGGTGCCCAGCACCCATTTTAAAAAATATGAATGCAGATGTTCTTAAAACACCTTCATTTACTAGGTGCCAAAGTTTCAGGAAGATCATAAGAGATCCTGATGAGGCTCCCCCTTGGAGGCGCATGCGCAAGTGCACCTAGCAGGCATGTCTGAGAGGTGCCCAGCGCCTCACCCCAGAATTTTCAAAATCTAGTAAGCATATATATATGTTCTTAAAATACCCTCATTACATAGCTACCAAAGTCTCAGGCAAATCCAGCAACTCCCCAAGTGCAATATGATATTGCCAATATCCCTAACCATCTTTCGCGCGCTCTTTCCTGACTCATGAGTCAGGAGCCTGATCAGACTCTCTGGTCACAACTTGAGAGAGTCTCTGGAAAAAACAGCACAGAGACCCTTATGAGCTTAGGATCTGCACTTTATGCAACTGGCACTGTGTGCAAGATGAAGAGCATGTCCTCTAAGATTGCCCAAGTGCTGACTTGGCAAACTTGCGGATCATGCACCACCATCTCTTCTGCAGCCCATCTAGCAGCTCAAGCAGGCTAAGAGACTTTATTAGCCGAGCATACACCAAAGACCTGGCCTTGTACGTGCATAAGTGCCTGGAATTCCAATATTCGAATATCGTGCTTAGATTGACACTACCTAGCTTGCCTTAATTGGTTTCGGCTGCAGGCCCGTTTGGCATCAGCTAAGCTGCCCTCGTTTGGCAGGTACAGCAATGTAATCTAACCGTACTTAACCAAGTGCAAGCCTGAGAGCCCAGCAATCACTGAAATTGCACAAGTCCCACAGAGGTGGCCCCCAGAGCAGCCTGGATAGGTTCAACAGCTTCACTCCATGTAATAACGTGTATACATGCTTTAGATCCTCCTGTGTAAACTTCGGTGGTTGGGAGGCCGTGGCCTGCTGCCTTTGGGCCCGAACACGGGAAGCTTCTTCACCTTAGACATGCATCGCGCATATTAGAAAATACTGAACAGGCAAAAAACGCTTAAACTGAATGGTTTGCACGGCAGAAGGAGCACCCCTTGTATTATTTTGTTCGCCCAAGTCAATTGCTAAAAGCTGGAGGATTAGGTATATTTAATTGTTTTAAACAAATCGCTAGGAGCTGGAGGATTGTGTGGCGTGTGTGTACAATCGTCTTTTGGCAAGCCCTAAGGTAAGAGAAGGTCATTGCATGAGGGATACGTGGGGGTTCTGGGCGCCTGTTTTGCAACAGGAGGTCCTACAAGGCGCGCAGTAATATGTATCCATGTGGTGGGTTGCCAGTGGGAGTGCCCTGACGACAAAACGGGGAACCTTCAAAGCTCCCCTTAACCCCCTGAGCCCGGACCCCTGCAAATGACGGCAACCCTCCTCACCTCCCAGCCTGGATTCGTGCTAGCATCGAAACAGCTTTCGGTGCTCCCAGATGTGCCTACACAGGAAGGTTTACGTGCCTAAGGTGCCCTGGCTACTGTGCAGGCTTCGCCAGCGCCGGTGTTTTCCATTCCTACCATGGCTGACCATCATTTACCCCCCGGGGCGTACGTGTCCGCGCATTCGTTTATCCCGTTCCCGGGCTACCAGTCGCTTCCCATGGGGGCGTACCAGCCGCTGCCTGGGCAGGTGCCGCATCAGCTGCACCACCACCCGCAGCAGCTCCCACAGCCACAACCGCAGCAGCAGCAAGGTGGTGAAGAGTCGGAGGAGACGGACAGCGAGGGTGGGGGCTCGAAGAACCCCGCCAACCCCAACTACAAGTGCAAGCCGCGCAGGAAGGCCACCCAGAAGCCAGTGGTGCGTTCCTGTTGGCAGTCGGTTGGATGCCTGCATGTGACCATTCGCCTTGCCTGTTATTAGAGCCCGTTGTCGTTGTGGCACTCGCAGATGTTGCAAGCAAGCAAGTTACTGAGCCGGAACTGCTTGCCAAGCGCTTGTGGGGCAGGCCCTGTCCAGGCAACCACTCCCTTAATCCTCTCCCACAGATCAGCACAAACAGACAGAGCGCGCGCACACACACACACACACACACACACACACACACACACACACACACACACGCACACACACACGCACACACATGCATGCAAACATGCATGCACACACGCATACACACACATCAGACACCTATTTTCTCTCTCGTACACGGGATGCCAGCTGCTAGGTCTGCACCCTGCTCTGGGCACAAACAGGATTTCATGCCTATCAAAATGATTTGCTTGCGCCCCCTCTCCCGTGCCTACAGGGGTCAGACCAGAAGAGGCAAGCATTTTCAAAGCGGAAGCGGGGCATTGTGCTGAAGGCTTATCAGCTTTACAAGCTGACAGACGCCAAGGTGACCTCACATTGGCAGGGCAATCTCATGTGAAAAGTCCTGGTGAATGCCTCCAAGGCAACACTTGCAAGATGGTAAGCACACTGTGTTGCTCTTTATTGCGCTCTCATTGGCACACAGGTGTTTATGTTCATGGTGAACGACAAGGGAAGCTCCTGGGCATATGCCTCGCCCAGCTTCGGCTCGTCACTGCGGCCAGACCACTTGAAGCACATGCGAGAGCTTGCAGATTTGCCGCACACCCCGAAACATGTCACTGAGGTAGGCTGGAGAGAATGACTTGAATTCCTGTGTGTTAGGAGGTCATATCTTTGTGTGCATGTGTGTGAGAGCAATACTCAGTGCATGAAGTGTAGGCTTGATTCATGGCTCTGGGGGTGTTTATTAATTACTGAACTGCCTGTTCGAGTGCAACCCCACACTTCTATTCTATGATCTGTCCAGAACCACCGCATGAGTGCTTAGTTTAAACGAACAGGTTTCACTCATGCACCCAAGATATGCAAGTGCAATGAGCATAAAAAGCATCATTTGGCTTGCTGAATACCGAAGAACTACAAATAAAACTATATGTGTACCTAAGGGGTTGGTCACACCTGACGGCATCCCTGCCCACATCCCTGCATTTGTTTCCTCGAGGGATGCGGCAGGTATGACCGCTTTCACATCCTTGCCCCAAAAATGAAAAAAATCCCTGGGCTGGGATCGCCCCCCCCCCATCCCAACCCCCCTGCAAATTCCAAGAATTTGCCGGAAGGGCCCTGAGGCCTCTGCGGACAGTGCGCATCATAGAAATTTGCCTGGGGATTTTTTCCGTGGACATTGCTCTCGGGTCAACAATCAGATGATTGCAGCATCACAAGCAGGGTCAAGGGGAGAGGAGTGGGTTCCTGTGGAAGGTTTGGGAGAGTTACGTCAGCCCCCTGGGATGCTCCCTCCTGTGCTTGATGCCCTGCTCGCACAAACGAGCACCTCCTCAGCTCAGTTGTCACACAGAATGCGCAATTCAGCTTGCCGCATTTGCTGCTGGGTGTGTGCGCGCACAACATGCTCTGGGCAGTGGTGTGCCCAGGTACTCCATGCACGGGTGTGCCCATGCTGCGCATGCGCACCTGCGCGCACATCATCCAAATTTTTTCTGTGGCCATTTCTACGAAGTTAAAAAAAATCAGCGGAATTCTCAGCTCAAGCCCTGACAATCGGCACCCTTTTTGTGCAAAGTGGATGAAAGGGGGGGTCCATATGTATGCCTACGAGTCAACGGCAAGAGCCGAAACGCAAATGGGTATGTGCCGCAGGGTGTGTGGAGCCAAAGGAGCACCTAGTAAATCCATACTTTCAGGATAGTGCCAGCAGAAGACGCCTATTGGAATGCTGAAGAAAGGAAAGCAATCTTCGGGTGTTAAAGGCTGCCTGCAGATGCTTGGCAGGTAATGTATGCAAGAGCATCCGCATCTCAGTGTTTGCCCCATTACTCTGCAGCAAGACAATATCTGGTGCTAAACATGTTGATGGATGCCTATTTGAAAATGGAGCAGATTGGTACCTTCTTGTCCAGGTGGGGGCACCGGAAAGGGGGAAGGGGTGTTAGGGGGGGCCAGCCCAGAAATAGGGCATGCCCTCAAGAAAATCCTGCCTCTTGCTCTCAAAACGAAAACTTTTTTTTGTGGTCACAAGGAAAATTTTCACTCCACTGCACCTGCTCCCTCCATGACCACCGCTCTTCCAGCATTACTAATGGAAGCCACACTAGTGTTTCCTAGCTTCCCAAGACCAGCAATAGGATTCAAAGAGCTCTTCGCGACAAGTCCTTGTGCCGCAATTAGGCAGCAACACAACACAGACTGCACTGTTCATAAGGAGCCTGCGATGCTCCAGACGCCCTCGTTTAAGCACCTGGCTCATGGCCTGCAAGGTCTTGCATGTCAGTCAATCAACCCTGGGCCATCAGGGGAGTGCCAGGACAGGATGCTGGAAAGTTAAGCAGAGCGTGGTTACTGCGGTTGGCGCACACTTGAAAACTCCTTACATTCCCTGTGCATGTGGCCATGGTGCATCAGTTTTTGCCTTCATATGAGAATTTGTCCTCGCGCATGCAAAGAAAGCCTTTTTTATGCGAGAGCTCCTCAAATTGACAGTCCAAGTCCAGGAAATGTCAGTGATAACTATCCCTCTCATTTTCTATTTGCCTGACATTCTTCACCATACTTGGGACCCTACAACTATAAGCCCAGCGAAGACACAAGACATCATCTCAGTGCACTGTCGGCCTAGAGAGTCATCACCAGCAATTGCTGCAGCTGTATAAATAACGGGTGTAAGCCATGTAGGGAAACCTTAGACATCCTCTCAAGGTAAATGCTCTTTCTGACGTACAAAACCCCAAACAAGGGGCTCCTGGGGGTCTTGCACAATCAGGATCCTCCCTGGGGGCCTCCTGAGACAACCCCTCATTTTCGCCCGAAGTGAAAAAAAGTGCACTTTGGGGGTTGAATTGAAAAGCGAACTCACTCTCTGTGATCTGTTAGAAGTTTCTCTAATCAATGCCTTGCTTAGTATACAGGCTCTGATTCAGGTTCCCCCAGGGGCTGACCATGGAGCCCCATGCTCCAATCGGTCCAAGGACAGTAAGGGATGTAGGTTGCACAAAACGGAAGCGCTTGAGCAATGAGCAACCCAGGGAGCTCCGCATCCGCCTGGATCCTGACATTACACGTCACATTGAGCATGTTAGGCAGTAAGCAGCAGCCATACCAAGGGCAGGGACAGAGGCTAGGGCTCAAAGGAGATTGCTGCTGAGCCAAACAACAGAGGCAGGGGCAGGGGCAGGAGCATAGGCATGGGGATGGGAAGCAAGTGGAGGGTTAGCAGGGGTAGGGGTAGAGGGAGGGAGCTGAGCCCATGGAGGTGTCCTTGGAGTCTGAGAAGGTTACATCTGAGAAGGACAAGGGCATGGAAGAGAAGCAGCTGCTACAGTTCAGCCAGAGAGAGTCAGATTGCAAGATCTCGCGAAATGTCATTTTCAAGGGGGTTCGAAATCAAATACTTTCTCAAAAAATTGTGAAATGTTTTGGACCTCGCGCTTAAGTAGGACAAGTGACAGCAAAGGAGCAGTACAATACATACAGTTTCTACAGTATAGTGGGTAAATGCGGGGCACATGTAAGCTTTGTAATTTCCATGTATGCTTTCTAGCAATCGTACGCATTACAGTGCGAGCAGGATCAAATTTAATCTGTGCTTCCACACCACAGGTGATGGCGCATCCAAAGCTTGATGAGACAGACCGGCACGCAGACAACCGACACTTGTACCTGACATCTGTGTCGGTCCAGGACAACCTGCACCTTGTCAGTGGCTCCGTGCCTGCGTCCCTTCCCTACTTACCTCCCCCCCTTCCCCCTCCAAGAGCCCAGCCAGGCCCATCGCATATGCACGATGGCATGCTCCCTCACCTTGGGCACCTTGGCCAGCCTCACATGCACCACCACATCCAGCCTCACCTGCCTGAACAGTTCCTTGGTCACCCCCAGCAGCACATTGCCCACCCCCAGATGCAGCCGCCTCAGATGCACATGCACATGCAACAGCATGTTCCTCATCAGCTGTACCAGCCACTGCCTCATCAGCAAGCCCAGCAGCAGACACCAAGCCAGCAACAGCAACAGCCGCTGCAGCCACAGCCACAACAGCAGGGTCACAATTGCAATCCTCAGGCCCAGGCTGCTCCCTTAGTAGGGGTGCCTGTGGCTAACGCAAACAGCAGTGGATTCAGCAGCGACAAAAAGCCTGGAGAAGAACAGCATCATCAGAACCCTGGTCCGAGCCCTGTGCTCAGTCCCAAGGCCTCAGAGCCTGCCAAAGAGGGTTCTCCAAAGAAGGTGTGAAGCATCCAGACAACTTGAGAACTGACAGACCTGGTGTAGCACGTTGTCAGTATACGGTTGAGATGTGTAAGAATGTAGAGAGGACTTGTAGATGGGATATCCCAAATGTCGTCCGAGATTATGTGCCTCATCAATTGCCTGGCACTAAGGCAAGCAGGCACGTCCAGGTTCCAGTATTTAGGTGCCCCGTCGTTGGCCTGCAGACGTGCCCTACAGCATGATGTGCTGGTGATGCGGAACCTGTGCTACCACAGTTCTTACACCACATTGCAACTGTGATCCACAGCCCTTGTTCTTGCCTTTGGATGCAGGTGACTGACGCCAATGAGCCTCAGCAGCAAGGTCTAGGTGGGAAGGACGCAGGCTCCGATGATGCAGTCATGATCACAGCGGCCTCAGCCAACCTGGGCTGCCTAAAGCAAGGTGAGCATTGAAGAGCAAGGTGTGAATGGGGTGGTCATGGGGTGGGGTGGGTAGGAGAGGCTAGCGAGTGTAAAAGCAGGCCTGTAGTCTGCCACTTCGAAAATTTTTTGACAGAGCCGCCTCTGCCATGCCCATCTCTTCAGAGTTTTAAAATTCAAGATGGGCTGTTGCCAGCAGATGGCTTTTGGGTGATGAGCAAGTATGATCAGACTCTCATAATTTCCTGCACACTCTCGCTTATAAACCTGTGCACCTGGCGCACAATTGCAGACGCAGAGGCTGAGGGAGTGCAAAGCAAGCCTGTGAACTTTCAGGACCAAAGTCTGAGCCCACCTCATCACGAACAGCAACAATCAAGGCTGCCCCCACAGCAGCAGCAGCAGCCGCAGCAGCAATCGATGTCTTCAATGTATGCAGGCCGGGTAAGCAATTGGTAGTGTGAAGGGTTCAGAAATTAGGATACAAGCATATTATATGGTAAGGTGCAAGTGATACATGCACGTACACACTAACCAGTTCAGATTTACAATTTATAACCACTCTTAATAATTGTCCATGACACTGGAGTTATTACAAGTTTTTTTTGCAAGGCTTAAATCTTCCAATTGGTTGGTGATGGCATCTGCTCTTGTCTGGCAGACTGGCACGATGAACGAGGAAGAGAGAGCAGGGTTTGTCAGTGCAGCCTGAGAGGAGCTGCATGCGCAACAGACAGGAAGGACACAGAGGAGCAGGCATGCAGATCCAGGAAGCTAACATAACGAAGCACATGCTAGGTGCTGCAAATGCAAGCGGCATGCTCTTTGCGGCCTGTTGGAAGACCTTGGTGCCTGTGTTCATACAAGGATGCCTCTGTAGGGTACACCATGGAACTCACCAAGTCTGGTTGTTGGGTCATGAGCTCTGTGCTCTTTTAAGCTATGCATTGATCCCGTCAAGGTTACTGGAGGGGCTGGGATTTCTGGATCACAAGGTGCAGTCTACAGGGTGCACATAGGATGGCGTACATAGAAGGTGAACATGCACATAGTGTGACTTTTTGCATCTGCAATGTGCAGCAGCTTTCTGTGTACTTGGCAGCTACATCATTATTTCCTTTTTTCCCCTTGAGTGACGATGCAATTAGGACCAATGGTGCATTTGCATTGGCCTGGAAACATCAGCCTGCATCATGGTCAGGATTTTCTCTGCTCAGCTGTATGCTTGCCAATTATTAGGTTCTACCTAAGTCAATCGCCATTCTCCAAGCCCTCACTCCCTACGGGTAAGAAGAAGAGTGTTTACCTTAAATAAGGCCATCAAGCCTACCCTTAGCGCTAACTTAGGCTGCAGGTGAGCGTTCGTGAAGGTCAGCTGTTACTTTTGCATCTTTCGCACAGCTTTTAGCCTACCTCTGCCCCTACTTGCTGCGCAGATCATCGCAGACCCTGCAGGCAACCTGTACCGCGTTGTGAAGGACCAGCTGGTGCCCCTGCTCCCCCATGACCTGGAGCATGGTAACCTGGGCAGCGGTGGTGCCAGCGGCGGCTCACAGAGCCCTGGCCTGGCTACTCTCGCAGCGGCAGCAGCTGCCGCTGTGAACCCTGCAGCTTCCGCCAACCCACCACCAGGCAGTGTTGGCAACGGCAGTGGCCTTGGGGCTGGTGGAGGGCCAGAGGGTACCCCGACGACGCTGCCGCAAATGCATGGACAGCATCCTAACCCTGGTGGCATGTACGGCGGGCCTGCAGGCTTTCCAAGCCAGCCGCAATACCTCATGCTGCCCCAGCATGTGGGTGTGGGGTACGGCAGCCTGCCGTTCCAGGCCGTCAGCCAGCCCTTGTACATGGACAGCATGGGCGGCCAAGGGCTAGGGGGCATGCCCTTCGCCAGCAGCTACGTGAGTTCGCAGCCCATGCTCAGCATGCCAATGAGCTTTTCAGGCGGGTCGCAGCAGGCGCCCATGGGGTACTCGATGATCTCGCAGCCCATGAGTAGTAGCTTCCCTGCCATGCCCCAGCCCATCAGCCAGCCGCTCAGCAGTCTGCCCACGGGAGGGACTGCTGTGCATGCCCCATGAGTGCTGTGATGCAGCTGTGCTCTTGCACCACTCGGGGGCTGGCCCGCGAAAGGCCCTGAGCCCATTTGCTTCAGCAAGGGCTGAAATGTGAAGGATGTCGCCCTGGTAATTGATCAAGGCTTGAAAACGAGCGCAAGCGTCAACGCTGCGAGATCGTCAGGCGATCTTTTTGGCTAGGTGTTGGAGGAGTTAGAAATTCATGGTGGTCTGTGTGCAAGGTTTGCATCTGTTGGGGCAATCTTCGAGGCTCTTGGTGATCAAAAGAAGCCTTGCTCTGTAGGGAGCATGCTGCCCATGTGGGATGCAATGTACATGTCAACTGAAGACAATTTTTGTATGGTGGGAGGCACCCCTTGCAGCACCTTGTGTGTTACAGACGCGTCCAGGTAATGTCTGCGTGCGGTACAAAGCATGCTTGCCCAAATATTTCACACAGCGCAACGCTGCATTCTGCTGCGGAAGACTATCTTATCTGCACTTTACGCGCCTTGAAACTGCATCTTTTACGCAATGTCTCTTCAGATGTAGCGTCATTCATGGTCACGGACGCCTGGTTTGAGCAAGGGATAAATTTGCACTGCCGGTTTTATCTTTTGCTTACATTACTACAAGAAATAATGTCAGGTGATGGAGATTACGCAAGCAATCGGAATGCACTTCTGCCTGTTGTTGCCGGTGCAGCTGGTACATCAATGTGCTGTGCATGCAATCATGTATCCAAGGATGTCGCCAAGGGCCAAATGCTGTGTTCCGTTTTTGCTCTATGAGGTGGCTTGCTGTTAAATGTTTGCGGCATGTGGAGTCAACACAATTCCAGCATGCTTCATAGGTTGCTCAATCGTTGGCTAGATCAAGGAAGCCTCAGCTGCATCGCTCTCTGCTGCAACACTTGAGCAGGGTTAGCAGTTTGGTAGGAGTGCCTTGGAATTTTGCATGTGTCTCTGTATGTGCTTCATCCTGAGATTTCCTGTGTGAGCCATTATTATGCAGCCTGAGCCCAGGCAGCTGCCACTTTCTGCTGCCAGCGCTTACGCAGGAGAGATGAGTAAAGCGCTGGACTTATGCTGGGTTACTAGTTGCACCTTGACTCGGGGCTTGTGTGATGCTGGGGGCTAAGCCTGAATGAGCGGCTCTTGTTTCCTTCAGATCATGGATCCATCCTTGTTCTTGGTAAATGTGGCATTCATTACACCTTTGTGTGCTTCTCTTGCTGCAAACTAGGCATCGTGGTGGTCATTATTTGTACCTAAACTGCTGCTTTTGTAGCACTCGTCCTTTTTGTTCGAGCATTAGCTGGTCGTGCTTGAGTTTTCAAAGCAAGAAATTCCGTTGATGTTAGTTACTTGATTGTTTCTCAAAATGCTCCTCTGTTTTGTTTGCTTTCTGTTTGGTTTGCTTTGTATTCAGCCTCATCTTGCATTCATGTTTCAGGATGTGCTTGCTACTACGCTGACTCATTTGATTCAAGGTACTCGCTATACTTTTTCAAGTTCGGCCTCAGGTTCTTGATGGTGAGCTTGTATTGGAACTGGTCAGCCAAACATGTCTCTTGCCCACCCTGTAGCAATTGTTCCTGAAACTCTGCTGGTACAGCACCAGGATGGGTCCCCCTGGCCAGATCAACAGCTGCACCTCTCAGGCTGCCAGCACATGCATACAGGGTCGACTGCTGGTGTAGCCTTTTGATTGCAGCCAAGGTCCACTGAGGCCTAGTGAGCGTCTAAGACGAACAAAACCACACTTGTGCTAAGCTAAGGGCTACAAGGGTTACAAGAAAAAGGCCTTCAGTCAAGAAATGCGACTGCCAGCCTGCTCATTAAAAACTATCAGTGCATGAAGGAAGTTACAAGTTAATGGGTTAACCGCCAGCCAGGTCGTTAGGCTGATTGGTTTGTTGCTGGTCTTCGCCAGCCAAAAAATAGTCCATAATGTCCGAAATGAAATGGCAGAGAAAAGAAAAGACTACGCTAACAAGGTAACCCCTGTTTGCATGAATTAAGGAAGAAGTTTACATCTGGTGCAAGCACCAGGCAAACCTCCACCATCAAACGAGGAAGGAGGTCATTAGTGGGGGTC
>LKMJ01003701.1_pt1 | contig 14298 bp, 18 predicted proteins | sample 643391 | NCBI WGS metagenome assembly LKMJ01 (sample SAMN04112250, study PRJNA286221) | soda lake metagenome | biome: soda lake; feature: Kulunda Steppe; material: water; isolation source: sample PL-Br10 brine of Picturesque Lake | place: Russia: Kulunda steppe | collected 2010-07
CGGTCGAGTGCTGACGTGGCAGTCTCGGCTTCGCACATCGCAAACGCGTCCTCGGTGCCGGCCAACTCCAGACAGTACACATCTTTTGTGAGTTCCAACCGGGCTATCAGCGTGTCGGTTACGATCACCAAGAGAGCGATGGTAGGAACGTCCTACTCAGAGTAAGCGGTTATTATCGATGGCTAAGTGGGCTGTACTCATAACGGGGCCGACCCCAGCGTTCGTATGGAGGTCTCGACCGCCGAGTTGCAGTGGTGGCTGGTTGCAGTCCTACTGTACGGTGTCGGCGATTATGTGACGACCGTGCTCGCCGTTCGTCGGGGCGATATTGTCGAGGCCAATCCGGCGGTGGTCGCACTCCTGTCCGAACAACCCTCACCACTCGGCTTTGCGATGCTGAAGTGTGGTGCGCTCGTTGTCTGCTTTTTGGGCTTTCTGTCGATCTCGACGAGCCCGATCGCGATCGGTGTTCCCGTCGGCATCGCCATCTTGGGTGGGCTGGTGACCGTCTCGAACACCGTGATGCTTGTTCGGACAGTCCGGGCGGAGTGATCAGCCACGGTCCGGTAACCTACATTTATACTGTCACACCGTCGTTGTACACCATACAGATGCGCGATCCCACAGCGACGATCTCCATCGAGAACGTGGTTGCCTCGACGGCGATCGGCCAAGAGCTTGATCTCCAGAGTGTAGCCATGGATCTCGACGGTGCCGACTACGACCCCGAGCAGTTCCCCGGCCTTGTCTACCGAACCCAATCGCCGAAATCCGCGGCGCTCATCTTCCGGTCGGGTAAAGTCGTCTGCACCGGCGCGAACTCGACGGAGGCGGTCCACAAGAGCTTGGATATCGTTTTCGAGAAGCTTCGGGTACTCCAGATCCCGGTCGCCGAAGATCCCGAAATCACCGTCCAAAACATCGTCTCTAGTGCCGATCTCGGTGTCGACCTCAATCTGAACGCTATCGCCATCGGGCTTGGTCTCGAAAACATCGAGTACGAACCCGAGCAGTTTCCCGGTCTTGTCTACCGACTCGACGAACCGGAGGTCGTCGCGCTGCTGTTTGGCTCTGGCAAGCTCGTGATTACGGGCGGCAAACAGCGCGAAGACGCTGAAAAAGCCGTCGAGGTAATCGCTGATCGGCTCGACGAACTCGGCTTGCTGTAACCGCAACCGACAGATTCGACACCCCTGTAGAACGAACAGCAGGTATGGAGATACTGTTGGGCCTGAGCGCACAAACCACACCACCGCCGACCGCGGTGCTCGGAACGGTCAGCCTTTTGGCGCTGTTTTTGGCCGCGACAGCACATCTGGCGGCTCGCAACGTGCTTGGAGATGTCGCACCCAGCAAAGCACTCGTTGTTGGTATCGGTCCCGCGCTTGTCTCGGTTGGGACCGAACTGCTGGGGGTTCCCGGCGGCCTCGGCGTGCTGTTGGCGCTGGTGATCGACGGCGGCGCAATCCACCTGTTGTACGGCCAAGAACGACGGACCACCGTCTACATCACCGCGATTCACGTCGTTATTACGATCCTGCTGGGCAGCGTGTTGGTCGGCGGGCTTGTCGTGCTGGCCAGCCTGCCGGGCTGAAACGTCGAAGATAACGGGTTTCTGTCTGTCGAGACCGTGAGTTACAGGGTGGTCTGGGTTGATGGGCCCGTATGCGACGGCTTCAGTGGCTCGTCTGGAACCGCACGGAACGCCGACTGCGAGCGCCGTGGCGGCTGCTCGCCGGCATCGTGTGTTTTGGAATACTCACAGTGGCGACCGTACTGATACTGGGACCGGTGGCGTTGGCGGTCGGCATTGAGTTCTTTGTCGGCTTCGGGCCAACGACCCAGCCGCTGGTTGTCAACGCGGTGTTAGGGCTCGTTGTGATGGCCGCACTCGTTCCAGTCGGCTGGTTTCTCGACCGCCGACGGTTCGCCGACTACGGCCTCCGGATCGACCGTCAGTGGCTAATCGAGTGTGGTGTTGGGCTCTGTACTGGTGCAGCCGCGATCACAGCGGTCGTCGGGGTCGGCATCGCTGGCGGCTGGATCGCCGTCGGCGGTATCCAGTTGACAGCCGACAGCGTGGGGCTGTTCGGACTCTTGGTTGTGGTGTTCGTCGTCGTCGGCATCTACGAAGAGCTACTCGTCCGAGGATATCTGCTGACGAATCTCGCCGAGGGGTTTCGCTACTTCGAGCTGGTTGGACACCGACTCGCGGTTGCGGTCGCAACGCTGCTTTCGTCGGGTGTCTTTGGTGTGCTGCATCTGACGAATCCGAACGCGACGCTGTTGAGCACGGCGGTCATCTCGGCGGCGGGCGTGATGCTCGCGCTGGGCTATCTGTACACTGGCGAGCTCGCAGTTCCCATTGGCATCCACATCACATGGAACATCTTTCAGGGACTCATCTATGGGCTACCGGTTAGTGGGATCGAGCTACCGGTCACGCTGGTTGCGACGACCAGCCAGCCGCCGGCAGGTATCTCCGGCGGCGCGTTCGGTCCCGAGGCGGGGCTGTTGGGGATACTCGGCGTTGGCGTTGCAGCGGCGTGTATCGTGGGCTACACGCGATACCAGTACGGCACGGTGATGCTCGTCGAGACCGTCTCGACGCCCGACCTCCGGGACGGCTCAATCGAGTAGCTACTCGACGAGTCGTTCGATCTCGGTAACCAAAATGCCGGTTGCACCCACGGATTTGAGATCGTTGATTACCTCGAAGACCTGCTGTTGGTCGACGACGACGTGGACGGCGACCTGATCGCCGCCGGCAACGTCCATGACGGTCGGCCCGCCCAGGCCGGGAATGACATCGCGCACAGCGTCGAGCTTCTCGTGTTCGACGTTCATCATCAGATACCGCTTGTCGTTGGCCGCCAACACGGACTCAAGCGCGGTCACAAGCTGTTCGACCTTGGGGTTGCTTGCAGTCTCCTCGCGGGCGAACAGCCGAACCGAGCTCGACAGCACCTCGTCGATAATCGCCAGCCGGTTGACCTTGAGCGTGGTGCCCGTCGAGGTGATATCGATAATGGCGTCGGCCATCTCGACGTGCGGGGTGAGCTCGGTCGCGCCAGTGACTTCGACGATCTCGCAGTCGACTCCCTCGGCCCGGAAATACTGGGCGGCGATCTGAGGGAACTCGGTGGCGACTTTTTTGCCGTCGAGCTGGCTCGGCTCGGTGATCTCGCCGTCCTCGGGAGCGGCCAACACGAGCCGGCAGTTGCCGTATGCCAGATCCAACAGTTCAGAAAGATCAGAGTCAGACTCATGAACTTGGTCGAGGCCGGTAATGCCGACCTCCGCAGCCCCGTCGTCGACGTACTCGGGAATGTCGGCGGCGCGTGCGAACAGCAGACTCACCTCGGGATCGACGGTGTCGGCGTACAGTTTGCGGTCCGCGCCGTTTTTGATGTGGAGTCCGGCGCGTTCCAGCAGCTCGACAGTTGGCTCGTGGAGACGGCCTTTGTTGGGTACGGCAATGCGCATACGAGTTCTCTCGGGCGACCGATCAACTGTCTTTCCCTCCAGAACGGAACGACTTTGACCGAGAGACCGAAACCAGAGGTATGGTCGGGGTTTCGGCGTCGATGCTGTCCGCACTCCCAGCGACGCTACTGCAGACAACCGTCGATCCGCTTGTGTTCGTCGTCGTCGCCTTCGGCGTGTTTCTCGTGGCGGCTGTCGTCGCGCCCATCGTGTTGCTGTCGGTTCGTGACACCCGTGAGCCGACCGCCGACGAACGCGACCGACTCGCTGGGCTGGCGGAAGCCGCCGACTGCGAGCTCGGAACGGTCGCCGTCGTCGAGACAGTTGGTGAGCATTCGGTCGAGCTATCGATCCGTGGCCCACCCGGTAGGCGGTGGCTACTCGTAACCGATTACGTACTGGAGGAGCTCGACAGTGAAACAGCGACCGCGCTGTTGGCCGCCGAGGCCGGTCGCTCGCGGCTGTTTTATATGGAGTACCGCGCGCTGGCGGCAGCAACTGTCATCGCCATTGCGACCGGGATGTTCGGCGGGCTGTTTCCGTTTTCCGACGGGTTGTTCGTGCTTGCAGTCGCAGCCTTCGGGCTGTTTTGGGGAGGCCGACAGCTCCAGTTTTCCGCTGACAGTGTGGCGGCCAGCACTGTCGGCGCCGATTCGTTGGCCGAGGCCTTCGAGACAGTTGCCGCGCTCCGCGGTGTCGAACCCGAGGCCGCGACGTGGCGGACGTGGTTCGAGGTTCAACCACCTCTTGGCCAGCGGATCGACCGGCTTCGGGACCGATCCTGATTTCTTAAGGGACCACCGCCCCAACCGCCGGTATGAGTGATCTGTACGCAATCGAGGGTGGTCACGTACTAACGCCAGCGTTTGAGGTTCGTACGGCGAACGTGCTGGTCGACCGCGAGGCTGGCGAGATCGTTGAGGTCGGCGACGTAACCGCCGATGAGACACTCGACGCAACCGGCTGTGTAGTTATGCCGGGCCTACTCAACGCTCACACCCACGTTGCCATGACGTTGCTCCGCGGGCACGCTGACGACAAACCGCTTGATGCCTGGCTCCAAGAGGACATCTGGCCCGTCGAAGCCCAACTCACGCCCGAAGACATCCGTGTGGGGACTGAACTCGGGCTTGTCGAGTTCATTAAAAACGGCATAACCGGCTTTGCTGACAGCTACTTCGAGGTCGGCGAGATCGCCGCCGCCACCGAGGCCTCAGGACTGCGGGCCAACCTCTGTCATGCGTTTATTACTATCGGGAAGGACGACGACGCCTCACGCGCTGACGCCCAAGAGGGCTTGGAGATCGCCCGCGAGTTCGACGGCGCGGCAGAAGGCCGAATCACCACGGCGTTGATGCCACACTCGCTGACGACTGCCGAAACGGAGTATCTCGAAGAATTTGTCCCGCAGGCCCGCGAGCACGATATTCCGCTTCATTTCCATGCCAACGAAACCCAAAACGAGGTCGACCCGATTGTCGAGGAACACGGCAAACGACCGCTCGAATACGCCGACGACCTCGACATGCTCACCGAGGATGACTTTCTCGCACACTGTGTACATGTCGACGAAACCGAAATCGACCTGCTTGCCGAACGCGGCGCAAGCGTGATTCACTGTCCGGCCTCGAACATGAAACTCGCCAGCGGCATCGCACCCATCCAAGAGATGCTCGACGCCGGCGTGAACGTTGGCCTTGGTACCGATGGGGCGGCCTCGAACAACGATCTCGATCTCTTCGATGAGATCCGGGACGCCGCAATGATCGGCAAACTCGCCCGCGGCGACGCCCGCGATGTGGCCGCCGAGGACGCGGTTCGAATGGCAACCGAGGGCAGCGCGACGGCGATTGGGCTGCCAGTTGGCCAAGTCGAGGCAGGTGGCACGGCTGATCTCGCGGTCGTTGATTTCGATTCGCCCCATCTGACGCCAGTCCATGACTACGTGAGCCATCTCGCCTACGCCGTGCGTGGCTCGGACGTGCGGCATACGATCTGCGACGGCCAGCAGCTGATGGTCGACCGTGAACTCCAGACGCTCGACGAGCAGGCGATCAAACAGCGCGCCAGCGAGGCCGCCGCCGCGTTAGTCGCACGCGCCGAGTAGCTGTCTTCGGTACCGTTTTCACCGCTTGCTGTGAACGTCTCGTATGAGCAAATCAGCGTATCCGCCGGTCTCCGAGCATCTCGACGATGTCGAGGCCGCCCAAAGCGAAGGCCGACGTAAAATGGAGTGGGCACTCCAGCATATGCCCATTCTGCAGACACTCCGAGAAGAGTTCGAGGCCGACAAACCACTCGACGGCGAGACAGTTGGGATGGCGATGCACGTCGAGGCCAAAACCGCCAACCTCGTCGAGCTGCTCGCACTCGGCGGCGCAGAGGTCGCTATCACGGGCTGTAATCCACTCTCGACGCATGACGACGTGAGCGCGGCACTCGATGCCCACGAGAACATCACCTCCTACGCGGTTCGCGGGGTCGAGGACGACGAGTACTACGACGCCATCGACGCCGTCATCGACCACGAGCCGACGATCACGGTCGACGACGGCTGTGATATGATCTTCCGCATCCACGAGGAGTATCCCGAACTCATCGAGACCATCGTTGGTGGTTGCGAAGAGACAACCACTGGTGTCCACCGCATTCGTGCGATGGAACGCGACGACGCCCTCGAATACCCCGTCTTCGCGGTCAACGATACACCGATGAAGACGCTGTTCGACAACGTCCACGGCACGGGTGAATCCTCGCTGGCGACGATTGCGATGACGACCAACCTCTCGTTTGCGGGCAAAACTGTCGTTGTCGCGGGCTTCGGCTACTGCGGCAAAGGCGTCGCCAAAAAGGCCGCCGGCCAGAACGCCAACGTCGTCGTCACCGAAGTCGACCCACGAAAGGCGCTCGAAGCCCACATGGAGGGCTACGACGTCAAACCGATGAAAGCAGCCGCCCGCGAGGCCGATCTTATTCTGACGACCACCGGCAACCGCGATGTCGTTATCGACGAGCATTTCGACGAATTGAAAGACGGCGTGCTGTTGGCGAACGCGGGGCACTTCGATATCGAGATCGATCTCGTCGAACTCGAAGATCGAGCGGTCGATGTGTACGAGGCCCGCGACGGCGTCGAGGCCTACGAGATGCCCGACGGTCGCCGACTCAACGTGCTTGCGGAGGGCCGGCTGGTCAACCTTGCGGCACCAATCGCGCTGGGCCACCCAGTTGAAGTGATGGACCAGAGCTTCGGCGTCCAAGCCGTCTGTGTCCGGGAGCTGGCCGACAACGGCGCGGCGTACGAATCTGGCGTCCATAACGTCCCCGACGAGCTGGATCGCGAAATCGCCGAAATCAAACTCGACGCAGAGGGTGTTGCCCACGACTCATTAACCGAAACCCAACGCGAGTATCTCGGCAGCTGGGACCACGGTACCTGATCCCGATCATTTATCAGGGCTGACTGAACATAGCGAGTATGAAAACTGGATGGGCGTATCTCGGCCTCTCGGTGCTGCTCGTGCTGCTTGGTGTGTACGTGAGCCTCGTTGAGGGCCACTGGTCGGGAGATCTCCTATTGGTGATCTCGATTGCACTGATTTTTTACGGTTCACACCTGCTCGCCGAGGAGGACGCCGCAAGCGATCTCGCCGAGCGCGCGAAGTAGCTGACTCCGAGTCCTTTTAGTAGCAACTGCCTAACGACGCACATGCGTGTTGGAGCAGCCGCAACTGGAGGTCGAGATGTCGGCAAACCGTAAGGGCGACCGCCGTGAGCGCGAACTCGTCAACCGGCTCGACGAAGCAGGGTTTGCGGTCATGCGTGCGCCCGCAAGTGGGAGTGCGACCGACCGTGAGCTGCCCGATGTGCTTGCGGGCGACGGCGAGCGGTTTTATGCCATCGAAGCCAAGGCCTCCAGCGGCCGGCCGATCTATCTCTCCGGCGAGGAGGTCGAAGCGCTCATTTATTTCGCCCAGAACTTCGGCGCGAAATCTCGCATTGCCGTCCGATTCGACCGCGAGGAGTGGTACTTTTTTCATCCCGGCGATCTGCACGTCACCGACGGGGGTAACTACCGGGTTAAAAAGGAGACTGCGCTCGCCGACGGCGTCGACTTCGATGAGTTCGTTGGCCACAGCACGAAAACAACGCTCGACGATCTCTGAGCAGGCTGCTGGAAGCCATCCATTCACCGGAGCCTGAATAAATGCTATCCGGCGGTAGCCGGAACCAGCACCAATGGATGTACACCGTCGGCAACTGCTTGTTGGGTCGCTTTCGGTGGTCGCGCTGGCGGGCTGTCTCGACGATCAGTCGCTGGCCGAGCCGTTCGGGCTTCGAATCGAAAACAGAGACAGCCACAGCCGGGAGCTTTGGGTGCTTGTCACCCACGTCAGTGAGGGAACGATCTATGAGGAGACCCACGAGCTTGCGGCTGACGACCAGTTCGTCGAGCCAGAACTCGCCGTCGAGGCGGGTCGGTATCAGATCGAGGCGGTCGATACCACAACAGACGACGAGTGGGACGACGAGCTACACGTCGAGCTCTCCGAAGGCGGGGAGTTCTGTGGCTGGGTTCAGATCTGGGCCGACCCCGAATCGGTGACGGCCTCGGTGCCGCGCTGTCCGAACAATGAGTCGGGGACGGACGAGCCCATAGCCGACGACTAACTGAGGTTAGGCGGTGGCTACTTCAGCTGTGGACTGCTGGCTGTCGACAGTTGCCTCGCGGCCAACAAAGAGTCGACGCCCGCGGTCGAGATCTCGGTCGGTGTGGCGCGGAGTCGGCTAACTGGAAAGCCGTACCGTCGGCTGATCGGTCGAGCGAACTGGCATAAAGTGCCTCAATAACGGGCTCGGTAGTCCCGTAGTTGTGGGTCGTCTCGACGTCAGCAATCAGTCGTCCGTCCTCGCTTCGCCGGCTTTCTGCTCGAATTGGGCGCGCCGGGCGCGCATGCCGGCTTCGGCAGCATTCAGCATCGAAGACGGTGGCTTCTGGGGAGAGCTAAAAACGGCTGTGATGAGTGGTTTGATTCAAGGCCGTAGGAGACTCGACGTAGCGAAACCTCGCTGTCAGTCGAAAACAGCCGGACAGTGTGGCTCTGGACGCGATGCTCGCCGCGCATTTCGAAGCCCTTTTGAGATGGCCGCAGGAACGGAGGGTATGGAAATAGACGAGGAAATGCGCCGGCAGACGGCGGTTTCGCTTGCTGCTGTCGGGCTGTTCCTCGCTGCGCTTCTCGGGATCGGCGTGGTGTTTGACGGCTCCGACGGCTTGTCGCCCGATGCCGCACTGGCGGTTGTCGCCGCACTCGCCGGCTTTATTCTGCTGATGGCCGTTCTCGGGTTCGTGCTTACGAAACTCAACGCCGATGACGACGAGTGAGGCTACATAAGTAGGCGGTGACTACTCGGTGTTAGGCATGTTCTGTTCGCGCCAGTCGACCAGCTCCTCGTCGGCAGCTTCCAGTTGCTGTTTGTAGTATTCGAGCGGATGAGCCGCCTCCTTCCAGTGATCGTCTTCGTTGTGACAGATGCCGTACGCGCTGAGCGTTTCACACGACGGCGGCGGATACTGGGTTCCCCGGTCGTCACGGAGATACTCCGTCTGGTACCGAATTCCCTCGGGATCAAGCGATGATTCACCACAAAAAGCGACGATCTCGTCGGCTTCCATGCCGATTCCTGTTAAAAATGCCATCAGCGTGAAACTCTCGTAGGCTTCGAGTTCGATGCCGTCTTCGGCCTTCTGCAGGAGGTTTTCGAGACAGGGCGGAAACAGCGCACGGTTGACGAAGTCGATTTGTCCGACGACCGTGCGTTCGGAAAGCAGCCGTCGGAGGTCGCCGAGATCCGATGCAAGCGGCTCGACGATGCCTTCGCCCTCAGTGAGTCCCTCGAACGGCAGCCCTTCGGCAATGCGTCGACGGATCGCCGTCTGCAACAGTGTAAAGAGCTCCTCACGACGGACCCGGACTTGGCCGTTCTCGACCGCGCGGTTGACCAAGCGCCACGTATCGCCCCGCGAGCCGGCGGTGAGGGTGAGATACGTCCCAAGGCTGACACCGAACCACTCGGGTTCGCGGTTGGGTTGGCCGACCCCGGTTTCGGCAGCAATGGCGTCGGTGAGCCCGAGCTCGTCGAGAACTGTCTCGCGGTCCAAGCGCGCGCTAGTCGTACTTTTCAGGCCGTCGTCGCCCGCCGCAAAGTCGGCTTCCAGCCGCTCGACGGCAGTTTTCGCTTCGGCAGCGGCGTACTTGTCGATAGCTGGGGCAGAATCAAGGAGCGACACGAGAATGCGGGCGATGGGATACGAGAGCAACTCGTCTTCGTCGTGCCACTCCTCGGGCGCTTCGGCATCGACTCGACCGGCCATCAGCGCGCGTTCGACCCGTTTGCGGCCTCGCTCGACGGCGGGCGCACCGTCGGCGATCAGCGTCTCGATGTCGACGCCAAGCTCGCCGACTGCCTGCCGTGCGGCCTCCAAAAACGGATACCGGGCGTACAGCGGGGTCGACATGGTTACCCCGAGTTTCATCGCATAGTGAATAAGCCCGACGGTCGCAAGTTGCCGAGCGATGGCGCAATCTATAATCAGTTTCGGTGACTGTCACCACTCGTGCCGCGTTTCAGCTACCCCTGTCCGGGCTGTCGGACCACCAACAGCCTTCATGATCTCGACTGCCGGTTCGAGGGCACGCCCTGGCCGACGATTGAAAAGGCCTACACCGACTGTCTGGCGGTGCTGTCGGCCTCCAAAGACGCGCCCACCGAGGCCGAACTCCGGTCGGCCGTCCACGGCGAGTGGAGCGAACTGCACAAAGCCGCCCTTGAGACACTGAAAGCCGTCAGCCGCGTCGAGCAGGACGACGATGGGTCGCTTCGACTCTTGACAGCCGCCGAGTACAAAGAGCTGGTCTCCGAGCCGACTGTCGAGCCACTGCGGACGATCTACGAATACGGCTCGGTGCCGGGCTGTCACGACAACGCGGTGTTTGCGATGATCGCCTGGTATGAGATGGTCGATCTCTCGTGGGCCGAAACCAAGGCGACCGTCTGTGAGTGGCTCAGAGAGTCGGGCACGTGGGACCGCGGCGGCTTCGAAGAATCCTCGCCCGAGGAGTTAGTCGAGAACAAACGCCACGTCTATGAGGCAGGCTACGGCTGGAAACAGGCCGGCCGCGAGGCGAAAGCCGTCATTGACCGCCAGCGGTAGGCGGTGCCTTACAAAAAGAGGCTGACAATCGCCAACACCAGAAAGATCACAATGAAGATCCGGGCGACCCGCATCGACAGCCCGGCAATGCCTTGCAGGCCGACGATCCCAGCGATAATGGCGAGGGCGAAAAACACCACAGCGTACCACAGAAAATCACCCTGCAGTGGAACGGCCAAAACGGGTGTGATCTCGACGGTCATTAGAATGCTTTGAGCCGAATTTCTTCTGCGGTGATCTCCTCGACGGCCTCCGACTGGAGCGCGTAGCTGTCGCCGTCGGGTTCGGCCCACCCAAGCATCGACAGCAGCGTTTCGGTGAGCCCTGAGTCGGGATCAACGGAGGCAACGCCGTCGTTGACCGCAATAACGCGGCCAACACGCTCGCCGCTGGCGTTGATAACGGGTTTTGACTCGTCGTCAGCGGTCATCGTCTCTCGCATACACCACCGTACCACAGCCACAGCTAAAGGCGTGATTTCGGCGTGTTTGACGGGTTGACAGAACCGAGAATAAACCAAGCCGCCACGTGAGGGTTAGTCGCTCTGGATGCGTGGGGCGAGCATGTAGGTGACGTGACCCAGTCCCTCGGCGAACTCATAGTGGAGTTTGACGGGGAACTCTTCGCCGAGGTCAACGGTCACCTCGGTGGCTTTGGGGATTGCCTTATTCATATCTTTGAGATAGTCCAGCGAGAACAGCGAGTTGGCCGGCCCAGCGGTCAGATCGATCAGGTCCTCGCGCGGGAGTTTCAGATCCACGTCGTCGGTATCGCCCTCGGCTTCGATATAAAACGCCTCCTCGCTTTCGTCGACGCGCAGCGAGATGTGATCGCTCACCATATCCGAGGCGGTGATACCACGGTTGAGCTGGCTGCCCTCAAGAACGACCGTGGCGGGCAAGTCGAGATCCGGAATGTCGGGCTCTTGGCGGATCGAGTCGGGATCGATCAGCGCCAGCGTGTACGAAAGCCCGTCAATCTGGATGTGGAGTTTGCGGGTTTCTTCATTGAGTTCGAGTTGGACCAGATCACCGCTGTTCGCCATGCCGGCGATATCTTCCAGCCGCCCCAAATTGACGCCAATGACGCCGCCGTCGGCCTCATACGACTCGAATGCAGCCGCCTCTAAGGAGAGATCGACCATCCCGACGTTGGCGGGGTCGACGGCGCGAATCGACAACGCTTCTTCGTTGAGCCGAATCTTACACTCGTCTACCAGCACGCTCACCGAATCGAGTGCATCCTTGAGCGTTTCAGCACTCACGATGGCCTTGAACATATAACTCGTTGTACGGAAGGCCCCGATAAAAAGGCATCCGGTTCACCGGACCGGTCTCGACGCACTGGGTGGGCTCGACACGCCGGGAGGCCGCCCACTCGAACCGATGAGCGAGTCGGACATTGCGCAGAACACCCCTGTCGAGACCGAATTACCAGTTTTTGACTGGTGAGCAGCAACTTATTTATCAGTTGTATTTAATACAGTAGGCAGTGACGGCATCTATCTCCATTCAGTTGGCGCTGTTGGCTGGAGGAGTGAGTCTCGCCTATGTTGCGTTCGGCGGCTATCTGCTTTGGCGCTACGATGGGATTGGCGTCGAGAGTCTGGCGACGTTTTCGATTCTCTGGGGTGCCAGTTTTGTTGTTCAGTCGGTGATTATCTACGCGTTCGCCACCTACGGTATTACGAGTGGGGCACAGCTCGTCCAGTTGGAGTCAGCGGTTCCCACCTCGGTTCAGTCGATGCTTGTCGGACTGGACCTCCTTGGAGGGCTGCTGACAGTTGGTGGAATCATCATGTGGCTCTGGTTCGTTCTCAGATACACCCAACGAATCGACCGCCGCGAGAAGCTCGCACTGGGCGCGCTTGCCAGTGTCACGTTTTTTGTTGCGATGATAAACGGGCTCATCGGAGCTGTCGACACCTTTGGGCTGGTTGCCATCGAACAGGCCACTCGGATCGGCATCCACCAGTTTGCCTCCGTCGTCGAGGTGCTCGGGACAGGGGTGGCAATCGGCAGCGGTATCGCACTGCTGTATGCGACATCATTGAACCACCGTCCGTTCCGTGAGGCCGCCGTCGTCGGGCTGTCGATTCCGATTCTGATTCCGTGGTTCATCCAGTATCTGTACCAGTTCGGTCTCGTCACCGACTTTCAGTCGATTACCCTCGTTCGAACTGTCGGACTGTCGCTCGGACTCGCCGGGGTGTGGATCACCGTGACGAGATACGAGCTGTTCGAACAGCTGCCGGCCTCCCGAGCCGTGGGGCGACAAACGGCGTTCGACTCCTCGGATACGGCGATTGTGGTCACCAACAGCGAGAACAACGTCTCGGATCTCAATCCGGCAGCCCGCGAGCTGTTTTCGGTCTCGGCACTCGACAGCATCGGCGAACCGCTCGACGAGTTGCTGCCCGAAACCGTCGAGAGCAGCGATTTCCGCGACGCAGAAGCGGTTGTGTTCGGACTGCCGGACAGCGATACGATTATTGAGGCGGTGATGACAACCGCAACCGACGACAGCGACACCCAGATCGGTCGAACCATCGTCTTTAGCGACATCACCGCCGAACGCCGCCGCCAACAGCGCATTCAGGTGTTGAACCGGATACTCCGACACAACCTCCGAAACGACCTCAACGCGGCCAAAGGCTACGTGGGCGTGATGGCCGACGGCGGCGCTGAAGCCGACACCTACCAACGGAAAGTCGAGCGGTTGCTTGATGATCTGGTGACCATCGGTAAAAAGGCCCAGCGCACCGAGGAGGTACTCGACAGCGAAACACAGGTAGACTCATCAGTCCAGCTCGGCCTGCTGATCAAGGACGCACTCAGCTCGGTTACATCGACGTACGACGACGTTTCGGTCTCCGGCTCAGTGCCAACCTCTGTGGCTGTTCGTATCGATCCAACCGTGCTCAGTTCGATTATCGAGGAGGTCATCGAGAACGCCGCCAGACACACCGACTCAGCGATTACGATCAGCTACGACGAGGCCACCACCACGTTGGTGATCGCCGACGAGGGCCCCGGTATTCCGCCCCACGAAATTGCCGTCCTCCAGAACGCCCAAGAGACCGATCTCGAACACGGCAGCGGTCTCGGGCTGTGGCTTGTCAAATGGGGAACCGACAGCATTGGCGGCTCAGTGGAGTTCGATACTGACGAGACGGGAACGCGGGTCAGAATCACGCTGCCAGCTACTCTCGTCGAGGAACTCGAACAGTGAGTTAGACCAGCGGCTCGACGAGCTCGACGCCCTCGTCTAGCAGCGTCTCAAGGCGGTCGGGCGAGTTGGCCTCACCATACACGCGCAGTTTGGGTTCGGTGCCACTCGGACGGATAAGAAGCCACGAGCCGTCCTCCAAGAGGAGTTTAAAGCCGTCGAGCGTGACAGTGTTTTTGACTGGTGAGCCAGCAACTGATTCGGGAATGTGGTCTTCGAGATCCGAGAGCACTCGTGCTTTCTGGTCGTCCGGACACCCAACGCTGCGTTTGCTGGCGTGGATCTCGCCGAACTCCTCAAGCAAGTTATCGACACGCTCATCAAGCGGTTTGGCTGCGGTCACCGCCCCAGCAAGCAGCGCCATCAAC
>LKMJ01003702.1_pt1 | contig 14294 bp, 19 predicted proteins | sample 643391 | NCBI WGS metagenome assembly LKMJ01 (sample SAMN04112250, study PRJNA286221) | soda lake metagenome | biome: soda lake; feature: Kulunda Steppe; material: water; isolation source: sample PL-Br10 brine of Picturesque Lake | place: Russia: Kulunda steppe | collected 2010-07
CCTCGCCATGCTTGCATGCCCACCCTTGCCATGCTTGCATGCCCACCCTCGCCATGCTTGCATGCCCACCCTTGCCATGCTTGCATGCCCACCCTTGCCATGCTTGCATGCCCACCCTCGCCATGCTTGCATGCCCACCCTCACCATGCTTGCATGCCCACCCTCGCGACCTCGCTTCCTCGATAGCTGGGGAGTCAGCCAGTGTGCCACAGCTGCTGGATGTGCGTGCTCACCTGTACAGGCGTATCGATGTCTTGTGTGCTCCACAAAACAGTGCGCTCCCTCTCTCTCACACACACACACATACACACACACGCACACACAGTGACACATGTACACACGCATGCGTGCATGGTTCTGTTCTGCAGGACTCAGTGAGCTGGACAATCGGCTTTGCAGTGCCAGGATGCGCTATGGCGCTGGCCATCTTGCTGTTCTGGGCTGGCAGGTACTGAGGGCGCGTGCGCTGTGGGCACATTGCATGATGTGTGCTGATGCAAGCGAGCTTTGCTGCACATTGCATGATGTGCGCTGATGCAAGCGAGCTTTGGAACCCCCCGCATGGGAGTTTGGTATGCCAGGCTATAGCTCTCCTGCCAAGCACACCCGCGCGCTGCCTCGAGGGTGCAGGGCCCAAGCCACCATCCCACAGGACCCGCTTGCCCGTGTGCATGCGTGTTTGTGTGTGTGCGCATGTGTGTGGGCATGTGTGTGCGTGCGTGCGTGCTGGCTGCCTGCCTGCCTGCCTGCCTGGCGGCCTTGTCATGCATGCCTGTCTGCCTGCCTGCCTGCCTGGCGGCCTTGTCATGCATGCCTGTCTGCCTGCCTGCCTGGCCTTGCCATATGCCTGTCTGCCTGCCTGCCTGGCCTTGTCATGCATACCTGTCTGCCTGCCTGGCTGGCCTTGCCATATGCCTGTCTGCCTGCCTGGCTGGCCTTGTCATGCCTGCCTGCCTGCCTGCCTGGCCTTGTCATGCCTGCCTGCCTGCCTGCCTGCCTGCCTGCCTTGTCATGCATGCCTGCCTGCCCACCTGGCTGGCCTTGCCATGTGCCTGCCTGCCTGCCCCTCATCCCGCCTCACCCCGCCCGTGCTTGCCTGCTCTCGGCCGCGCAGCCCCAGATACCGGCTTAACCTAAACCCTAAATCCTACATGCAGCCCCGGCTACCGGCACGTGCTTACCCTAAACCCTTACCCTAAACGCTAAACCCTAAACCCTAATTCCTACGTGCAGCCCCGGCTACCGGCACGTGCTGCCCACCGAGTCCCCCATGGCTCGCGTGGCCAAGGTGGTGTGGGCGGCCCTGAAAAACAGGTGCGCACAACCCCAACACACTGTCTGCATGTACGCACGCACATGCATGTGCACGTGCACAAGCCTGCCAACACGTGCGTCTGTGCCAGGTGGGCGTGGGCAGCCCTCAAAGATAGGCGCGGGTCCTTGGAACATGTGTGCAGGCATGTACATGCATGCGCTCAACATGCTGCGCAATTTGCATGCAGAACATTGTGCACATGTGCTTATACGTGTACATCATACCCGTCATACACGCATGCCCAGAATTTGTGCGCACACGCGCACACGCGCACACGCAGAAAGTCCACACATGCGCGCGGGGGCACACACGTGCCCACGCTCGCGTCCGCGGCCCTGCCTCTTCCCACAGGTGGCGCAAGCAGCACCTGGCCCCTGCGCAGTCGCTGGATGGCAGCATGCACGCCAACATGCTCGTGGTGTCCAGCAGCAGCCGCGACAACACGCCCTGCCCCTCCTACCATGGCGGTAACCAGTACCAGCAGGTGCGGGCAAGGCAGCGGGGGTGAGCACATGCTTTGTGCGGGGGTGGGTGCGTGGAGCATGAGATGCGCGTGCGGGCAGGCAGGGATGTGTGTGCCTGGAACCTGCAGGTACGCACGGGACAACCACGGGGGGTTTTGTGTGTGTTCATGCTGCGCACGTGGCAGGCACGGCCATAAGCCAACTCACGCCGATGCAACGGCACAAGCCCCACTGGTGGGTGCGTATTTGCAGATTCACGCGCACGCACGTGCACACGCACACACACGCACACATGTGTATACACACACACATGAACGTACACACACGCACATGCGCACACAAACACACACACGCACATGCAGCTTCTGGCTAGCAAGGCTGCACTGACCGCCAACGGCAGCGGCAATGGCCTGGCCGCAAACGGAAGTGGCAGTCTGCCCAGCAGCTCCAGCCTCAAGCGCAGCAACTCCATGCTTTCGGTGAGCAACACGTGCATGCTGTTGGTGAGAACCACATTCCGTCCATGCTGTCAATGAGCAATGCATTCCAAATTGGAATTTCCAATGCTATTGGTGAGCAACACATGTCCGTGCGGCATTGATCTGTCAGCCTGACTGGTTGGTTACAACTGGTTGGCTACAGGGGGGGCAGGCGCCAGTGCTCACGCAGCCGTTGAGCAGCAGAGCAGTGCCATATGCTGTCAATGAGCAGGTTGAGCAGAGCTGACGCCATATGCCGCCATTGAGCAGCGCTGCCGCCATTGAGCAGCAGGGCTGTGCCCTGCAGCTGTTGAGTAGCAAGGCTGCCCCCCCTTGTAGCAGCAGCTGTGAGGAGCCTGCTCTTGAGCCCATACATGTGTTCAGACTCCTTCCTCCCTTACACTGTGCGGGGGTCCTGTGAGCCTAGCAGCGCTGCGCACCGCATTGTGGCATGCTGTGCTTGGAATGGAGGGCGCTCGGCGAATAAGGCGTGCAGCGCAAGCGCGCTCACACACACCATGCAGGATGGCTCATCCGGCAACCTAAGCATATGGTGACCCGCGCAGCCCAGCAGCACATGCTCGTACTTTTGGCCACCTGCAAAGCTGCGCGACACCTTGCACGAGAGTGGTGAAGCTGCCAAGAAGCAGTGCCGCTAAGTGCTTTTGCTGCCGCAGGGCCCTCTGATTGCTGACTGCGGAATGCGTTGCAGTGCTCGCCTCCCTGAAAGCATTTGGTGGTTAAACTGATTGCCGCCACATGCTATTGCCGCGTGCTTTTTTTGCCACATTTGTTGCTGATGCTGCCACATGCTGATGCCGCGCGCGTTGCTGCTGCTGTCCTGCTGGCTGGAGGACGCATGCTTTGATGCATGTGGCATGGTGTGGATTTGGCGCTGCGTCGCTGGCCGCCTTGTGCAGATGCCGTGCACATCGTCGCTGTCGTACCGCTGGCTGGAGGATGCCGTGACGGACTGGCAGACCTCGCAAGGCGCGCGCGTGCACATGGGCGGCCTGGCCGGCTACACGCCCAAGCAGGTGCGTGCATGCGTGTGTGCGTGCGTATGTGTGTGTGTGCATGTGTGTGTGCCTGTTCGCCTGTGTGGATTCTCTCGGGTGTGAGGGTGTCGGTGTGCACATTTGAATGTTGGGAACGCATTTGAATGTGGGAGCTGGGGGGCTGTGGATGCTTTTCATTGGATGTGCGTATTTTTGTGTCCGCGCGTGTATCTGCGTGTGTAGGTGTGGGTGTGGGTGTGGGTGTGGGTGTCGATGCTGTCATGGCATGTTCAACTGCGTGCACTGCCACTTAGCTGTACTAACTCCTTAAAAGTACAAGCCAAGCACAAACATTCCATCTCTGCGGGCTCCCCTTTCGCTCACTGCCCGCACCTTGCAGCACACATGCAAGGCTGTTGCCACCTTGTTCTCATCTCAGCCCACTGCTTGCCCTACGCTGCACAGGGGGAGGGGGTGATGCTGATGCTGTGCTTGAATGTACAACATCCCATGCGCTTGCTTGTACTACATCTCATGTGCGTGTACTGCTGCGCTGCATAGGTGGAGGAGGTGAAGCTGGTGCTGCGCCTCCTGCCCATCTTTGCAGCCACTGTCATGTACTGGTGAGTGACTTGGCCAACAGCCCCATCTGTGCTTGTGTGTGTGTGTATGTGTGTGTATGCGCACGCCTGTGTGTGTCTGTGTGTGCATGTGTGTGTGTGCGCGTGTGTGTGCCTGCAGAAGCAGGCATTGGCCACACCTCCTTGGGTTCTGTGCTTGCCTATGCTGCATCGCACTTGTGTTAACCATGCAGGATTCAGCGTCTAGCACGGGTGGAAAACGTGCGTGGCTTGTACGCATGTGCGCGTGTGTGAGTGTGAAATTTCGTGTGTACCTCCAAGGGAGTGCGCCGCTGCATGTCAACACATGTGTGTGTGCGTGCACTGTGCTTCCGTGCAACCCTTGCATGCCCCGTGTCTCTAGATGCTTCCCACAGATGGTGTTTTCATGCACAGCATGTAGGCACAGTTGCTGGCGAAGGTGCACGCGCCCACACAATGTGTGCATACGCGCGCGCATGCGCACACACACACACACATACGCACACACGCACACACACATATGGAACACACACACACACAAACAGACACACGGAACACAAACACACGGAACACACACACGCACGCGCCTCTGTTGGCGTTTGCCTGCAGGACAATCTACACGCAGATGGGCACGCTGTTTGTGCAGCAGGGCAACCTCATGGACCGCATCGTGACGCTGCCTGGGGGCGACACGATCAACGTGCGTGCCTATATCCCGCAGTGCCCCCGCCCGGCCCCTGTGCTCAGGCATAGGCATCAGAGAGCAGCTGCCTGTTTCCTAGCGTGGCTGCCCAATCCCCCCCCGGCTAATCCGTGCGCAGCGTTGCAGCCATTAGGGCTGCACTGATCGCTGCTGCACGTGCTTCTTAGGCGCAGCTGCAGCTGCCGCCTGCTTCCTCAGTGCAGCCATGGCGTGTGGGGCCGCCTCCAGCAATGTGGGAAAGCACAGCAGCGCAGCCGCACAGGAGTGCGTGCGCACCTGCCATACCCATGCGTATTCATGACCACCAGCGCTGCCACTGGCCTGATGCCACAAAGCAGAGGGGCACAGCATATGAGGCACAGCATATGAGGCACAGCATATGAGGCACAGCATTTGAGGCACAGCATGTGAGGCACAGCATTTGAGGCACAGCATATGAGGCACAGCATTTGAGGCACAGCATGTGAGGCACAGCATGTGAGGCACAGCATTTGAGGCACAGCATTTGAGGCACAGCATGTGAGGCACAGCATGTGAGGCACTGCTTGGCCTCCGGTGTCACCGCACACCGCACACCGCACACCGCACACCGCGCAGGCATTGCCACTGCTGCAGGCCTGTGCCAAGCCTGAGGGCAAGCCCCGTATCCAAGCATGAAGTGCACGCACGAGCATGCACAGGTGTGAGCGTGCACTGGTATGAAATGTCCTCGAGTGTCACGGCTTCGGAGGCCGTGCTGGGCGCAACTTAAGCTCTGCACCCGGAAGACGGACAGCCCTGTGCTGCGCGTCTGCAGCAGCCCAAAGAGTCCGTAGTATAGCCCATCTACAACCGCAGTGTGCCTGCAGGTGCCCAGCGCATCCATGTCCTCCCTCGATGTCCATCTTCAATCTGCATGCCTGCAGGTGCCCAGCGCATCCATGTCCATCTTCAACACCCTGTCCATCATTCTGCTCATCTGGTGGGTGTGGTGACGCGTGCACCGGGGTGAGGCACGCAAGGCACAGTGCGTGCGTGCGTGGGTGGGCGCGCACGGGCCCTGTCTTGCATCCTGTGCACCTTGTGGGTGATGCAACTGCGTGGGGCATCACACGCACACGGGGGTGCGTGTGTGCAGGTGGTCACGCCCTCAACTGCGCGCTCTGTCGCATGCGCTAAGGCTGCATGCGCCTGTCTGGCGCCCTTACCTCTGGACATGAGCGTGCCTGTGTGCGCGCGTGACGTGCTGCAGGCTGTACGACGCCTATTTTGAGCCGGCGCTGATGCGCACCGAGCGCTTCAAGATGACCAAGCTCCGGCGCCAAGGTGCGTGGGCAACAGGTGTTGGGAGGGCATGCGCGTTGTCACAGGCAGTGGTTGCTGTAAGTAAAGAGTGAGGTGAACGAACTTGCTGGGGGAAAAGTAGTGCGTGTGAAGGGGAGAGGAAAGAGTTGAAAATGAGGGGGAGGGCAGAAGGAAAGGGGCAGTGCTTGGCATTGAGGGCCGCTTTGCTGCGTTCTCCCTGAGTCCTGGATCCCAATGCAGGAGTTCTCCCTCTGAGTCCTGATCCCATATTCCCTGAGTCCTGATCCCATTCTGAGTCCTGATCCCATTCTCCCTGAGTCCTGGATCCTGATGCAGGAGGAAGGCCGAGGCACAGAGACAGGGGCAAGCAGAGACTGCCTGCCATGCCATACCTGGCGAGCGTTGCATGTGTGCATGTGTGTGTATGCGTTGGCACACCATTCTGCACTGTGTCATGCAATCAGGGCCTCCTATGTGCGTTCAAGGCTTGTGTCCCTGCACGCTTGCACACATACCCAAACTCAAACGCAAACCCACGCTTGCACATATTTAAGCATACTTGCATGCCTATGCATATGCATATGCCTCTGCGCGCAGGCTGGGGGATGCTGGTGGCAGCGGCGGCGATGGCGTACGCGGGCGGCCTGGAGGTGTGGCGGCTGCAAGCGCTGGCCGCCGCGGACCGCCAGGACGTGGCCCCTTTGCAGCCCAACGCGCCCGCACCGCTGTCCATCTTCTGGCAGGCGCCAGCCTACTTCCTGATTGGCCTGTCGGAGGTGTTCACGTCCATTGGCCAGCTGGAGTTTTTCTACGACCAGGCGCGTCCGTTGTGGCGGTGGCAGTGGGGGGGTGCGGATGCGCGTGCGCTGCCTCAGGAGCCCCTGGAGCTGCGCAGCGGCTGATGGTGCTGCCGCGCGCCCCTGGCAGGACACAGCCGCGCTGCAGCTGTGCTCAATGCCGTTTTGCAGCTGGGCGCTCGCATATGGCAAAGGACACAGAGACTGTGGGTGTGTGGGTGCGTGGGTGTGTGAAAGGGTGGGCGCTTGGCGCTGGGGGCGCCCTTGTGCATGCACACAGGCGCAACTGGTGATGCACACAGGCGCAACTGGTGATGCATAAAGGCGCAACTGGTGATGCACACAGGCGCAACTGGTGATGCACACAGGCGCATCTGGTGATATGCATTTGCTGTTCATCTTTTGCCCATCTGGCCTGCTTTGCCTTGTGTCCATTGACACGCCCAGGCACCATACGCTACGCGCTGCTGCTCCTCGGCTGCATGTGTCTCCTCCGCACGTCACACAGGCAGTGTGCGTGCTGTGCTTTGTTTGCCGCATGTACACAGGCGCCGGACGTGATGCGCAGCTGCTCCATGGCCTTGTGCCTCCTCAGCACAGCCCTGGGCAGCTACCTGGCAGGCGCCCTGACGTGGGCAGTGCAAGCAGGTGGGCGCTGAGCTGTGTGTGTGTGTGTGCGTGTGTGTGCACGTGTGTTGTGTGCGTGTGTGCGCATGTGTGTGTACATGTGTGCAAGAGAGTGTGCAGGGCGCAGATGCGTGCGTACGTGCATGTGGCAGCACAGGCCCTCTGCTGTTTCTATGTGCTGCTGCAGGCAGCGAGCGTATCACCGGCAGGGCATGGCTGCCGAACGATTTGAACAAGGTGGGCTCTCTCTCTGGGGCCTGGGCCCCATGTGTGTCGTGCTCCTGCTGTCAGTCAGCCTGTCTGTCTGTGTGAATGTCTGTATGTCTGTGTGAATGTCTGTATGTCTGTGTGAATGTCTGTATGCCTGTGTGAATGTGTCATGCTCCTGCTGTCAGTCAGCCTGTCTGTCTGTGTGAATGGATGTGCGCGGATCATAGCCCCAGTTGCTTCCGGTCTGCTTGCGGACTGGTTTGAGCAGCCTGTGGCCTTTGCTCGATTCTGATGCTTGTTGGCCTTTGCGCGATCATGATGCTTGTTGGCCTTTGCTCAATTCTGATGCTTGACCCGACCTCGTTTTTTACTGACTTGGGTAGACGCGAGCTGGCACTCAAGTGTATGTGCAAGCATGCTTGTGCTTGTGCGCCAGGGCATCTTTTCCTCGTCCTCTTACATATGCCCAAGCCCATCTGTCTTCACACGCAAGCCAGGATCTCACGCACAAGGAATTGCGCCCACACATCTGCGCAATCACGCACGCGCAAATGCACACATGCACAAACACGCGCTCACATGCACACACTTGCACGCACACACACACACACACACACACACACACACACACACACACACACACACACATGCTCACTCTCACATGTGCTCACACACATTTACGCACGCACGCGCGCACACACACATGCACGATGCGCGCCCATGCACAGAGTACTATAGCCAGCCCTGCTCGCAAAAGTGTGTATGATGAGCACTCACACTGCTGCTGCTGCTGCTGCTGCTGCTGCTGATAGTGATGATGATGATAATGATGATGATGATGATGGTGTTGATGATACTGATGTTGATGATACTGATGATGATGCCTCTGCTGCAGGGTCGAATCGACCTCTTCTTCTTCCTGCTAGGTGGCTTCATGTTGGCCAACCTGGCCGTGTTTGTGGCCGTGGCTGTGCGCTACCAATACAAGCAGGTGCGTCGGTGCGCATGTTTGAATCACACGGTGCCCTTGAGGCAATCTGTGGAGCATGTGCCCAGATGCCATGCTCATAATGTGCGGATGTGTGTGTTTATGTGCTCAACATGTCCGCTCGCGCTTGTATACTTGGTGCGTATGCCCTTGCGCAGGTTATCGATCTATCGATCTATGCATGGATGGGTGCAGTAATATGCCCATGTGCAGGTACTTTAATTGGTTGTGCGTGTGTGTGAGCGTGTGAGTGAGTCTGGGTGCGTACGGCAGTAGCGCTTGCGTGTGTAGAACACAGGACAATTATAGACACCAGTGTGTGTGTGTGTGTGTGCCCTGTGCGTGGTGTGCTGCAGGTGCAGCACAGGCGGCGCGCGCGCTTGGCCATCGCGGATGGCACAATCTATGAGGACCACGAGGTCGGTGAACAGAACCTGGAGTGTTACAGGGAAAGCATGCGTGAATGAACATGCGCGCAGCCATGCAAGTGCGGGGGTCCTTCCCTGGCACACGCAAACTTGTGCGGCTGTGTGCGTGCTTGCACATGCATCTGTGTAAGCAGGGTGGATTAATTAGGGGGCTCGTGTGTGTATGTGTGTGTTTGTGTGTGTGTGTGTGTGTGTGTGCAAAACAGTGTGTGCAAAACAGTGTGTGGAGCAGCAGGTCGCGCTTTGGGCACATGGCTACTGTGAGAGGTGCCTGCTGATTAGGTTCCTCTTCTGTTTTCTCTCCTGTTTGGTCTTCCCTCGACCACACATTGTTTTTCCCAACACGGCCATTCCCCACCACTTCTTGCACAAGCACACACACTCCCACGCCCACTGCGCGCGCACATAGGGGCCACTCCAAGCCTTGGACCTGCCCTGCACTCACTGCGCACACACAACTCACAAATGCACACAAAAGCTCCCATAAAAACACACTCTCAAATCAAACACACTCCTTACACACACGCCATACACACATACATGACATGCACGCACACAGTGCAAAGCGCATACACACGCTCGTGACAAACGCGCGCCGAATGCAGGTGGAGGAGGTGGGCCTGCTGCGCGCCCCCACTGCGCCCAGCAGCCTTGTGCCGCACCCCGCAGATGGCTTGTCGGCGCAGCGCCTGCAGCAGCAGACACGTCTGCAGAAGAAGCGGGAGGCGCGGGAGCAGCGGGCTGCGGCAGCCACGGCACCCCTCAGCATCGGGCCTGTGGGGCGCAGAGGGGGGGCCCCAGGCAGTGGCAGGCCGGTGCGTGCGTGCGTGCGCGTGCGTGTGTGCGTGTTCGGGGGAAAGGGAGGGGCTCATGTGCATGCATGCCTGTGTGCCTCCCTCTGTATCGCTTGCTGTCCCATAGCACCTCTGTGCCATGCCGCGCCATGCCGTGCTGTGCCGTGCTGTGTGCAATGATCAGGTCCGGCCCTCACTCTTCGCTCAAGTTGGAAGGCTCCTTGGCTCACAGCAGTGTCCAAGCCCCCGCTGTGACATGCGTGCCATGCTGTGCTGTGCTATGTGCTGTGGCCCCTGCAGGTCCGGCCAGCAGGCCGCCGCATGTCCGAAGACGAAGATGCAGACGACATCTACGCGCGCTCCCTGGCGTACGTGCCGCCCTCACCCAACATACCCGCGCCCTTCCGTTGAGAGGCTGCAAGGCTCCTCGGTGCTCTGGGTGTGCGTGGCCTTGTGCCGTGGCGGTCCTGCACGGTGTATTACCTGTCTTTACAGTCTTTACAGCACTTGCGGGGTCAGACCCTGTCAGTGGTGCGCATCCGCACGTCCTTGCCAGGCTGGCAAGGGTGTTACTGATGGGCTGAGACCCCGACACATCCATGTGGCCTGTATGCTAAGGATAGGAGCCTATACACCTGCTGGGTGATGTCCAACACTGTGGTGTGCAGAGCTCAGACAACCTATTTATGATGCAGCGTCTGTGAGTTGCTGCAGTGACTTTTTGTGATTATGTGGCGTTGCGATTTGGAAGACTAGTTTTGATTAGCTAGCTTCACCCAATTTACAAGTGGAGTTCCAGCTGGGCAGATTTTTTAGCGATAACCCCAGCAAACATTGGGCCGAGCCTCTTGCAGAAAGCCGAGCGGTGCAGTATGGCCAGGGCTGCATAGCTGCCATGCAATGAAAGGAGAAACTAAATGGGAGGTAAATAACCTTTTACTTTTAAGATTGAAGTTTCACAATGCTGTTGTAACCAGCCAAATGAGGCAGCGCATCCTGCTAAACTTTATAGAAAGATCACACATCGAAGAGAGAGAGGCGGAATTAGTTTTGGGTCTCTGATCACTAGCAGAAGGAAACTCACTTTTATGAAGCAGTACTGCAGGCAGGGTCCAACCCTCATCAAGTTGACTCAAATTAGAATTTCTGGTGCTTTAAGGGGGCTTGAGCGGCTGACAAGGATATCCACAGCTGAACGAAGTTCCTGAGCAGCTCAAGCTAATTAACGCTGCTCATTTTTGAGCAGCTCGTTTCTGGGCAGCTCAAGCTAATTTTAAGTCCGAGTCAGGAGTCCCTATCTGTCATGTGACTTTCCAGCCTGGAATCTTAGAGTCACTCTGGTACGGTACCTTCATTCTACCTGGTGGAGGAAACTCACAGCTCTTTGGGCCAATGTGTCTCCTTTTGCTTAATCGATGCAGGGAGTGGTTTCACTGCCTACGAAGTTTTTCTTTTCTTTTCTACCAGCTTTCTCGGGTGCGTCATTTCAAGTTGTGTCAGCTGTTGATTAGCAACCACAGGGAGAGCCAGCCTGTAGAAATTCCTTTATATGCCATCAGTGAGATGAGCAGATCAGGATTATGAAGCTGCATCTGCCAGATGAGGGTAGCAAAGCCGAGACCTATCAGACCTGCACCCGTTAAACCTGAGTCGACCTTCTGTCTCCTAGTAGAAGACTCATCTAGGTGCAGTGGTGCTGACATGAGGGGGGGGGCATCAGGCTGGCCAGCCCCTGCATTCCAGTTACGGATCCAATCCTTTTTCACCTGGAAGCACGTTGGTCAACCCATCTGCCAGATGGCTGACAAATATTCCTGTAACATGATCTCACCTTCCCACATGGTAGCACATTGCATGTTGTTCGCACATTTTGTCAACCATTGACATGTATACGAGTTTGACACGTGTGCTGTACAGAGTCTACCCACATCCTTTTAAGTTGTATACCGATGTCCGTACAAGAAGGTGTATTGGAAGCATGTTGCAATCAATGGTTATAATGACTCTGAGGAGTCCTGCTCTTGTGGCATCTTGGAATGTATTGGCAAGTGCTCATACATGGTTTCGCAAAGCAAATAAATGTGCTTCTTGTCACAACTTGAGCGTCGCATACCACTAGTCAGGCAGAATTGTGCAGCAAAGCAAAAACAGTCTTGTTCATTATGGTACAGCCACTATGGATGAATGTATGCAAACTATTCGCCACTGAGCTGCAACGGAACAGCTAAGCCCCTCATAACAGAATCAGGACTACTTGCAAACCTGGCCATGCCACAATCAGCATGATGGGAAAACTATGAGCTGTTTCCCTTCCTGAACTATCTTCACCTGAATGCTGCCCTAAGCTCAAACATGCACTTGCTGCAATCATCTCCCCTACAAAGCTTCGGCATCCAGAATTCAGACGCCACGGCTCCTTAAACTTCAGTGGCATGCAGGCGTCTACAGCTTCGACCCGGTACATGGTACACGTTATGTACAATAACTTGCACAGCAAAGCTCAGGTGTAGACCTCGCTTTTGCTATAGAGCCAGAGACCAGATCTGTGCACACCACCTAGATTCTGCTCATTTCTGCTCCCGTGCCTGATGAAGTCCCCACAACATAAGCCACCGCTGCCACCCTCACTCTCCTGCACTACTAGTATGTATGCCTCTTGTGCCCCACACTAATCCATACAAAACATTTATTCTGACTCAGCATTCCTCTGTGTCTGGAACACCACTCCCTCAAATGCTGCAATCCACTGCATGTGAAGTCCTCAAAAGACTTTCTCTCTAAGCCCTCCACTCATGCACTGGCGAGCACCATTGGCTTGCACGCCAGTGCAGGGACGCGTGCATAATGTGTATGCCCCCTGAGGACATGCAGCGCCTCAACGGCGGCAAAAGGGATGGCACAAGGCGTCAGCTCAGAGCTCAGCTGAGGCGCTCAACGACTCAGCACTCAGTGGGTGTCAGGGCTCATCGTACGGTGTAGGCCGGCGCACTGCGCCCACACATGTGTGACCAAAGCATCAACGTACATCCGTGCATCCACGCCATCGCACACTGTGGAAAGAATGACATGCAGCGACTTGAGTAAGTTACACATAAGCACCTCAGCGGCCTGCCTACCCAGCAGGCATCAGAGGCAGGCGGAAGGAGGCGCCTCCCGTGGTGACCACCCCGAAAGACAGCAAAGCCCAAACGCTGCCACGCCCGGCTGCCCGAGCAGCAGGGCAAGCAAGCAAGAGCGCAGGGCAAGCAAGGGCGACCCCCCTCTGGCCCCCTCCGCCTACACTGCCACACGCCTGCACTGCCACACGCCGCCAGCCATGTGTGTATGGCTACAGCCAAGCACGCACGCCTGTGGAAGGCGCGTGCCGCTACAGCACCGAAAACTTTGGGGGGGGCCTGCTGCCGCTGCCCCTGCTGCTGCTACCCGCGGCGGCGGTGGCCGCGGCAGGCAACGGCGTGGGCGCAATGGAGGTGCGGATGGTTGCACCCGCGCTGCGCAGCAGCTCCTCCGCGGCCCACACCCGCTGCGCCTCAGCCTCTGCCTCTGCTTGCGCCACAGCGGCCGCACGCGCGCTCCCAGACAAGGAGACACTCCTGCGCCCAACGCCAGGCTCGCCAGCTGCTTGGGAATGTGGGGGATGCTGATGCGGGTGGGACAGCGGGACATGGCGCGAGCGGGAGGGCGGCGCAGCGTAGGGGTGGTGGCTGCTGTGAGGGCTTATGGGGGGTGGTGGCGCGTGCGTGCGGGCCATCATTGCTGCCACCGGCCCAGCAGCGGCAGCCGGCTGAGCGGCTGGGGGGTCCCCATTGTGCCGCAGCGCTGGCCCTGCTGCATGCCCCGAGGGCGAAGCTGGCAGGGAGGCGTTGCCTGCGCCTGCCGCCCAAGATGGGTGCGGCAGTGGTGGCTGCAGGTCGGGTGCTGCAGCGGCTGGGGCTGCGCTGGTGGTGGCAGCAGGGGGCTGCAGGAAGGGGGCGCGGCTGGGGGTAGAGGGCGCCGAGCCGGCGCAGCTGTGAGGGGACCGGTGGTGGTGTTGACGCAAGCGAGGGGCTGCAGCGCAGCCGGGGGCCGCCAGGCCGAGCAGCGGGGCACGTGCGTCGGCTGTGCAGGCGCCCCCAGCGCTGACGGAGAAGGACGGGGAGGACGGGGGCGGAGGCGGCTGCGCGGCAGCGGCGGCTGCTGCATTGACACGCATCCTGTGAGAGCATGAGGTGAGAGCATGAGGTGAGAGCATGAGGTGAGAGGCGCACCAACACCACAGGCGTGCTTGCGCGGTACATGTAAGGGAATGCGGGTCTGTGTGGGGGGGCGCTTCGGCGGATGTGTGCAGGCATGTGTGTTGTGTGATGTGTGATGTGTGCAGGTACGAGCAATGTGTGATGTGTGATGTGTGTGAATGTGTATCCGCGCAATCACCGACCATATGCTTGCAGAATGGGAATGCACAAAGGATGGACATCTTGTTGCATGGGCCGGGGGTCACACACAGACGAATGTCACACAGGTGCACAAGTTGGGGGTCACGCAATGTCACACAGGTGCACGCAATGTCACACAGGTGCACGCAATGTCACACAGGTGCACGCAATGTCACACAGGTGCACGCAA
>LKMJ01003703.1_pt1 | contig 14291 bp, 12 predicted proteins | sample 643391 | NCBI WGS metagenome assembly LKMJ01 (sample SAMN04112250, study PRJNA286221) | soda lake metagenome | biome: soda lake; feature: Kulunda Steppe; material: water; isolation source: sample PL-Br10 brine of Picturesque Lake | place: Russia: Kulunda steppe | collected 2010-07
AACCATAAATGGCAGAGGAGGCCCCTCCAGGGCTGTCCGAGTTTGAATTGGGTTTGAACTTGACAATCAGCCCGCAGCCTCAAGATTCTAGTTGTCACAATACTTATAAATTAATTTTAAAATGTAATTCGTCGTTTCAGAACCTCACTCGACGGGCTGGCTGCTGAGGAATTAATCACCCCGGAATCCCAGGTAAATCGGGGTCCCCGCCAGCCACCCTCTCCTGACCCGCGGACCCCCATAAATGCACTGTTCATGGACTCTTGGATGATGCCTGCATGTCAGAATGGGCCAGGAACGCCATCCCAAAAGGTGGCATTTTGCCTTGAAAGCCCCTCCCCCCCTGGCCCGCCCTCAGGGGGCCTCCCTCTTCTGGGCAAACTGAGCATGCAGGGTTGTAAAGCAGCATTTGAAACACAGTTTAAGGCACTTTGGTCATCTGGGGCAAGAACTCCAACAGGCTTGGCTGAGCTGACTTAAGGGTTATGATTTCCTGATTTTGACAAGCAATATTAAGTAAAGTGCACAAAAAAGTTGCCATTGCTGAAATAGATTGCACACAACTTTGTCTAAATTTTCTGTTTGTTGCACTAGAAGATTACCATTTGGATTTGTTTTTAGGAATGGGATCGCACCATTTCTTGCAAATACTACTTTGAATGCGTTTGATCTCCCAATTTGTTGCAGTTCTCCTCCCTCTCCCTGCCCAGCAAGTTCCTCACTCATTTTTTTCACTACTCTCTTGCTCCTTAAGCATCCGCTTCTCCTTTGCTAGTGCCAAAGCACCAGCTGATGCGGCGCCCCTATCATGCTAGCACTCCTGCTGCTGCTGCTGCTGCTGCTGTTGATGCTACTGCTGCCCCATTTCTCCATCACAGGCTACCCAAAGGGCTTCATTGGATAGCCTTAGAGCAGGTCATAAGTAAAGGAAGTTCTCCTGGATGCAGGCGGTGCTCCTGCATCCAGGTATGCTCACATTTCACATGTGCATGTCCAACACCTCAGACACAAGCTTGTAGAGCAATGTATGTACAATTATGTCTACTTTGTGCATTAATAGTCATTGAGGTTAAAAAAATGATCGTTTGAAAGGGCTGATTAACCAAAAACAATCAGCCCTTTCAAACGATCGTTTTTCCAATTGTCACCTCAATGGTGATAATTGGAAAACAGTTTCCAAGCCCTAAAACGAACTGAAAACCACCGTCAGTGCCAAGCTGCAGGTACCCCAAGAACCAAAGACAAAGCTCCAAAACAGGTGCAGCATGCATGCGAAACTACCTAAAAAGTAAATTGAAGGTTATGTAAGTAATGAACGTCAAAGGTATTACATCTGGAGAAACTCGATCAAAAGCGCAATGTAGTGGTGATTTTCCAGTTTGTGGTGTACAGAACAGGGTACAGGGACTCTCTTGTCAGTAATTACATGCATTTAACTTCAATTGCATCAGGTTTGGTAAGGAAGCTTCAACTGGAAGCTTTGCGATTGCACGTCAACGCATTCCAGAGTTTGTGGAACCAAAAGCACGCAAAAAATTGAAATTGTTATTTTAATGACATTTAAGAGCAGAGTTTCAAGAGGTCAGCGTGCGCATTATTCCTTGACAATCCATAAGCCGTCCCATGGAGCCCAGGTGCCGGAACATTTTTTGCAGGGCGTCCAAAACATTTACATCATGAACGATTCATTTCTGTGGAGTTCTTGTGGTGTGAGGCTCAACAAATCTGGGGTGTGGGACAATCTGCATGGGCAGGTGGTGTATGCCAGCGGCTGCCGCGGTGCTTTGCCTGCGGCTTGGAAATAGAATAAATAAACCTGAAAGTTGGTGAAAAACTGTTCGTGAACATGCAGTATACATTGCCGGATATGATATCAAATCATTCTGCTTGATATACTGCTGCTTTGCTTAAAGCTTTTAGAAGAATGTTGTGCACATTTGGTTCTGGCAATGACAGATCCCATGTCTACAGAATATACAAGCCATGTAATATACAATAAATGTGCCACACCATGACAGGTCTTCTTTTTTGCGGGCAGCGTGTGCAGAGGCCGTTTGGATGTGTCTAAGCCTTGGCCATATAATTGCCAAGGCCAGATTGATTTTTCAGGTGGTGTTCGTCAGAAGGTGTGTTAAGCATGGTTACATACAGGTAGAATTGAAGATAAGTGGTAGGTTAGAATTACTTCTAATCGAATCAGGCATCAAGTGGCTTTCATTTTTTATGTTATGATCTCTGCTCACCTCGTGGCTATCATTACTCAGCCTATGTCAAGGTTTGTGAGGTTTTTTGTCTTAAATGACCCTTAAATTAGTTTGTTGCAAGCAACTTATTCTGTAAACTGAGTTGACTCACCCTTCATGCTCTTAATTTTAACAGAACAGGCACTATATAAAATGTACCCCATTGTGGAAACCTGTGCAGGTGCACAGCTTCCATTACAACCGCCCTGGTTACTTAATAACTGGTCATATCCGGAATTTCAGCCATCATTTGAGGACCTCAAAGTTCTGCTTGGCAACCCAAGGCGCAGGCCATGGCAACCGACAGGTTGTTGCATCCTTAGCTGGGTGCCTCCCAGTGTCAATAGGTATGTAGCAGATGGAATTTCATGCATGGCTCTACTTCTAGTTGGCTAGCTTCCGTCTGAACCTCCCAGCCTATGTAGTCCTTGATTGTGCATCAAGTAGAGTAAGGGGATCATCAACTGTGCCAAGCATGGACTGCAGGCCGTTGAGACCGCAGTACAGGTGCCAAGTGCCATGTTGATGCAGATGTTGGTGTGTGTGTGTATTTATGCAGGGGATGGCATCTACGAGCCTTTTGAGCCAGAGTTAAACTACTCTACATTTGGAGTTAGAGTTGCTGAAGCTAGTATTCCAAGTTTGCACGACATCTTAGCGTCTATAAGAGAAAATGAGTATGCAAGAAAACAGGTACGCTGCCAGGTATGCCTCCCTCTTAAATACTTGCAGTATTCATTTCATCGAGATCAATTGGACATGTATCAGTGGTGCTCCTTGCATTTGTAAGACTGGCATGGATGTGTCTAGGTTGCAAGCTGCACATGACTGCATACCTTGAAAGGCAGCCCCAAGCAAAGACTTCTGCTGCAGCATTAGTTGTTAGCGCAAAAGCATACCAATTTCCTACACTCTAGGTAGAGGTTTCCTAGGTTGGCTAGCAGTAAACATTCATGGTACAAAGAACTTTGAGAATTAGTTAAGAGTGGAAAGTCTTTTCTAAGGCTTCCCTAACTTCAGGCTGATACCAGAATGACTTTAACTTTATGCATGAACGCTTCTGGAATTCCTTAATATTAGCCATAATTATCTACACAAAAAAATTACCCCCTCAGCTTAGCCAGCACATTAAGATAACTAGCTTGTCATTCAGTGGAATCACAACTCCTTTTTAGCTCTATGACCTAACATTTGCAAGTTGTCATATTGTTCTGTTGTGGCGGTCATCCCAAGTTTGAAGGCAGGGGGTGCGCAGAGTAGGACAGGCTGCATTGGTTAAACATGCATTTCCGTACCAAAAGGCCCTGCACCATGAATGATTGCTTTTATGTACTTAAATTAGGCAGTGTCCATTGCAAGCCAGGACTCATAAACAGGATTATCACATTTTATGCAATGCACTCAAGACTTCTGTTTCAGTCCATTTTACAATAAGAACCTCCTCCTCAACACTAGAATTGAAGAGAAAAAATAAGAAAATACTGTGTAGGCAATTAAATCACTCCTTACATCAATTAAGGAAAGGGGCCACCTAGGGCCTAGGCACCGAATGCCCCCTCCACCAGCGATATAGAGACAAATGAATTCACTACTTAAGATGGCAAAACAATAATGGTAGGAAGTACCTTACACAAGGTTGTCCCCACCACTGGACCCCCCCAAACATGGCCAATGGCCCAAGCTAACTCTTAGCTTTTCCGCCCTCTTGCTCACTCTATCTCCAGACCCTACCATGCCCAATATGTACATATGTTGTAAACTGTCAGGCTGTGTGAGAAAATGCAAGCTGGGGGCTCAGCGCGCGCACCATCGACTACTCTGGCACCATTTTGCACCCTTTTAGCAGGAAATGGTACATCCCTAAACTTGTTCCAGTCCTACCGCTTTTTAGAACTTTAGCTGCTTTTGCATATTGATTTGATGCTGCAAAGTCGGATTTGGGGGAGGGGGTCGGGAAGGTGTGTTCCATGGGTGACCCTGTTGTGACAGGATGTGGGTGCCAACACAGGAAATGCGGTACTCCGCAACCTCTGCATGTTTTCAAATCGGACCAAGCCTGAGGTTTGCGGGGGAAGAAGAGGTATCTAATGAACCAGAATTGGGGCCAATCGAAGGTGTGGGTGGAAAGCGGTGGGCCAAAACATTTCCTCCTACGCCCAAACTTACACAGGATGTGCGGGGTATTTTAACACATATAAAGGCATCTCAAGCTCGGAGTTTGGGGCTATGTGTGGGAAACAGCTTGCACAATTCAAACCTGACTTACCTTTTTTTTCAAATATTGCCTTCCACCTACCGCACCAATTTTGACCCCAATAGCACCATCATAACTAAAAAAATAAGCTATCCAATGGTGTGCTCAGGTCAGGAAACCGTGCGATGACTGCAAAGTTATGCATTGAGAGGCTTTTGGCCATGTTTGCCAAATAAAGGGGTGACCTAGTGGTGAGGACGACTACAAAGTATACTCCTCCAGATTAGGCTTCTTATTGCTTGGATTTTACAAAGGACCAGCTTAGGAATGATTGTATTGTAAGTGGATAGTGAAGCTGTCAAAGTCAATTCTCACTTAGGCTGCAGAAAGCCTTGTCAAGTCGACCATGCTACCTGTCAAGTCCATGGAGATTCCCTGAGATGACCATACAACTAGTCCTTTAAATACAGGAGTGTTTACTCTGGATAATAATATGTGTCATACCTTTTGTGCAAGTTTCTGGGACACGATTTTTTCCTTGCTTGATCTTGGAGTGTTTAATGGCTTGTATTGCACTTGCTTTTAACTCAAGCATGTTTATTGGATGTTCAAGAACCTAATCACAGGCAAAAAAAGGGCTTATATACACTTTCCATCTTCTTTAAGCCTCATCCTCCGTCCTTTGTTGCATTGATTGTTCTTGTCATACATGGGTTGAACAATTGACAACAGCAGAGCCTGCTCAGGCCCAAGCATGCTGCCCCATCTTATTGAAATCACTGCTCAAAAGACTTTTTATGCAAGGACCTTAAACATTTGACTTATTTGGAACTGATTGCATTGATTGGAGCACTTGCCTCTTTTCCACAGCCCAACCTCAAGCTTTTGCAGCTCTGGGCATGTCATCGATCATCCAGAGCACCATATCATACCAATTCTATTTCGAGAAATCAAACAAATTGAACTTGTGGTTGAAGCGCTAATATGTCAGAGTTTAAATGTAAATCAATGAAATCATGGTGGCAAAAATAAGTGAGCTTGGCCTTGGCCAAACCAGGATTGAAACATACGAGAATTTCCCTTCAAAATATAATATCTAGTAAATACACTCACGATGTAATAGAGACTGATTGCTTGTCCCATGTGAGCTTTAAGCCACTTTAAGATCTTATGTTACCACCACAACTAACTCATCCCTGTTAAAGCTGTTTTGATTAAGCATTGTGGTCCATATCTCAGAACTTTTAACTAGTCTTCGACTGGAACGTGCTTCAGCTATCTTTTCTTCCTATCAGAGCGAGCAAGCAAATTGTTTTGGTGGATACAATGCTTGCTTTGCCTAATTTGATACATGCAAAAATATCTGCAAAGATATTATGTCTGTGCTCCGCCACCTTGAGTTGACCCAGCTGGGGTGACAAAAAACTGCCCAGAGACCAGATGAACAGAAGCGTTACGGGAGAGAAATGAATGCAACCTCTTATGCAGGGCTCTGACTAAACTATGTTTTTCATACACAGGGTGACTGCTATGAATGTGTTTTAAAATGGAATAAAAACAAGATTGGCAATCACTTAGCACAAGCTGATGTGTTCAGCTTGCACGGAGATGCGGCATTGACAAGGCATCAGCAAGAAGCTCATCCATACCCATCACCCTCAGGGTTTTCATCCGCACGCCTCTTCCCCTCTGAGGTCCCCGCTCAAAGTTTGGCTATGCCGAATCAATTGCTAGAGCATCTCCTGGAGCAGTAGAAGTCCATGCAAGCTCTATTGTACCATAATTGCCAAAATTTATCACAGGGCATCGCACAGGGATTTAGACTCATACAGAAGAAATATGGGGAGCAAATGATACTGTGCATGCTTAGAAGCGCAGGCTGGCATTAGGGAATGACAAGCTATCGAGTCAGAGTTTAGGAGATGCCGTTCGGGGGAATGACTGATGTGATTTCAATTGTGTCGCTGTATGAAGAGCATGTAATACCCTCTCTGCTCCTCAGGCTGCATTGAGGTGTGCAGCTCAGCATCTGCAGTACTCAACATTCTTCGGTAGCATGATGGGAGAATCAGGTAATTGGTGCTCAAAATTTTATCACATTTGACAGTTCTGTACTGCTGTCCATCAGAATGGTGGCATGGCCGCCAGTGCATTTTTTACAACAAAAAAAATCGGCTCAAGCTAATTAATTGACTGACTACAAACTTGCATTGCAATTGTGCTTTGAGTGACGATGGCAACCAAGCTCTCTTTGTTCTGATGTTCTTTCTTGATCTGTACTGTAGCAGTGTCAGTTCTATGGTTTTTATGCTTGTTTTTTAATTATTTCAGGCAAGTATGATGCCTTTGAGACGATTTTGGAAGTACTCCGTGTCCATGCCGATCATCCAAACACTCATCCTCAAGACTATGTGAAAGTGAGTATCCTTCGTAAGGCTTCAATGAGATTTTCTTGAAAGTCCTGGTGGTGTGCCTAGCATGAACAGGATGTCATGAAAGCCTCACTAAGCTGCCTTGGATGTCATAGGAGTTTTGGATGTCCATCACTTCTAATGTACAACCTTTTATGCTCAACCTAGGGCGTCATGAGGGGGAAACTTGAGCGCCCTTGAACCGGATATTTAAACTCATCAATGATCCTTAAACGCAGGTTGATGGCTTCTTTAAAGAATTCATGAATTGTGGAGCTGGCACTGTGGAAGAAAGTAAGATGCCATTCTGGACGAGCTTGTTTGTGCATGCACTTTAATTGTACCGTCCATCTTTGCTTGCCACTCAACCTTTTTCTGTGTAGGATTTAGGGGCAGACTCTTTGACCTTGTGTTGTCCTCTGACACAATAGAAAAAATTATAAGAGAAAACTCTTGAGGAGCAAAAAAAGTGGCTGGCAACACAGAACCTGTGAAGGACTGGAATGCCTAGAAATTCCCAGATTATTGTTTGAGGCTTCTCTTTGCAACAATGCATACCAGTACAAGTGCTTGTTTACAGGTACAAAGTTGTACACAGTGCAAAACTCACCATCAATATGACAAGGCTCTTCATTATTTGAATGCTCAAAATCCTAGTGTCAAATTACTAGCAATAGCCCATCAAATGCTCAATTCAATTAAATTGCTGGTAATTGTCTCCATCATGCCAATTAAAAACATGAGCGATATTTGCCAAAGGCCATGGCCAATGATGAAAATAAGCAGCAAGGGTGAAAAGAATGACTCTGCAGCACTTTTCTTTTTGTTCAAAGCACTGGTGACCACTTTAATTTGGACATCTCCTGTACTGAATAAAGTAGGCTATGAGATGTGCTAGGCACTCTCACTTTGAAGTAAGAGGATGATTCTATTGATGCCCAGTGAGTTCTCTTTTTTGTCTTATTCTTGAGAGGTCAACAAGAGTTGACACAACTCTACTGATGTTGTTTTGGTTATGACCCTTGCATGCAGTTTCCACCAAGCCACAGATGACAACACTGTGTTCAAACAGCTTATTTGATCCTGTTGAAAGAAGGTGATCTATGTATGTGTCAATCGGTGTGTAGGGTGACTCTGTTATCCATGATATTAGAGCTTTTGGGGGGGGGACTTTGCAGAGTCGACACCAGACATACTTCTTGCACTCTAGTCCAAGTTCATGATCCTGCTGAGTGTTTCCGACGTTTCACCATAGTACTCTGTGTGCCAAAATATTGACAGTCACTCAAACTTCTGCTTGCCTGCCTCTGGTGATGGAAAACTCAAATTCAATTATCTTGAGGAAGCTTATTGTTCTGACCTGTCCTTTTTAGGTGCTTACCATCTTGTCTCAGCAAATTTGGTGTCACCTTAGGTCACCCAGGTTGGTACATATCCATAATGAGCTATTAATACTTTCCAATCACATGCAATAAGCATATGAGTGCATGCATGACTGAAATTTTGTGAACTCATGCCCGGCAGAGACGCAACAGCTGCTACTCTTGCATTTGAGCTTGCCAGCAACATTGCAGAGAATTTGATCAAAGAACAGTGGACTGGAGCAAGGAAAGCCTTAGTGACTGAACACACACAACAGCACGTCTATTTGTTCATCCATTACTCATTAATTTGCCCCCTGCTGCAACCTTAAAAAGCAGGGGGTGCCATTTGCTGTGGGCACACGGACCTGGCTACCTGTCCAAGGAACTGGGCATGAAATGGGCAAGCGCAGCATTCTCATATGACAATCAGCACCACTTTGCAAGCTGCTTTGCATTGTTAAATGTTTCATTTTCCTGGGCTCTTGGGTAATATTGCCACTAAGCTCTCAACAAAACTGCGTAAGAGTAAAGCTTATTTTGGTAATGCTCTCTTGTCACATGCTTTTGGAAATAGAACAATAGTAAGAGAGTGCAGGTTGATGTGTTGATTGCAGCAATTTCTGTCACTAGTCACTGAATATGTATGTATGTGTTAGACAGATGATGTGCTTTGGCAGGCTCTTAGTGTTCCTCTGACTCCCCTGGAGCCTCCATAGTGAGGCCAACATCAAGATGTAAGCAGACGGTTTGAAATGGGTGCAAAAGGAAAAAGAGAGCCCGCATACCATGATGCTCTATCATTATTCATTGTATGAACTCATACAGTGCCTAATGAAGGCCTTACCAAAATTGCTAGCTTCGAACCCAAACAAGGCCTGCTGCGTTTCAAATAAATTGGCACCATCTGCTCCTACAGCAAGCGCAAACTATCTAAAAATGAAAAATAGCCCTGCTGGAGCAAGGATTGTAGCACGGGCTGCACACCTGCACATAGCATCAAATGTTTTGGCCGATTGGGGTCATTAGGTTGTCTGTTTGCCATGCTAGATTAACTACCAGCCTAGCCGCTGGACTGCTTGGTTTGTGGCTATTAGTAGTCGTCAACAGTGAAAAATGACCCAATCTTTGAAATGGGATAGCGCAGTTTGTTGTACTGCTCAGAAAGGGAATCAAAGATGGTTTGGTCGACAAGGCATGCAGAAGGTAAGGAACTTCCACAAATAAGCCTGAAAGAAAACGGGTGTTCTTCTCTCAGAGGGCACGTCCTGGTAATGAAAAATAGCATGGCCTCTGCTAGGTTAACTGCCAGCCAGGTTTTGGTAAAGCAGCATGCACCTCATTCAAAACAGCAGCGTAAGAGCGCTCGTCACAGTGTCCAATTTCCACCTTGCCTTCCTTTCGGTTAATGGACGCTTACAGATCTGATTTGCACAGACTTTGAATAAGCGCACAGAGACACAGAGTGGAAAAAAAAAGAAATAGAAAAAAGTATGTACTGTGCATTAAATGCTACACCAATAATGAAACCAGAGCGTTTGTCTGTGTATGATGATAGATAACCATCAAGCAAGCTTTCTAGCCGCTGCGTGTTGGTGGCGCGCGCAAGATGGCCTAAGGATTGAGGCGCAAGCCCTCCCGCTCCACTTTACAGGTGCAGGAAGGTGCCATAGTGGCATGGGTTTCAAATGGACTCCAGCAGTGAACACTCCCTCCGGGATATCAACCTTGTGTGCAACTTTGAGATGATGGTGTGGATTTACCTAACATACCTTTTGCACTGGAGCAAAAGCATGCTTGGCTTGAGGTCTTTAGGCAGAGATTCGCCAAATCGATAATTTAACTGCTTCATTCCAGGTAAAGTTTATTCCATCTTCCTCCTGGTTTTCTATTAAGACATGCTCGGCTTAACCCACATTAACGTATATTTCGGTTTTCGGTGGTCCTTGCAAATCTCATAAACCCGAAGTCACTCTCGGTGGCCAGTACTGGAGTGGATGCACTCAGAGAAACAGGGTACGTCTGTTGATGCTTGTCCTACTCTTTCCTACTCCTAGCTTCTTGCATGCTCATGATGACCTGGTCTCAATCCTCTTGGCTCGTCTATGTAGGGACCGATGCGAGCACAATACGCCTTGGGGAGCTTCCTGCTATGCCTCGTACTTCTGCAGGCATCCGGATCAATCACTCCAGAGCACCATGCTAACGCTCAAAAGCTCTTGCGGGACAATTTGCAGCCCGTCATAGCTTTTTGGCATGAGCTCAGAACCACCCATGGGAAGCTAACAATGCAGAACTGGTTTAAAACAGCAAACAGAAACTTGAGGAGCCGGCATGTCGCGTTCTGGGGGGTATTCAACAACAAGGTGGTGCAGCTGAACAAAGATGGGGAGATGCGTTACAGCAATGACGCGATGATGCTAGAGGGAATTCCAAATCGGGGTGCAGCAGGTGGGGTGAAACCAAGCACAAATGCCCTGTTGATGCTAAAATTGACCATCCAAATTGCAAGCATGCGTCATGCTAGTTTTGTTGCACCTACTCGCTAGTGCAAGTTTTCCCCTCAGGCAGGAGAAGAAGGAGAATGTTGTCACAGTTCCAGTGGCCTTAGCATGTTCACAAGAAGCAAGCTACTTAAATTTGCTACAACACACTAGTGATCAAATCATTTACGCGTGCTCCTTGAATGCCTAACTCCGCAGAAAGTATGAAGAATCCATTGTGGCTAGCCATTGAGGATGCCATCTCTCATGGGATCAGCATACCAAATGTGGTGAGTCTTGAACCCTTCGCTCAGCTCTGGGAGCTATCAACAAGTTTTGAGGTTATCTTTCAATTGCTCCAAGTGTCTCTAGCATTAGCCACAACTGTTTTTGAAGAGGATGATTTGCTAATTATTCATGCGTTGACGTTACCAGCATAACAGATCAATTCTCAGCCTAGGCGCTTGCTCAGCAGCAGGCAGGCAACTCACTCACTTGCCATCCCGTCGTCACGCGACAGATGTTCACGTTCAACAGTGCGGATGGACCTTTGTGCAACACTCGTGAATGGATAAACTGCAGCGATGGCTCGTTTGCCCCCCCTCTAAGCATCATGGGTCTGGATATTGACAAAGTGGACACCTTGCCTGCAGCTCTGCGTGGCAAACGCCCAAAAGCCTTCCCCGACCTTTTGGTCCCCATGTTCAAGGTGAATGCTGCTTATCTTTCATGTTGTAACACTCAAATGGCTGCATCGTCTGTTTTAGGAACACTCAATTCATGCGAAGCACTGATCAAGATGCTGGCGCTCTGGAGCAGTCTATTGATACAGACGCTGATGTCAACACCTATGCTCATTGAATCAAGCGTACATGCATGCATTGCTGAAAGGCACATCACTTACTATTGATGTCACACATATGGGCCATCATGAAGGTGCCAAGCACATTGATTTGTTGGTTGTATAATTTGATAAGAATGAATGTGTCTTAAATTTTAGATGCTGATTATTTGCAGACCCCCTCCCCTGTTTGTGATCAATGGATATACGTGTGCGTTAGTGCATTGCAAACAGTGCAGGTGTGCACAGTGGGATGCAGCATGACAGATATGCTGCACAAAAAACTGCTATTTTTTCGTTCATTCATAGAGCTGCTCAGATCTGGAGTTGTATGGTTTTTGCATTTCCTAGTAGCCCAGGACCATCCGCTTTACATTTTGGCGACATACTTTTTGAAACAGACACCTTGCAAAAATGCAGGAAGGCCTCCACGTTTTTCATGTACTTCAGGGTATTGTATTCTGTTGTATTATAACAGGGATTATAATCAGGAAAGGTATCCACAGCACACAAACCTTTTACTTGTTCATTCTTGCTACAAATGTTTGCAGTATCTGGGTTACGCTGCTTTTCCCTCTGTGAGCCCAGGCCCTCACCATCCTAATGTGTTGAAAAGGAATGGTCCACAGTGGTCAGACAAGAACCACTTAAGGGCTGAGAGCATAAAGTGGGAGGACAGAAAACCCATCATGTTCTTTAGAGGCTCTGGGTAAGCGATTGTTTTTCCAAAGGATGCATGTGCGTTAGTCTAGAATAAGGAGTTGTGAAATTTATCTGCACAGCTACTGAACATTTTTCACGACACCAAGACTTGGAAAGCAACGCTCAACTGCTTAGGCAAGCTTGTTTTGATACAGGAAGCATCTAGCTTAATGCCTGTCATGACAATCATTTTTTAAGCTTTGGAGGTCTAACCTTTGCCAACTTTGCCGTCCTTCACTTTCTGCTCCTGCAGCTACTGCCCGTACCTGGTGCGTATAACATCATGGGCTATAATGCTGTTTGTGCAATTCCTAGAATAGACTGTTTGTGCGTCTTCTATACAGCATAAGGGTGTAGAACAAATGCTCTTCTGGCCATCAGATAGCTAAATACCCTTGTACCTTATGATCTCAGCGATCATTTTGAAAGGGTCCATTAAAGATAGTGAATGGACGCGTCAACAATCACACATGAATGACTAATTAACATCAAGGATATGTAAGAAAGCATTGAGTACAAAGGCATGAGCAGGAGTTCAGCTTTGTAACGAGGCCAGCATTTTAAAAATGCTTCATAATGCCATCTTTATCCATTGTGGCCATTCTTGTTTAAAATATATGATGCATTTATCAAAGATCATGAATGCAACAAACAGTAGGCAGAACCTGCCAGCCTTTTTTTGCAGAAATATCCCCACCCTATCGAATGCCCGCGAGAATACTTGTCTAATCTTTCTATTCACTACCAAGATAAGCTGGACATAATGGGTGAGTCTTGCGATAAACTTTGCATATAATTGCCATGGCAATAGCCCATCATCATAGTTCTAAAAGATCATTACATCATCTAGCCAGGCCCTGTTCAAGACCCTGTCCTTGATAGCATGATAGTTCAATGCATGCTATGCACAATCTGTTATGCTTATGCTTACTTGTCTAATGCAGCTGGAAATTTACCGCCAAACATAAGAGCTGAAAAGTTGACCCATGGATGGCACGGCCTCTACAGCCTAGGAATGCAGTTCTGGCCAAAGGTGAGTTCGAACTCTTGGCCCAATAAAGTTTGTCATTGGGAATGCTTGCATATTGTGAATAACTGTGAGATAAGCATCCCATAGATGCATCTATGCAAGCACTAAAGTGAGCATTCTTTGCTGTTCTGGAGTGCAAAACGCCATGCAAAAAAATGTTTGCTTTAGCTTAAAGTTTAAGTTATTGTTCAAATTGTCACGCTCTCCCTCTATTGCTTCCTTCCCACTATTGCTTGCTTCTGCTACCGCTGTTACTGCTGCTGCTGCCGCCGCCGCTTCTACTGCTGCTGCTGCTGCCACCGCCGCCGGTGCTGATCCTGATGCTGATGGGGGATTCCAGCCCCCGGTCCTCACTTATGCCTTAGATTCCACGAGATTGGCATTTTGCCATAACTTGCTCTGCAACCTTTGGACCTTTAAAAAGGATTTGTGTTGCATTATCAGCACCAAGGAACAGTTGTCAGCACCAAGGTAGAAAGAAATGCTCGCATAATCTAAGTGCTGTACATATATTTTTTCTGTTAAACTATTGATTTTTAAGTTGGGCCAGGTGTAATGCTATACTCTACCTGTCACACTTTGGGTGCACAGAAAATCTATAGATGTTCCTGAAACTCATGATAATCAGCTTCTTGGGAGGGTTCCCTGGCTGCTGGATTGTGTGGGCAGGCGTACCCCGGCAAACACGTGGTTCCCAGGATCCTGCCCTCCGGCCTTCAACCACAGCCAATGTCAAAGAGTATTGTATAAATCTGCAATGGAGAAGGTGTGGGCGCCTCGTGTCAGCCAGATTTGGCAGGGAAAGTAAGGTGTTCATGCCCGTACACGTAGCACAGCTGCACGAGCTTGTACAAACATGCATGTGTGTGCATTGTATGCGCTCGTGTGCAGGCATGCCGTTGTAGCTTGTGTTTGTATTGCCATTTGGATCATGTGCACATTTATGATTCATGAGGCAAAAAGATTGCTCCACTGAGAGAGAGAGAGAGAGAGAGAGAGAGAGAGAGAGAGAGAGAGAGAGAGAGA
>LKMJ01003704.1_pt1 | contig 14291 bp, 10 predicted proteins | sample 643391 | NCBI WGS metagenome assembly LKMJ01 (sample SAMN04112250, study PRJNA286221) | soda lake metagenome | biome: soda lake; feature: Kulunda Steppe; material: water; isolation source: sample PL-Br10 brine of Picturesque Lake | place: Russia: Kulunda steppe | collected 2010-07
AGCAAAGAAGTGTTCCTCGATCCAATCAAGCGCCTCACGTACGCTGTTAGATGATTCCTGCCGTTCAAACTCTTTGAACAGGTCATAAACAAGTGCAGGACAGGGACTCGTCCCAACTTCTTGGTTATCCCGTACGGAGATAAGGCCCATCGGTGCCATCAGATTGTACCACATCTCGATTTTTTGGATCGTCCAGTCGAACGGGTAGTCATCTGCCTTCCGTTCGAGGTCTTCTTTTAGATTGGCTTTATCGTAAAGTCGAACCTCTTTGTCTCGTTCTTGGTCAATCATAACCTCTTGTATCCGTGCGAAGTGATCCTGTGCGTCCCGTTGTTGTTTCAGTTGGTGAAGAACTCGTGCTTCGAAAGGAAAATCTGAGAACGGTTGATCATCAATCGGTTCGACAACACGGTCAGTCGGCCTCTTGATAAAATCTATCGCATGGAGAAACTGAATCGTGTCGTCTACCGAATTCGTATTCGAGTCATCAGCGGGCCGAACGAAGTCACTATGGATCTGTGAGATCGGCGTTGAACCCTGAATGCTAGTAGCGATCGCTTTGACTTCGGCTCCGCGAACGCCTTGATAACTGGCTAAGTCTTTGCTTGATTTCCCGTCCGCATACGTGTGCGAATTCTCAGTCATTGTCGTTGATTATCCTCGTTCTGAGTGCTGATATTCGGTCAGTTCGTTGGCATCGAAATTGCAGCGGTGGAGAGTTGCGATCATCCGTTTTGCGATCTTCTCCGTGTCACCCCATTCGATCCACGAACGAAGGGCCGTGGTAACGTGAGCCTCGTACTCATCTAGAACCCCTTCAAGTTCGTGTTTGATAAAGAAGTGTAGTGGTTCCCAAACCGGACTTTCAGCTGGTGCGAGTTCGTAATTAAACAGTTCTACGAGTTCTGAAGCCGGGGCGTCTCGCGCTGCATGATATTCGGACACTCGGTGGAAATACAGGTTCTTCGTATCATACAGTGGAAGGCGGGATTTGACGTTTGATTTGACGTAGTCGTGGATCAACTGTTCATACTCGAACGCTGTCGCATTGAATTGATCCGCGACGGACCGACCCGGGACTGGAGTTCGAGATTCGATGTGTGGTGAGGACGTGTCGGTGACAAAGACATATTGCCCCTCAGTTGCTTTTGCACCAGCGCGGAAGAGTTCCCACGCCACATCCGCTTGTGAAATGAATTCTTGTCCCGACTCCTGTTCGTTCTTCGAACGGAGTTGCTTCGTGGTAGCAATGTGTACCAGCGGGAACGTCGTTTCTGAAGCGGTTACGTCGGTTGGAGAGCTGTAGTCGTGCGTGACTAGCTGAAACTCACGGGCCCATAGCTCGTCATACACGAACTGTGTAACTCCCAAATCTAGAAAGAATGGGATTGTTCGGAGTTGTGCTCTTGCTCTCCGATCACGCTTTTCCAACTGTGTATCGTGGATGATGATCGGTGATTCGGCTGTTCCCAAAGTTTCAGCTAGTCCCCTATCCCCTGACACACTTTTTGAGGACAGAGTGCGGATACAAAAACTTTCCTGCGAATTTAAAACCAGCTGTTACACAGAAGATAGTTGATTCATTTAGTGTATATCTGGTTGTATAGTGCTTCAGAAGTAATCTAGATGATAGTGGATCGATTCCGATCCGTCCGAACAAACTTATGACTCTTTGTCAACTGCTTTAATTCCGTATACATCAAGCGAAGTGGTTCCATCAATACTATCGGGTATGTCTCCACCGGTGAGATCGGAAAGTGATTTGCTCCAAACCTGAGATTGGTCTGGATTAGCCACATTAAGCTGATCATATAATCGCTTCCAAATAACGGTGTCATCGTACTCCTCTGCGTCTGTTGGAACAATTTCAAATACTGACGTACTGGCAACGACGACCAACTTCTTTTTCATTCGAGACATTGCCACGTTCAACCGATTTGGATTCAACAGGAAATCCGCTTCTCCACGGACGTAATCCGGGTCACTGGCTGTGGCTGTAATGAACATCGCATCTCGCTCACCGCCTTGAAATCGCTCGACTGTATCTGACATCGCAACGTCACCCAGTGTTTCCCTGAGTCGGCCTTTCTGCGCATTATGGGGTGTGACAATCCCAACTGTTTCGGACGTTGGGTTGGGGAGCGCCTCAATCAAAGCATCTAACAGCGCGACTTCGGTTGGGTTCGAATCCTGACTTTCCGCTTCATCGTGAATGATGAGGACAACCGGATACTCCGGGTCCATGATCGTTTCAATGCCATCCGGTGCAGGATTGATCCCATCTAAGAGGTCCGTCTCTGTCGACCGGAGCCGAATCCCATCGTCCATGTAGACGAGTTCTGTGAGTAAATCTGCGACGGTACGGTGGAGCCGGTACGTCCGATCCAATCGTGTGATCGGGATTGCATCCCCGACCTCGGGCGATTCACGACTCGCATATTCAAGCTCACTGAGATCCCCTCGGAGAAACCGCATAAAATTCAGCGCCGACATGAATGGGATATTCTCTTCGATTGTCCGGCGATCTTCGTCTTCCCAGTCGTGTTGCTGGACTGGTTCCATCTGGCGGTGATCTCCGATGAACAGAGTTTGGGCGTCGTTTCGGAGAAACGCACTAGCAAGAAGTGTTGAAGGGAGATCGAGCATGCTCGCTTCATCCGCAGTAAGTAGATCAAAGATAGAGAAGCCCGCAGACATCAACTCTTCAGCGCTGTCGTACTCAAGTGGGCCTTGTTTTGCGACTTGATCCATAATTCCGCGCAAAGATGTCGGCGTCGAGAACAACAACACGTGTTCCGTTTCGTCTTTCTGGTATCGGGCAAGCAGATCAAGTACGCGTTCGACATCCTCGTCAGTCCGGTAGTGTCGGTACTCGACTCCCGGCAATTCCTTACCGCGTTGATCTTTGCTGGAAATAATCCGGACCAAGGAGAGATTTTCAAGATTCCCGGTCGCCTCACTGTACTCGGCCCATCGGTCCGCGATGTCTTCCAGCGATTCATCGACTGCCGTATGCGATGGAGCAGTCACCACTCCAGCAAGTGATTCATCGTCTTTTTCGAACGCTGCAACCCGAGACAGAACGGTTGGAGCCAGCGTGAAACTGGTTTTCCCGGTTCCCGGTGGGCCTTGCAGCACCGAAACCGCGTGATCGACTTCCCTGAGAAACGCTTTCTGTTTGCCTTTCGGTGCGATGCCGAGTGCGTCCTCAAATTCATTTAGGAACTCGTCGACGGCATCTTGGGAGCAGAACGACTGTTCGAGTTGTGCTGTGCTCCCATATTCGTACGCGTCGTTCAAAATTTCATAGAGTGAATTCGTGTCTGCATGCTGGAGTGCAGCGTGATTACGTCGCATCGGCCAACTGTCCGCGTACGGATCCAAGATATAGATTTCACCCTCGGAGACGTACGTAAAGTTCGAATCATAACCCTGTTCAATATCGGACCAATCATCCGTCGGTGTCCGATGCCACGTGATATACGGATCAGCGTCCGAATTATGCCGTCGCCACGTACTGTCCCAAGTTGACGCAGTTACTCTGATCCGCTGATTTTCGCGGTCGAAACTTTCGACCGTTGCTCCGTTTCCGTTTTCAAGATATTGTGGGTACTCCGCATGCACCTGTTCAAACCCGTCGTCGCCCCGGTCTTTCAGTTGGGTCATCACCATCCAACTTCCCGAACTAGATCCATCGCCGCCCTTGATCCCACAGTTATCCAACACGCGCCGTGGCGAATCAAAGAACTCGTCGTACAGCATCTCGCCTTCGATGACGAGTTCTTCTTCGGCTTCGTCACGGATAACCGATGTACAGCGGAAAATCACGGATTCACCGGACTGCATTCGTTTGCGCGGTGGGTCCATGTAGTGCTGATAACACTCCTGACGACTCGTCGCGTACTCTAGGTCAAGATACTCAAGACAAGCATCAGCGAGATCGGCTTCTTTCAGGGCAAACTGTGGTAGGTCAGGAATCGAAATTTCCTCTTTATCGATGCGAGCGTTCTTGTATTGGATACTCCGTTCGACGTGTTCTAGTGCTTCACAAAGCTTTCCGGCTAACGCCTCTACATCATCGCTCGTGATGCGGTCGCGTTTCGATGCACTCCGAAACCGGTACGAAGCAAGTTCTGCGTCACCTGCACCTACTTCGGGGAGATCACGAATCTCTTCGAGTTTTCCGCGAACACCCCACAAATATTCGAGTGGGATGCTGTTCCCATACCGGTTATATAACGGGTACCACCCGTCTTCACCCGTGTTCGCATCGGAATCAAGGAGCAACTCGATATGACCGTCTCGTTCCTGATACGGACGATCCCCCTCGAATAACCCCTCTCGAAACACCGACTGCAAATCAATCGTCTCACCGCCACGATCAACCTTCCAGTGGCGATTTCTGAAATATCGCTTGTCGTGTGCTTCATCACCAGCCCAGGCTTCCATCTGCTCAACTGTTTGCAGCAGCCCTGTCCCAGGGTAGCGCAGTGCCAGTCGCTTCGTTAATTCATCGTGTACGATGGATGTCATCGGCTGGTCAATCGCTTCACGTAGCCCCAGAAGATCGCGGATAGCCGGACTTCCAAATGTCGCTGGGTGCCGTCGAACCGCCTCAACAAGGTTCTCGCGTTCCTGCCGAGCAAAGAAATACAGATGAATGAACGCATCGTCAGCATACCCTGCATCCGCGGCCGCCGCACTAAGCTCCTGAAACAGATCGGTAAAGAATCCTTTTAGTAATCGTTCCTCTTCTTGCCGGCTCGCATCTTTCTCCATAGCGAACGTATCCGTCAACCGCTCGACAGTCCGCGGCTCAATCTTATTCCCGTTAATCCGCGCCCCGAGCAGTGACACGCGATCACGAACGTTATCATGTTGGACAAAGAGGTACACGCGAAGCAACGCCCCACGATCACAACATGGGTCGATCGATGGATGCGGATCATCATCAGGCAATCCACCGGGACCGGACCCTTTCAAATATTGGACATCGTCGAATCGTTCATACGACGGGTCAATCTCCCCGCGAAGCATCTGCGCTCGCTGCACAAGCCCTTCAAGACGCTCCCCTAGCCCGCCTTCACTCTCCAGTTTCCGAACCGCGTCTTCATCCTCAATTTCAAGGCCATCGTATTCGAACGGCCGTTTATTCGGGTCACGTTCAAACAGTTCTGAAAGCCCATCAAGTGTCTCAATCCCGTGCTTTTCGAGGCGGCGTTTATCACCCTGCGTGATATTCAAAAGCGCCGTATCCTTCGACTCGATTGCTTTCGTGAAACAGACACCGTTGTACGAACACGTATCGCACTTCCGATTCAATCGGAACCCGACATCCTCGAATTCCTTCTGGTAAATCCGATGCAGTTCACCATCCTCTTTCAGCAACCGGCGAACCTCGACAACGCGTGACGATCGATCAAAGGTCGGAACGTCACCAAGCCCAGTTTCCCGCAGATCAGACTCCCGATTCAAAATAGCGACTTCGGGATCATGCTCAAATCCAAGGTCAGTAATGACTGAATCAATTAGGACACTATAAACCGCAGCCTGAATCTGCTGTGACGTTTTTTCGTGCCACGACGCCTTGACTTCAAGAACACGAGATTTTACACCGTCATCCGTCGGCTCAAGCGTAATCAAATCAGCCAATCCACCAATCTTCCACGTACCGATCTTCCCCGCTATCGGTGGTTGATACAACACGATCGGCCCATCATCAGACGAAAGAGCAGCCGCGTCCTCAACTAACCGCTCGAACTGCGCCCGATTCGCATGCTCCCACAAATGCACAATCTTGCTTGACTCTTCGCCTTCGTGCATCACACTTTCCGTCCACGTCTCATCAAACGCAACATCCACATTGTCTTCTTCTGTCCCTACGAGTACACTCGCCTCATCAGCAAGCGCAGCAAGTTGCTCTTCCTCGAATGCTAATCCGAGTTCAGAAAGCAGCGAGCTAATCGAACTACTGTCAAACCAGTTCCGGTCTCTCACAATGTGTTTATCGACGTATTTGTACCGGAAGAAGCGCCCACAGCCAGAGTAATTGATGTACTGCCCGAGACCGCTCGGTGTGAGTGTTACTGGTGCCCCACCACCCCCTGTTTCGTTACGTCCGCTGTCCGCCATGCTATCGGTTAGCGACGAGTAGCACAATAAGCCTACGCCACATGTTGCTGCATATCAACCTACCCTATCGATGGCGAGCAAAAAGAAATAATGAAGCGAGTGTGGCTGAATCCGTTCCACGAACAACCTAATTTTGCGCTCTTGTACCGTGCTTTGTTGATAAATAAAAATACAATCTTTGCGATAGTTACCAAAGGTTTCTCTATTGGATGTTGGAAGCGGTTAATTAGATCTTGAATAAGGAGAGAGTCGAAAAAGAACAACAAATGACTTCTGGAGATGAAACATTTATTTGCGATGATTGTGGTGAAAGATTTCGTGTAAGTGACAGGGCAGACGATGATGTTTGTGATTGGTGATGGATGGTCTCAGGTGCTTAATCTGTCAGCAAAACATGTTTAGCTATATGTTGGGGACTTTCCAATTTACAATAGGTTATAGCGTTTCATAGAAATATTCACGGCCGATTTACTTCGGTACAACCCGGATGGTGAAATGTTGAGATAGATATGGTTACGGAAGGCAGTGCAAGATATAGAGAGTGTATTCTGTAGGCGATTGCGATTTATTCCAGCCTATCCGCGTTGAATCTGACGTTAGGTGGAATTTGCATAGTCAGGCGTCAACTCGTCATTAGAATGGAATTTTGATTATTATTCAGGTATATAGGTGCAAATACATCTCAGCTCTATCACAGCGACTATGCTACTCTATTTTTACCCCGACAATCTCGCTGTATTCAACATCTCCATCGTATCTTTCTTCGAATTCATACGCCTTTGTCTCTCCAATAGCTGATATCTGAAAGCTCATTCCGCCATTTGGATAATGCCTGCGACAGTACTCAATCCCCGTAATTTCCTCACTCTCACCTATGTCATCATCTGTATGGGAGTCTGCTAATTCGATTCGAAATTGGTCTCGCTGATCGTTCTGTGGTATACTCACAACTTCCTCAATGAAAGCCTCGGAGAGCTCTTCATAATCATCGGGGTGTTCATCAGGGTTCGAATAATAGATTCTCAACGTAGCAAAAGCAGGATCGCCTTCCATCTGTTCAAGTACTTCGACCTTCTGAACGTCCTCAGCGATATAATCCTCTCCCCCGTAGTCTGCTCTGATACGGACACGGTTCATACCATAGATTAACCGAGAGAATTTATAAACCTGAGGCCTTGTTGAAATTCTTAGTAAATGATATGTTTGCGTGGTCGTGCTGACTCGATGGAAACGCTGCTACTCCATGAGAGCGTGAAACAAGATATGGGGCGCAAGAGACCGACCTGTATTCAGTGCCATCGAGCACGTCGTGCTGACTGGTCCGTGTGCGAAAGAAGCCGAGTCATGGGCGTGACAGCCCGGATGCCGCGCCCCGCGGCATCCGGGAAAGCCCGAATAGGTGAATCTCTGCTTCACGCACTGGCGTCCCGGGTGAACAAATCATGTACCTCGGAATTGATGTCCACAAACGGTACGCACAGGTGGCAGTAATGGATGACACTGGAGAGATCGTCGAAGAGGTTCGCGTCAAGAACGCGAACCTCGATGACCTCGCCCAGCGGTATGCTGGTGCAGACGCCGCAATCGAGGCGACCAGCAATTACTACCACATCCACGATACGCTGTCGAAGCATTTGGATGTGACTGTCGCTCATCCGAAAAAACTGAATCAAATCGCAGACACCGACAAGAAAACTGATCGCGTCGATGCAAAGGAACTTGCGCGAATGGTGCGGTTGAACTCGGTTCCTGAAAGCTACGTTCCAACCGACGAGGTCAGGGAAGCCCGCGCACTCGTGCGCGGGCGACAGACGTTGGTTGAGAACCGTACCAAATACGCGAACAAGATCCACGGACTCCTCTCCGATCACGGCATTACTGAAGACGTGAAACCGCTATCCGTTGAGGGACGAGAGTTCCTGCGAGAACTCTCGCTCCCGACGCCGTGGGATACGTTGCTTGCATCGTATCTCGAACTGATCGAGACGCTCACCGAAGAGATTCAGAAGCTCGAAGAGACGATCGAAGAGCGCGCTGGGTCTCTGAGGGAGACCCAGCTGCTCATGACGATTCCCGGCGTGAGTTACTTCACGGCGCTAACGATCTACGCTGAGTTGGGCGAAATCGATCGGTTTGATCGAGACAAAGAGGTTGTTAGCTACGTGGGGTTGAACCCGGTGATCCGCGAGTCAGGCGACTCGCGGATCGAAGGGAGCATTTCGAAACGTGGTTCTGGTCGTGTTCGGTGGCTGCTCGTTCAGGCTGCCAATACTGCTGTGCATACCTCTAACGACAAGTATTTGAGCCGATTTTACGACCGATTAGCGAGTCGGAAGAACTCACAGAAAGCGATCGTCGCCACCGCTCGAAAGATGTTGGTCTCGATCTACCACATGCTTGATCGAGGCGAAGTATACGATCCGCCAGATGTGAGTGCATAGACGAGGGAACTGAGGGCCGCCGAGCGGGCGGCCCTCAGTGGTTGGTCGGGGGTCGTGAGCAACAGCTATCGCCAGACAGCGACCGCACCGCAGACACGTTCCGACCGCCTATCGGCTGTGAGGACAGCAGATTCCACGACGGCGTAATCATTTTGTCGTCAGCGGTGGTTTGTTCGGTTAGCAGCGTTTCCATAGGTGAATACAGGAGTTGTATCCAATAATAAATCATCAGTCAATTTTGTCAGACCATGGGGACTGTTCCGTAACACCCTGATAAGGACTATATATTATCGTCCTTATCAAGCAGATATGTACATGAGATTTGGTCTTGCTATCGAAGCTGAATCCAATAAAAATGCGATCGAGATTATTAAAAATTTGAATGATAAGGGTATATTGACTGATAGTAATATCCAGACGGATAATGATGGCCAGCGTTTCCTTGACGTGATCACGTATGATGAAAAAATAGAATTCGCTTGTGAGTATGCAACTGAGCCTAATGTTCCTTCAGATTTATCCGGAGAAAAGAAACTGATAATATCATATACTATAACTTTAGATCCTTCTGGAGGAACAGATGATCTAGATATTGTGAGGTATTCAATCAATAATCTTTGTGACTTGAGAGATGATATAAAAGACAACACTGATTATGTTATCAAGGATATTATTCAGGACGTAGTAAAGTAGATGAGGGTGTCATAGAAGAGTTCTCTCACCTGAACAGTAGATTGTTCAGTACAAGCGAGGCATCAACTGATTCATCTGATTAAAAAACACCGAACCGTTATGCAAGACTCGCGCCCTGTATCTTGCACGTGAGTTTTGACAGACTTGGATAGACAGAGCGTGCGAACCTTTCTATGACACGCTCTAGGTTAGCTTTGTGGGGAGATGCCCAACTTACGCTTTATTTCAGTAGCGTACGGTGATGGTGTTTCTTCATAGATCAACCCATACCAGAACGGTTCGGATGGTGGATTAACAAAGATCACCTCTGCTGGGGACGCGTCGTTGTGTTTCAAAAATCCACCATATATTTCTTCGCTAAGTCGTCCTGATTTAGTCTCTGTCCACAAATCAAGTGACGAACCATCAGCTACGACTATTTGTTCTCCAATATCGATTTGAGCGCCTTCAATATCTGGAACCGAAAGACTAGATCGTAAGTGCTGCCCGTCGGAGTCAGATCGATCAAGCTCAGGTTTGAGCTTGTTTTCGTATTTGTCGTAGATCTCGTCTGGAACGCTATCCTCGGTTACGAAGTGTACCTGAAAACGCTTGACGAGTTCTATGGAGTCAAATGTGGATGACTCATCTGGTGTGGTGCTTAATTCAGCTCTGATAATATCTCCCCGACCAAGCGTTTTTAGCAGGGAATCATATTCTGAATCACTTCCAGTCTTTACAGTATGTATCACCACGTCTTCGGGGTCTAAACTTCTGAGATCTTTTATAGGGGTCACGATCTCGTCCAACATTCGGAGTCGGAATCCGGCAGTATCCTCTGAGGGAGTATCAATAACTCTGTAGAGGTCCCCATCCGAAGTGAATTCAGCACCAAACGATTCATAGAACGAATCTATATACTTGTCATAGGGTGAGGCAGCATTCTTTGATACACGATTTCCAAAGTGTTTCACTAGCTTCCCAACCATTTTGAGTTCTTCTCGGGTCGTCTCTGTGTTTGACTGAACTGTTGTTCTAGAGGTATCGATTCGCAAACTCTCAACATACCGTCGAGTGTGATATAAAAACAGGGGTCCCTGCCCTTCGTCCCACGGGATTCGAACGAAAATACCTCTTCCCCGGTCATCATCTAATTCCCAGTCGGTCGCCCGTGGCTTGGTGAGCGTAAACTCGTCCATCATGAAGAGGCCCTTAGTCGGAGTAAAAGATCCGTCAGACTGTCTCTCAGTACTGGTTTGGAACAGACTCAGGTGATTCCGTTCAAGATATCTTCTTAGCGCCGGCTCTTGAACAGAACTTGGAGTGAAGTCAGATCGTTTAAGATTTCTAATCGGCTCTGTATCACTTTTTTCAGGCGAAGTCCCGGTTTTTTGCCACTCTTGAATTGCTTCATTACCGTATACCTCAAGCAGATACATCTCTTGGAGAGCTTTGAGAACATTAGGATAGGTCCACACGGGCAAATAACATTCAACTGTGTCGTCGTGAACCAGATAGAGTGCTTCCACGTTGATGAAATCAGTAATCTGTGGAATCCTACTCTTTGGGATGTTTCGGTATTTCGGGGAATCTGAGATCGGTTTTTCTGTACCTGAAACGGGATCCACACCCTCAGGCATTCCACTGTACTCTTCCCAGGGTTTCTTTGCTTCAATACTCGTTAGTGTGCGATCCAACTCACCGTCGGCGACTTTATCCAACGCAGGTTTAAGATAGAATTCTTCGCCACCATTATGACTCGTGTATACATCATAGGATTCATCCTTGTTCTGGTAAGCAACTAACGCGAAGTATCCCATGTCAGGGTACTCTAATAGAACCTATATATAGTTTGGTGGATACCCGATAATATTTGAATCGGCGCGTGTGATTCCGTTGGTATAGAGATGTGGACTAGGGTATCTCTTGAAGTACAAGAGAACAATTACTGGCGAGAGTTGAGAGAAATAACAGACGGACAAACAGAAGGTGAGCTAGAGACTTCCATCTACGGTCGGCCGACTGAAATACTGTATAGCACGAAATTGTCTGCGGTTATTGCGAGAACTAAACTGATTCCATACAATTCTGACGACTCGCATGAATTCTGTTACATCTGCCTAGGTACAGAGTTAATCAATCAAGAGGATGGTCGTAGTGGGAACGGTTTCTTGCAGTCTTGGCTATACTATCTTGAAAAGCCGATAGATACGGAGAATCTGCTCTCAAGCATAGCGACTATCGTTGAAAATAACCGAGACAATCACAATCTGATCATCAATCAGGTACGAGACCTCGTACCAGAGGTTTCGATACCTGTGTTTACTTCGGGAGCCGATGCGCCATTCTACGATACCGAAGATACAAAATACCACTCCCACACCCCGACGGGGAGAGAATGTACTATCGAAGGAGCTATTTTCGGTTCAAATCTTCAAAGTAAACATTCGTTCGCTCTCGAATGCTCAGAGTGTGGCCGGATAACAACCCAGCCGGAACCGTCCTCAACGCTACACCTCGTAACGAGCGAGCGATTGGCTCCAATGCGTCCTGCGCTTGCCGGTGCTGGATATTGGGTTTGTAACGAACATGAACTGCAATCTTTATGTGACGTTCCGCACCTGCCCGAGCGTGAGTGGTTTAATGACATGGGATTCGACGGATCCGCTGCAGCAAGCAGTAATTATGCGGATGAAAATTTGCTAGTCAAGTGTAATCTTGAATGGCTTGGACTAGGGCATCCACGTGGAGAGATGGGTGTTCTCACCTGCCGAGAACCTGAAATCATCGACCGAGGACCAATTGAATAAAAGTCCAAGTTTATTCAGAAATCTATTGGTTTCAGACAGGCCGTAAAATTAAGAGGAGCCGTATACCGGCCGTTCAGCGTATTCAATCGGGTCTTTCGACCCTGCGTTCCGGAACGCTTCGAGTCGGAACGCACAGGAATCGCATGTCCCGCAAGCCGGTTCCTCGTCACGGTAACAGGACCACGTCACCTCGTACGGCACGCCGAGTTCCAATCCACGCTCTGCGATGTCTGTTTTCGACCACTCGACGAATGGTGCGACGAGTTCAATGTCGGTCTCCGGTTTCGTCCCGACATCAATCACCTGCTGGAACGCGTCGAAAAACGCTGGGCGACAGTCCGGATACCCAGAGAAGTCCTCGGAGTGCGCACCGATGAAGACGGCCGAACAATCTTTTGCTTCAGCGTATGAGACGGCCATCGACAGCAGGTTCGAATTCCGAAATGGAACGTATGAGGTCGGAATCTCATCACTTTCCAGATCTGCATCTTCGACATCCATCTCCGCATCCGTCAGACTAGATGCCCCAATTGCCGAGAGATGCCCGGTCTCGATGTGCAGGAAATCAGCTGCGTCAACCTCTTCAGCAAGTGCGTTCGCACACTCGTACTCCTTATTTTCCGTCTGCTGGCCGTAGGATGTATGCAGGAAGTACGGTTCATATCCACGGTCCATCGCTTCGTAGACCGCCGTTGCACTGTCCATTCCACCGGAAACCAAAGTTACTGCGCGTTTGTTGTTACTCATGAGAATCAACCGCCGAGCGGAACCGCCGCTGTTCGTTGTCAGTCAATTCGCCTACCGTCGCCTGCGTCGTTGTCTCCGTTGCTGTCTCAATACCACGCATCGCTTCACACAGATGCGTCGCCGTCATCTCAACCTGAACCGCATCCGTCCCGATCTCCGTTGCGAGTCCCTCAGCAATATCCCGAGTCAGCCCTTCCTGCACCGTCAGTCGCCGTGACTGCCACCTGACGTACCGCGCGAGTTTCGACAACCCAACAACGTCACCATCTGGCCGATAGGCGACGTGTGCCACGCCATGATACGGAAGCATGTGATGTTCACAGAGACTGTACACGGGAATTCCAGTCTTGATCACCAAGTCAGCACCCCCAGAGTCGAACGTCCGCAACTCGGGTTTCGCATCCGCACGCTGTCCCTCAGTCAGCGTTTCAAATGCGGCCGGCATCCGACGCTGGCACGTGTCTTCCAACCCATCCCGATCCGGGTCCTCACCGAGCGCTTCCAACAGCATCCGCGTCGCACGCTGGGCTTTCTCGTAGTCAATACTGCTCTCTTCACCGTCCGTCCCGTTCGTGTGATACTGTTGGTTCGTCATGTTCCCGGAGCGTCGTTCCACATATCAACGTGCAACCGCGGCGTGTACCGATAGCCGTATTCCATCGCCAACTCTGCGACATCATTTCGTTTTGCATCGAGTTCTTCTCGCGTCATCCCTTCCGGCATGAGAAGCACGTTCTCATCTGGAACCGTTGTGCTCGTCGCGTCACGGACACGTTCGACCAAGTCCACAATTTCCGGCATGTCCTCAGCGCCAGTCACAACGAACTTCAACTGACTATCGTAGGCATCCACGAGCGCTGAGAGTGCATTTAAATCGATTCGCCGGTCCTCGTGCCGATTGGCCCATTCACCGTCACCTTTCGGATCACGCTCCGGCGTGGGTGTGCTACTGGCGAGTTTTGGACTAATGCTTGCCAGGTTGATCGCCGCATCCCGGTAGATCGTGCCGTTCGTTTCTACTGTCGTATGGTATCCGTAATCCGCGAGTTCATCAAGTAACTCAACGGATTCCTCGTGAATCATCGGCTCCCCACCTGTGAACACGACGTGATCGGCCTGTTCGTAGGACAGCACTTCCTCGACGATGTCGTCGATCGATAGCCACGCTCCGGTCGGCTCCCACGAAGTATGATACGAGTCACAGAACCAACACCGAAGATTACATCCAGATGATCGCACGAATACTGAAGGAACACCTGCGAGCTTCCCCTCACCCTGCAACGAGCAGAACAATTCGTTGATCGGCAACCCATCACCCTCGGACTCACTCCCTGGGGCAAGTTCCTCAACGTTACTAGCGACCGGCATCAGTACGAGGCACAGAGCTCCTCAGTTTCTCGAACTGAAACCGAAACATCTGACACGGTGTCCGGGAACGTCTCAAGCATCCTCTCTTCGAGCAGGACGGCCATCACTTCAGCTGTCGGTG
>LKMJ01003705.1_pt1 | contig 14285 bp, 17 predicted proteins | sample 643391 | NCBI WGS metagenome assembly LKMJ01 (sample SAMN04112250, study PRJNA286221) | soda lake metagenome | biome: soda lake; feature: Kulunda Steppe; material: water; isolation source: sample PL-Br10 brine of Picturesque Lake | place: Russia: Kulunda steppe | collected 2010-07
AGCGTAATTCCGATCAATGAGCACGGAAACAGACTCGGGGCCGGGAATAACGAAAGGAAGCGGGACGCAAGCCGACCAGGTCGAAAACCGCCGTGCTCGGCGAGTACTGTTCGGATGCGCCGCGGTCACGGTCCTCACCACGTTAGCGATCTTTTTTGTGCTGCTCGATAACGCGGCCAGCTACTTCTGGACGTCGCGATTCACCGAGGCGCTGTTCCTCGGCGAACCGTTCGAGCGCGAAGTGACGTTTGCCGAGTTCCTCACCGGCACGCGGTGGGCTCCGGACCACGCCCGCCCGGCCCACGGCATCCTGCCGGTCGCGTTCGGAACGCTCGCGGTCACCGTCGGTGCCGCCTTCGTTTCCATCCCTATCGGGACCGCGACGGCGTTGTACGTCTCGGAGTACTCCTCGAAGCGCGTTCGATCGAAACTCAAGCCGACGCTCGAAGTGTTGGCCGGCATCCCGACGATCGTGTACGGCTACTTCGCGATCGCGTTCATCAACCCCGTGTTGCTCGCGCCGATCGCGGATGCGCTCTTCGATATCAACATCGGACGTTACAGCATGCTTTCGGGGATGCTCGTCGTCGGAATCATGACGATCCCGATGGTCTCTTCGATCAGCGAGGACGCGATGCAAGCCGTTCCGGACGATCTCAGAAGCGGTGCCTACGCGCTCGGTGCGACGAAATACGACGTCTCTTTGAACGTCGTCGTCCCGGCCGCGATCTCGGGAATCTTCGCGTCCTACATCCTCGCGGTTTCGCGGGCGATCGGCGAGACGATGGCCGTCACGCTCGCTGCCGGTTTTAACGCGAACATCACCGCGAACCCGTTCGACGAGATCATGACGATGACTGCCTACATGGTGTCGATGGCCCGCGGAACGACGGCGATCGGTACCGTCGAGTATCAGTCGCTGTTCGCCGTCGGGTTGGTGCTTTTCGTGATGACGCTTTCGATGAACCTGCTGAACGACTACCTCAAACGCCGCTTCCAGGAGGAGTACCGATGAGCGTTGACCCGAAATCCGAACCCGGAGACGAACTGTTCGCCGACATCGATCTCGGCTGGGTACACCTGAAAAACAGGCTGTTTCTCGTCGTACTCTTTACCGCCTCGATGTTCGGCGTCGTCATGTTGGGGCTTTTGATCTTCGACATCATCACCGACTTTTATATCGGCATAACGAAGTTCAACATTAGCCTCGCCGAGTTTCTCACCCGCGACGGCTCCAGGCGCGAGGAGCTGACCGGCTTCCGTGGGGCGATCGTCGCCTCGGTCATGCTGATGGCGGTCACGGCGTTTCTCTCGTTTTTCGTCGGCGTCGGCTCCGCCATCTATCTCGAAGAGTACGCGCCGGATAACCGGATCACCCGCCTCATCGAGGCGAATCTCGCGAACCTGGCCGGTGTCCCATCTATCGTGTACGGCCTGCTCGCGCTGGCAGCGCTACGAAACGGCATCGGCCTCGGACCGATCGTTTTGGTCGGGGGGATCGCACTGGCGCTTCTCGTGATGCCGATCATCATCGTCGCCTCACAGGAGGCCTTACGGGCCGTCCCTGACGGCGTCCGGCGCGACTCCTACGCGACCGGCGCGACCAGGTGGCAGACGATCCGTCGGGTCGTTCTCCCGGCGGCGCTTCCCGGTATCTTCACCGGGACGATCCTCGCGTTGGCGCGGGCGATCGGCGAAACGGCCCCGCTTCTCATGGTCGGGGCGCTGTTCGTCAACCGGATGCCGTACGGCCCGTTCGATCGGTTCGGCGGAATGCCGACACAGATCTACGCGTGGGCGGCCGAACCGAGCCAGCACTTCATCCATCTCGCCGCTGTCGGCATTGTGGTGCTTTTGACGATCATGCTGTGCATGAACGGCATCGCGGTGTATCTGCGAAACAAATACGAAACGGAGGTCTAACGCATGTCGACCCAAGAAACGAACGAATCGCTGATCACGACGGACGTACAGGCTACCGAGAACGGCCGCGAGAGCCGCCCCGATGAGACAGTGTTGGAGACGAGAGCCCTCGACGTCTTCTACGGGGAGGAGCAGGCGCTTTCGGACATCGACATCGAGATCCCCGAGAACAAAGTAACGGCGCTGATCGGCCCCTCTGGCTGTGGCAAATCGACGTTTCTGCGGTGTATTAACCGCATGAACGATCAGATCGACGTCTGTCGTGTCGACGGCGACGTCGTGTTCAAAGGTAAGAACGTCTACGACGACGACGTCGACCCGGTCGCGTTGCGTCGGAAGATCGGCCAGGTGTTTCAAAAGCCCAACCCGTTCCCGAAATCGATCCGCGATAACGTCACGTACGGGCTCGAAGTGCAGGGCAAATCCGCAACTGACGAGGACGTCGAACGGGCCCTGAAAGGCGCGGCGCTGTGGGACGAGGTGAAAGACCAGCTCGGTTCGTCGGGACTGGATCTCTCGGGCGGCCAACAGCAGCGACTCTGCATCGCGCGTGCGATCGCGCCCGACCCGGAAGTAATCCTGATGGACGAACCGACCTCGGCGCTCGATCCCGTCGCGGCCTCGAAGATCGAGGATCTGATCGACGATCTCGTCGAGGAGTACACCGTCGTCATCGTCACGCATAACATGCAGCAGGCCGCCCGGATCTCCGATAAGACGGCGGTCTTCCTGACGGGCGGCGAACTCGTCGAGTTCGACGATACGGCGAAGATTTTCGAGGATCCCGACGACAGCCGCGTCGAGGACTATATCACGGGGAAATTCGGATAATCAATGGCACGAATCGAGTACCAACAACAGCTGGAGAATCTGCGCGAAAACGTCGTCTCAATGAGCGATCTTGTCCTCGAACGCTATGGGATGGCGCTCCGGGCGCTCGAGACGAAAAACGAATCACTCGCTATGGAGGTCGTCGACGGCGACGACGAGATCAACGAGCTGTATCTCGATCTCGAAGATGACTGTATCAAGCTGTTCGCGCTCCAGCAGCCGGTCGCGAGCGATCTCCGCTTCGTCGCATCCTCGTTTAAGATCGTCACCGATCTCGAACGGATCGCCGACCTCGCGGTGAATCTCGCCCAGTACGCGATCGCCGCCGAACGCGAGAGGTTTCCGGAGATCGACGTGATCAATATCGGGACCGAGACCGGGGTGATGGTTTCGGATGCGATGGATGCCTACGCGGCTGACGACCCCGATGTGGCCAGAGACGTCGCCGCGCGCGACGATCGGATCGACCGGCTCTGTGAGTGTGCCAGCAACGCCGTCGTCGAGGACCTGATCCGGACGGAGTACGGCGACGAGGCCGACGAGGTGATGGACGACGTCGCCCGACTGCTTTTGACCGTTCGGGATCTCGAACGCGGCGGCGATCACGCGGTGAATATCTGTGCCAGAACGGTGTATATGACCGATCGCGATATGAAGCTGATCTACTGACGATGAATCGGACGATCGGTGACGGCGGCGGCCCGATCGAGCGCAAAGTCCAGGTCACGGGCGGATCGACGTACACCGTTTCGATCCCGAAAGCGTGGGCGAACGCGCGCGATATCGGCTCCGGTTCGACCGTCAATCTGTATCCGTTCGACGATCGACTCGTCATCACCCAACCGAACGGGAGCGCGCCGAAGCGCAGGGCGCAGATTAACGTCGATACGCTCGAGGGACCGAACCTCACAAAGCGGATCCAGGCCGCCTACGCGGCAGGCGTCGACGAGATCGTCGTCGAATCCGACACGGGGTTCGATTCGACCCAGCGTCGACGCGTCGGTCGGTCGGTTACGGAACTCATTGGCATCGAGATCGCGACCGAAAGCGACCGCGAAATCCTCGCAACGAGTCTCCTCGACCCCTCGGAAATATCGCTGGAAGATACGATCGACCAGCTCAGACGGATCGCTCTTTCGATGCACGAAAACGCAATTACCGCGGTAATCCAACCGGATAGTTCGGAACTGGCCGAACACGTTGTTTCGAGAGACGACGATGCGGATCGACTGTTCGCGCTCGTCAGCAGACAGTTCTACCGTTCGCTGACGGACGTTCAACAGATCGAGAAGCTACGGACGAACCGACAGATCGCATTCACCCGGTTTCGAACCGCGAGACAGCTCGAACGGATCGCCGACCACGCCGAACGGATCGCCGCTCTTTCATATCGTCAAGCGCAACCGCCCTCGAAGCCGCTCGCGAAGACGTTCGAATCCGTCTCTATCGAGGCACGGCGCGTGGTTCGAACCGCACTGGACGGGAATACGGGCGAGGCGTTACTCAGACGTGACGACGTCCTCGAGAAACTCGAAGAGCTAGACCGGGAGATCTATACCGATTCGAGAGATGACAGGTATCTCTACGGACGGCTACTTCAGAGTATCAAACGGACCGCAGAGTACGGCGGTAACATCGCCGAGATACACACGCTGGCAAACATCACGGAGTCACAAGCGAGATGACCGACGCGATAACCTTCGGATTCGTCTGTGTACGGAACGCCGGTCGAAGTCAGATGGCGACCGCCTTCGCCGAGGCCGAACGGGAGCGACGCGGTCTTGAAGAATCTGTCGAGATCGTCACCGGCGGAACGCATCCTGCAGATTCGATCCACGACGTAGTACTGCAGGCCATGACAGAGATCGGCTACGACCTCTCGAATCGCACGCCTCGAGCGATCTCGAGCGATGAACTCGCCGCCTGTGACCTCGTCGTGACGATGGGTTGTTCGACGCTCGATCTCGATACCGACACCAAACTGCGAGAGTGGGCGCTGAAGGATCCTGCCGGTGCCGATCTAGAGGGGACACGTCGGATCCGAAAGAGGGTGCGAGAAAACGTCGAACGACTATTCGACGACGTGGGAGCGACACTCGAATCGTGACCGCGTCCGGCCGCGACGATCAGATGAGATCTTGCGCTTCGAGCTGTTCGATGATATCGTCGACGAACGCTTCGGGTGTCTCGTAGGGGAAATCGCCGTCGAGTTTGGTGTTGAGTTCCATCGCTGTCATCGAGAAGTCGCCGGATTTGAATTTCGTCCCCGGTCCGTCCGGCAACGCAGGCACGATATCCATCGGGCTGTTGATCGGGTAATCGGCACCTTCGAACGCCTCGAGGAACTGCTCTCGGAGATCGTCTTTGTCGGCCATGGTTCGTTCCCACTATGCGTCAGTCGATGTAAAAATCATTCGAAAGTGGAAACTAAAAACAGGGATATAGTTTACATTGGTTGAATATACGGCGGCGATCTTCTCGACCGCGACCGAAACGGAACGGGCGGTTAGATCGCCAGCGTCGCCCGGATCATATCCCTCGTTCCCGGGCCGAGACCGACAGCGAGGATCGCGATCAAAAGGAGGTAGGCGTACCGGGGGCTTTCGTCTATGATCTCGTCGTTGAACACCCAGACGACGGCGATTGCGACCCCGACTTTGAGAAAGAGAAACGGCCAGGCGGTGCCGATCGTATCCGAGAGCCACGCCGGTTGGACGCTTCCGGTGATCCGGACCGTCGCCTCGTTGACGACGTGCTTCGAGGTGTAGTTGACGCCGATTCCGAGCGCGTCGGTCCAATCGAGGCTCAACACGTTGGCGATGCCGTCGACAGTGTGACCCCAGACGACGAGCGCGCCGACGTACCCCGTCCCGTCGTTTATATACGGGGCGTACCGCTCGCTCGCCCACCAGTAAACCGCCGTGATGAGCGCCGCTCCCCCGAGCGAGATGATCGTGACCGACGGGAAAAAGCCCACTAACTCGCTCGTCGCGGCGAGGTACAGAAGCCACCCGACCGTTCCGAAGAGAGCGATACTCCCCACTGCTCCGACGAACGGTTCGTAATTTTCGAGGATGCCGTATCTGGAGAGATAAATTCCAGCGACGAGAATCAAAAGCGTGAACGCGAACATCACGAAGTAGATGAACGGGCTGATTATGAGCGCGACCGACGGATAGGGGATCAACATCCCGGCATCGGCTCGGAGAAAGGCCACGTTTACGTCCTCTACGACCCGGAGTGCGCCGCCGAGAAGCATGAACGGGACCAACGCGACGTAGAATCGCGGCGTCATCCGGACGTTCAGCCGTTCGAGCAAAAGCAACACGCCGAGCAGCATGAAGACCAATACGAGCGCGTAGCTGACCGTCGAAACGGTCGTATAGCCGGGGGTAACGACGATCCCTTCGGCGGCCGCACAGGCCGACTGACTGTAGAGCCGTTCGGTCGTTCCACCGGATCGAACCGCACAACTCGCCCCGTGAGCGTCGGCGTCGACCGGTCCCCAGAAATACCGCCACAGGAAGCCGTCGTACACCTGCCGAGGGAACGCGACCGCAGCGACAACGATCGCGAAGATACCGCCAAAGAACGCCGCGAGCCACGCGCGGGCCGGATCGAGTCCGTCGGGGAGCTCCATATCGCAAATCCCGGTCCACGGCGGTTTTATCTTTCCGATCGGAGAGCGTGGTCGGGCGGGGTGTACGAGCTATCTGTCGGTTATGGCCTCACGTGCCGTCTCGAGAACGACGTCGTGGGCCATTCCGTTCGAGGCGACGAGCCCCCGGCTGTCGTATCGCCACGGCTCGCCGTCGATATCGGTGACAGTTCCGCCGGCCGCCCTCACGAGCCCGGCCCCGACGACGGTGTCCCACGGACTCGCTCGCACGTTCGTCAGAACTGCCTCGACAGCCCCGGCCGCACAGAGGGCGAGTTCTAACTGTGCGGAACCGAACCGACGCATATCGCCGAATCGGTCGACGATTTCTCGACAGATGGCGGCGTATTCCTCACGCCGGTCGCGATCCCACCAGATCGTCGGGACGACGAGGAACTCTTCGGGGTCCCGACGATCACTCACCGAAAGCTCACATCTGTTTCGGAACGCAGCGTCCGATTCGAGGCGATAAGTGTCCCCGATACCCGGACAGACTGTCGCTCCGGCCACCGGCTCGCCGTCTATCGTCGCCGCCACACTCGTCGTCCAGATCCCGACGCCGCGGGTAAAGTTCGCAGTGCCGTCGATCGGATCGACGATCCAGGCCGGCCCTGCAGCCGGGACCGAATTTCGGGTTTCATCCTCTTCGCCGACGATCGGTTCGTCCCCGAACGTCCCGCGGATGACACGTTTTACTTCCCGCTGGGCGCTCCGATCGGCCGCAGTTACGACGTCCAGTTTGTTACCTTTGGTCTCGACGGCGACGTCGGTTCGAAACGATTCCGAAGCGATTTCCGCCCCTGCTTTGGCGGCCGAAAGCGCACAGTCCGCACGGCTGTCCATACGATAGTTGCGACGGCGGGTCGGAAAGCGCCACCGATTTGTCGAATCCTCCCGTTCGAGTCGACATGCACACGCTCGCAAAACGGATTCATAACATCACACCGAAGAACGTCCGACTGACGTTCGAGGACAGATCGAGTGTCGTCCTCGAGATGCGATCTGCCGAGTTCTTCCAGGAGGCTTTCCAGGCGGAAGGATTCGATCTGGACGGGGATCGCTACCGGCTCGTGACAGACGGGGCGGACGATCCTCTCGTCGCGGGACGAGAAACCGACGATGGGTGGGCGACTGCGGGGACGGTCGTCGACGTCGAACCGGCGGCGTAATCGCAGTTCTGTCGAATCGCTCCGTGTGGGCGACGATTTATATACTGGAACGGAACCAGTTGGCCTCGATGCGTCCGTTCCGTCCTCGTCGTTCGATCCTTCCGCCAGTGTGCTTTCTGGCATTTGTATTTCGGACGTTTTCCCTATGTAAACGGTGGCTCTGGCTCCAGCGAGTGCGCAATCCAGAAGCGACATTCGTATACGGTGGACCGGAGAGATCCATCCTCGATAGCACGCTTACGGCGTGGTTCGCCGCCCTTACGACACACATTAGACGTCTCTTACTTTCGACAGTAGTTAACCGATACGTAGCGGCGGGTCGAACGGTCCGCCGGAGCTGTGGCTCTCGATGTAGTCTTCGGAAGATATTGCGAGGGAAGGCCGCTCCAAAGCGGTCTTCCGCACTGGTTGACAGTGCGAGGGGAGGGATTTGAACCCACGGACCTCTACAGGAGCGGATCTTGAGTCCGCCGCCGTTTCCGGGCTTGGCTACCCTCGCACGTAATATGAGCTAACAGCTTCATCGGATTTAAGCCACCGGTTTCGATCGAACGAATGGCGGCCGAAAAATCAGAGCGGGCAACCGAAGTACCCTGGAGACGAACGATCGATATGATCGATCACCCACGGCTCAAGAATCCCGAGTCGGACGAGGCGGCGATCGCCGTCACGCTCGATCCGTCGTCCTCGCCCGGCTTCATCGAACCCTCACGGGAGACGTTTCCTCTCTCGGCGCGAGCGATCGGCCTGATAGTCGACGAACTCGACTACTCCGAGCGCGAAGAGATCGCCCCGGTGACGGTGCGGACGCTGTTTCTCACCGGCGGTGTGTCGGTTCCGGACCCTGACCGAGACCCGATCGACCTCCTCCAGCGAATTCGGTTTCCCGACGGAGGAAAACACCCGACCGACGACGAGATCGAACGTGTCGCCGGATACCTGAAGAACGCCGAGATCGAACAGCGCATTCGATGGCTAGTCGAGGAGCTCGTCGAAGACAGTCGTCTCTCGACGGTCATGGGACCGGAAGAGGTTCGGACACAGCGCGAGCGGATGAACGATCTCCGCGGGATCGCGAAGGATCTCTAACGACTGTTCGCGGAGGCGCGCACGGCGACGGAAAGGGTCGACCCGAAAACGATATCCTCGGTGGTCATCACGGCCGAAAAAGTACTTTCACAGTCGTGCTCCGGGCGGCCAGTATTTAAACGGTAACCGTCTCGGCAGACTGATCGTCAGCGTCCGCGAGCCGATAGTTCGATTTCCGGGCGTCCATGAGATAGACTGACTCTTCGATCGCGTGTACGGCTTCGAGTTTCTTCAGCGCGTGTCGAACCGTCCGCTGGGGAAGTAGCGAGGCGTCGGCGAGTTGCGATTGGGTCATTGGACCCTCATACTGGAGCGTCTTATACACGAGCTTGGCACTCGGTGGTAACGACGCGACTGCCGAGTCTGTCTCTGACATACCTTTCCGGAGGGGCTATACGACATTAATCGTCGGTCGACTCTGTCCATCGCATACAGTTTCGCGACGCCTTTAAATAATAGAAGTGTCGGATCTCGACGGCACAACAGCCGGAATCACTGACGACTCCGGGTCACCGCTGGTCGATCGTCGATTCACCCGATCGAGGTCCCGTCCCCGGTTCGCGTTATCCCGTCTTCGCCGGAAGTGCCGAAAGCGCCCGGGTGAGCTCGTGTGTATCCGGCAGTACGTATAGCTGTACCTCCGCTTCCCGGTTGCCGATCTCGATCGTCGTATCGATAGTGAAGGCGTATTCTTGATTCGCCGAGAGCCGTTTTTGCACCTTGCGGATGACGTTCGAACCCGAATCCCGGACGAACTCCGGCGGCGTGTGCTCGATGCTGCTCTGGAGTGTGTTCGCCCAGCTATCGATAAACCCGCTCGTGATGATGTTGCCGAGCTCTTTGATCGCCGCTTCCGTCATGCCGCCGCCGTCGACGCCACCGGGCGTCATCGCAGCGGCGATTCGATCGGCGGAGTCTTCGCTGAACATGGCGACGAAGTAGCCGCTCGGGAGTCCGGTCAACTCGAAGATAACGCTGACGTAGGTGCCCGAACCGACCTCCGCGGACATATCCGAAAACGAGAGAAATCGGAGCTGACTCACGCTCACGTCGGTCCGGAGGCCTGTCAGCTGGGCGATCTGTTCGGAAGCCCGCGTCGCGCTTCGATCAGCGAAGCCGTTGAACACGGTGAGCTTTTCGGCGGGGACCGCAAGCCCGTCCGGACGTCCCTGAAGTAACTCGACGAATTCGCTATACTCGGGGATGAGATAGATCGGCACCGACAGGTCGTGATCGACGGCCTCCAGACGGCTTTCGAAGAGGAATACGCCGTAGGCCTCGGCATCTCGCCGCGTCAACCGGGGGAGAATCCGCGTTCCGCTCGCTTCGATGTAGGTCGGCGGCGTGATATCGACAGAGGTGTTCAGATGGTTCGCCCACCCGTCGACGAACCCGCCGATCATGATATTACCGAGTTCCGCGAACGCGCCGCCGGCGAGCGAACCGTTCCCACCGCGGGATCGCAGTCGCTTCCGGAGCCGGCCGGCCGATCCCGGATCGAAGATCAACACCGTCTCCCCGGAGAGCCCGCCGCTGAGTCCCACCTGAACACCGACGTATCGCTGTCCCGTGAAGATTTCCTCGAGCGCGTCGTTGGAGACTAAACTGACACCGGTCACGTCGTGTTTCATCCGGATGCCGGTCATCTGCGACAGCGCCTGTGCGGCCTGTTTCGCACCGCGCGAGGCGAGGTGATTGTACGCTTCCAGCTGGTTGATCGCGATCTTCATTGCCGTGGACGTTTTATATACGCGATGTCTGTCGGTCGATCCGGGGCCGAGAGATCGGCGAAACGAACGCTCATACGCTCGTTTCGAACCTCTATATACTAATGCTCCGGACCGACACAGCGCTCGAAAGAGGCTACTCGAAGAGCCCGGTGGACATATACCGCTCGCCCGAATCCCAGAAGACGGTCACGACGAGCGGACACGATTCCGGGATCGGCTCGGGATCGGCAGGCTCGTCTTCGAGGATCCCGACGTGGTTGTTCGGACCAGGACAGCCCCCCGGATCGACGCTGTTTTCTTCGGCGAGCCGGCCGGCGACACGCTTTGCAGCGACGAGTGAGCCTCCCGAGGACTGCCCGACGAGGATGCCCTCCTCGCGGGCGAGGCGACGGCATTCGGCTTCGGCGGCTTCGATACCGACAGTCTCGACGTCGTCCAGCAGGTCTCGATCGAGGTTCGGTGAGACGAATCCCGGACCCATCCCCTGGAAATCATCATCACCGGGTTCGCCGCCCGAGAGGACGGCGTTGGTCTCGGGTTCGACGCCGACGATCGTAAGCTCCGGGAACTCCTCTCGGAGCCGGCGACCGATCCCCGAGATCGTCCCGCCGGTGCCGATTCCAGCCACCAGCGCGTCGATGCTGCGACCCTCGACCTGTTCGAGGATCTCCTCGCCGGTCGTCCGGTAGTGGGATTCGGGGTTCGCCGGATTGTCGAACTGACCGAGCTGGATCATCCCCTCTTCGGCCTCGAGTTCGTCGGCGCGATCTTTCGCGTCGGAGATCGTCCCGTCGACGAGTTCGAGTTCCGCACCGTAGGCGGCCATCAACTGTCGACGCTCGGGCGACTTCGATGCCGGCATGACGACTGTGATGTCGTATCCCTTCGCGGCGGCGACGACCGAGAGGCCGATCCCCGTGTTCCCGGAAGTCGGTTCGACGATGTGATCGTCTGGTTCGAGCTCACCGGCCGCCTCGGCGGCTTCGACCATGCCGAGCGCCGGACGATCCTTCGCTGATCCGCCCGGGTTTTTCGATTCGATCTTCGCAGCGATAACCGAACCGGGTGGTGATTCGACCTGTACCAGCGGCGAGCCGATAGTTCCGAGGATGCCCCGCTTCATCGACTGGCGGTTCGGGGTGGACGTACAAAACGGCAGTGGAGCGTATTTGGCTCGAATCTCTGGAAGAAGGGAACGTCCGATAGCTATACATACTATAATGAATAACCATGATGTTATATGGCAACGCGAAACACGATAGGGGTGACGCCCCTCGAAAGACTGCGGAGCCGATATGAGCGCACCGACACGAAGTGCCCGGAGTGTGGGTTCGTAGACAACGAGCGGAACTGGTCGAGTAAGTCCAACGGTCGACGGATCGTCTATCACCACACCTGTCCGAGCTGCGATGCCGACCGAGAGCACGTCTTTCGGCTCTCCTGAGACCCAGAGTACCTCCGGTCCGGATAGTTCGACGTACCAGCGTTTCTAAACGACGATCAGTTCGTCGATGACGAGGAGAATCACGAACCCGAACAGGAATGCCGCCGTCGCGGCATCGGCATATCCGTGGCCGTGTGAAGATGGGATCATTTCACGGAAGACGACGGCAATCATCGCACCGGCCGCGAATCCGGCTGCGACGGCGAAGACGCCCGAAGCGATCGCCACGAGGAAGAATCCGAAGACTGCAGCCGCGACCTGAGGTAGAAGTCCCGAAAGTGTCGTGTACGTGAGAAGCCGTGCGTTCGAGATACCGGTTTCGCCCAGAGGGACAGCTAAAGCGAACCCGTCAGGGACGTTCTGAAGGCCGATGACGACCGCAAGCAGCAGTGCGACGTCCTCGAGCCCGGAGGCGAACGCGACACCAATCGCGAGCCCCTCGGGAGCGTTATGCAGGACGATCGCCGTTCCGATTAAGATCGCCTTCCGGATTCGGGAGGTCAACTCCGGAGCGTCGGTTGCTCCGCCTTCCTGACGCCAGCCGCTGTATCGCGCGTGAATGTGTGGAATCGCTCGGTTGCCGATCAAAAGCGTAAGGCCGCCGAGAAAGATTCCGGCGATCACGGCGGTAAGACTGCCTTCGTCCAGTCCCGGAAGGATCAATCCGAAGACGCTGGCCGCGATCATGATCCCCGCAGCGAGCCCGAGGGCAGCGTCGTAAATTCGGTGTGAAACGGTCGCCCGGAAGAACACCGGCAGGGCGCCGAGCCCGGTCACTGCACCGGCGACGACCGTCACGAGAAGCATCGTCTCGAATTCGTTCACACCTCGGAGAGGTCCCGGCAGGACATAAAAATAGTTCCGCCGAACGGGGCGCTTAAGGAAGCCCCGACGAATACGGACGGTATGGAACTGGAAACGATGCGACCGAACCCGGTCTGGGACGCCGACTCCTACGGGGACGCGGTTTCCGTCTTCGAATCGATGGCAGACGACATCGTCGTGAAGGTCTGGGGCGGCGACTGGTGTGGCGATTGTCGGGCACAGCTTCCCGATTTCGGCGCGGCGCTGGAAGCGGCCGGCGTCGAAGCCGTCGAACACTATCCCGTCGAGAAAGCCGACGACGGCTCGAAAGTGGGCCCTCTCGTCGAGGAGTATGCGATCGAACGGATACCGACGGTCGTCGTCGAGGACGCAGAGACGGGAACGGAATTGGCCCGGTTCATCGAAGACGAAAACCTCCCGATCGCCGTCTATCTGGCCGGACAGCTCGATTAAACGGCTCGTTTATTCATAGTTTTCCTGTGAAGAATCGAGAGATGGTGCCGAAGTACAGGCTTCAGAACCGCCGGTTAGCGACGATACTCCCTTATCAGCTATCGTCGAATCGCGTGGCGGAAACGAGATCAGGCACGCGGGCCGTCTCGTCGACGACGGCTTCGGCGACGATCTTGCCGCTGTAGGGGCCGAGCATCAGGCCAGTCGCACCGTGGCCGGTCGCGACGTACGCCCCCGAAACGTCGGGAACTTCCCCGAGGATCGGCAACCGATCCTCCGAGACCGGACGAAGACCGACACGGAGCTCCTCGAGCGTCGCGTCGGCCAACCCGGGAGCGACCCGAAGCCCCTCTTCGAGCACCTCCTCGACGCCGCCGGCGGTCAGCCGTGGATCGAACCCGGCGTCGGACTCCCGGGTGGCACCGAAGACGATCTTTCCGTCCGGCCACGGAACGATGTAGTGGTGTCTGAAGCCGTTGAGGATCGGCCAGGCGTCCGTATCTGTCTCCGGAAGCGAGAGGTGTGCGACCTGTCCACGCTGTGGTTCGATCGGTAACGTCACGCCGAGTGCCTCGGCAAATGACGGCGCCCAGGCCCCGCCTGCGATGACGACGCTTTTCGCACTTATCTCTCGGCCGTCGGCGGTCTCGACGTTCGAGATCGTCCCGTTCCGGATCCCGATCGAGACGACATCCGCTTCGAGCGTCTCCAGTCCGTGGGTCGATCCAGCCCTCTGTAACGCTTCGGCGAAGGCTCGTCCGTCGACCCGGCCGGCCTCCGGATAGTAGAACGCTCGTTTCGGTTCGGCGAGAGCGGGGAACCGTTCGATCGCCTCCGCCGGATCGATCTCCTCGACGCTGTCGATATTTCTGTCTTCGATCCGCTCGATCGCCTCCTCGTAGGGTTCCAGTTCGTCCGGATCGATCGCGGCCGCGATCGTACCTTGCTGTCTATAGCTGGTCTCGTCGGCGCCGTCCTCTAGAAGGTGGTCGTTCAACTCGGGATAGTACGTGACCGCGTCGGTCGCGAACGCGAACCAGTCGTCGTCAGCCGTTCGGCTACTCGTCGCCGGCGAGATGATTCCGGCTCCGGCGTCGGTCGCCCGTCCCTCGTCGTTTCGGTCGATCACGAGCGTTTCGACGCCGGCTCGTGAGAGGTGATAG
>LKMJ01003706.1_pt1 | contig 14285 bp, 25 predicted proteins | sample 643391 | NCBI WGS metagenome assembly LKMJ01 (sample SAMN04112250, study PRJNA286221) | soda lake metagenome | biome: soda lake; feature: Kulunda Steppe; material: water; isolation source: sample PL-Br10 brine of Picturesque Lake | place: Russia: Kulunda steppe | collected 2010-07
ATCAGAATCAACAATGGTGGGCGGGGGAGGGGGCGGGGCAGCGGCGCAGGCGGATGGGGGCGTGGTCAAGGGGAGGCAGTGTGCATGCAAGCACACACCCAGTCTATGAGTGCCCCGCGTGTGCAGCATAGAAGACAGCTGTCCTGCAGGTGCCTCAAACGAGCAAATTGGCTCTGACAGACGGCTCAAATAAGCCATAGTACAAAACAGCTGCTGCTGCTGCTGCTGCTGCTGCTGCAAGGGCATGGCAGGGTGCGCGCTGCTGGGGCCCCAGGCATACCTGTGCCAGAACGGAGGAGTCCTGCGTCTCCACCATGGAGTGGATGATGGATTGGGGGTGGACCACGATGTCGATGTCGTCGTACTCAGCCCCAAACAGGTAGTGTGCCTCGATGACCTCCAGGCCTGCAAAAGGAAGGGAACGCAGAGGGCATGTGTGTACGGCTAGACGTGCCCTGTGCTAAGCGTAAAAAAGCAGAGGCTGGGCGCGACATCCCAAGCGTGTGCGTGCGAGCATTGAACATGGGCAGACCTTGCATCACAAAGCATTCAAGTCACATTTTTGTCTGCTTGCACTGGCTGGCTGTTACGCTGTTGCCGGTAAGCAGCGGTAATCCTCCTGACGTGCGCATGCACACGTATGCACGCGGCCCCCCACTCTCTCCTCTCCCCACACACACCTGCACGTATCATGGCACCCGAGCAGCCTACTTCCCGCCATGCATGCCTGCAGCAGCTCAGGGCCGCACCCAGCCTGTGGGCTAGGGGTTGAGGATTTAGGCTAACCCTAGACCCCAACCCTTATCCTAGAGCCCCACCACAAAAGCCCCAGCATAAGAGTGCACCAGGCTATCGTGTTGCCTGCACCTTCACCACCCACCCTTGTTCATGAGCGTGGCTGAGTCAGTGGTGATCTTCTTGCCCATGCTCCAATTCGGGTGGGTAGTGGCCTGCTCAACAGTCACCTGCACGCACATTCACACGTGCACAAACATACTCACACCGGTATACTTGCATGCACACACGCACGCACGCCATGCCTTATGTGCACACACACTTCCTTCTATCCACCAGTTTCCTGTGCCAAAGCATATGTGGCGCACCCTCCCACCCAACCACACCTGCCTTCCCCTTTCACAAACATAAATAAACCACCCACACCCAAACTTGTGCCAACAGGAAACTTAAGCGCAGAGGGCGAGAGCACACGCGCAGGCACAGCCTGTTGTCCGTACCTCCTTCAGCTTCTCCACAGGCCAATCGCGGAAGGCACCGCCCGAGGCGGTCAGGATGATGCGGCGCAGGCCCTTGTCTGGTAGGCCCTGCATCATGATGCACGGCACGCGGCGTGTTGGTGGGTAGTGCTGGCTGGCGGGGGGATGAGGATGCTGCGCAGGCCCTTGCCTGGCAGGCCTTGCATCATGGAGCAGGGAGCCAGACGCAGTGTGGGACAAGGCCCTTCCGATGGACCACAGAACATATGGATCCTTTCTGCAAGCTCTGCAAGGAGTGCGGAGGTGGGGGTTGCGGGGTGGAGTGGGCAAGCAGGCCCCCTGCTCATGCTCTTGAGCACGCACACGCACACGCACACGCACACATGCACATACACACATACACACACATGCATGCACAGGCACACGAGCTAGCGCGCGCTCACTAGGGCGCGCACGCACACACACACATGCCCATGCACACACACACGCGCAGCACACCGAAGCACAACACCTGCAGGCACTGGAAGATGGCGCTGTGCTCGGAGTCCGCAGGCAGAATGGGCACGCCATACTCCTTGGCCAATGGCAGCACAAAGGGGCCACCTGCAGGCAACAAGACCAACCGCATTTGGGTTCGGAGGTGTCACCTCTGAAGGCCGCAAGTGTGCCGGCAGCGTGATTGCATGTCTGGGTCAGCAGCGCGCGGGCTGCCGTGCCGAGCATGTGCTTCCCCTACAGACACGAAGGCAAGCATCTTCATCGGCAGCGGTTGGCGCCGATGTGGGGGTATGCCAACTTTGGCTGCAGGCAGCGCGCAGCGGGTGCGCTGGTCGGATAAGGCGCACAAGGAGAGCAGCTGCAGCCAGAGCGAGCACGGGGGCTGTGAGGCAAGGGAGGGCGATCCTAGACGCACAGCGCACTGCATCAGCCGCGCCTTGCCGGCGGCCACACTGCGCATCACACCAGAGGGCAGGGAGCAAGCAGCACAACAGCAGGTTTAGCCTGGCAGCAACCTTGAGAGCCACCACCTGTCCAAAAAGTGAGGCCGCGCCAGAGCCTGCACGCACAGGGTAACAACTGGAGCCCAGGTCAAGGCACGCAAGGCCAGGGGCATGGTCAACCAAGGAGCCGGCACAGGCTCGGCGTGTGCGGGGGCAGCCCAACTTGCACTGCAATGCCTCCCTGCTCGCTTGGCCCTCGCGATCACGCGCGCACGCGCCCCCGCGCACCCGCGATGAGCGTCTCCTTGTTGGCCAGGCAGATCTCCTTCTTGGCCTTGATGGCCGCCACGGTGGGCAGCAGGCCCGCGCACCCCACGATGCCCGTCACCACCGCGTCCGCCTCGCTGTGGCGCGCCACCTCCACAGCACCTTCGTCGCCCACCTGCAGCAACGTGCCGTGGCACCCCCCTACTAGGCGCCCGCCATGACACACAAACACTGCGCTTGCCAAACAAACGCACGCAAACAGACGCCACGCTTGCCAAGCACACACATGCAGACACACGCGCACATGCAGCACACCATCTGGCAACCATGCAGCTCATCATACTGTCTTTAGCAACCCTACACCCTTTTGCAGCAGCACACCACGGGCTCGGGCCCATGCAGCAGCACCCCACCATCCAACCAACAGGCGCCACCATGTGGCAGCATCCCACTGTGACATCCCTCGTCCAGGTGCCCAGACGGGCGCTGGAACTGATTCCCACAGCAGCATGGGTTCAGCTCGGCACCACAGGGGCCACAGCCCTGCCCCGTTGCTTGATCGACGCAAGCATGACCCACCAGGATTTCAGGCTGCTGGGGCACGTCCTTGATGAGCTCCTTCAGCTGGGCCACCTTGCTCGCGTCCTTGATGGCCACCAGCTTGGGCTGGAACTGGCGGATCTGCATGCACGCCCCCACACGCACACACGCATGCACACCACTGCCGACACATGGAATCATGGGGGCGCGCTTGGCACTGCTGGTCATCCTTCCGCGGCAGAGGGCACAGACTGCCGAGGCCGGCGCTGGAGACAGCACTCCCCCAGGAGCCAGCACCCCTCCCAGGGGGCAAGCGGGCACCCACAGTGTGCTCTTTTGGCATACGGCCATGAGGCTGTGCAAACACAAGCCAGGCCTGTGCTGGAGCATGAGCGTGTATGCAATTGTGTGCCCATGCTTGCATGCGCGCATGTTTGCGCACGTGTGTATGTGTGCTTGCGTGTGCATGTGTGTGTTTGTGTGTGTGTATGTGCACGTGCATATGTGTGCTCGTACTAGCATGCGTGCGCGTCCTGGAAAGCTTCAGCACAGGTAGCAGCCTGCTGTGTGATGCACCAGGAGCAGATCCTCCTCATCTTTTGGCTTGCATTTCAAGGCATGCTGTTTGCATGCTGCTTTGTGCCCAGGGCAGGCCAGGTGATTTCCAGCTCTGAGTGAGCCCGAACCTGAACACCATTGTGAAATCAATGGTCAACCTTCACAGCAAAAGGAGCTTGCAACGCAGCGTGCACCTCACCTGCTTCGCCAGCAAATCCACGTTGGAGCCAGCTGCCATTGCTGTTAGCCTGAACTTGTCGGGGTGCTCAGCAATAATTTCCAAAGTCTGAGTGCCAATGGAGCCGGTGGAGCCCAGCAGGGAGAAGCTCTGCACAGCAGGTGGTGCCAGAATCAGCACACTAGCGCTATGATGCATGCATGCATCCATGCATGATTTATAACGTTTGAAGGAGACCCAGGCTTCCAAGTCACTCAAGCAGCGTGCTCTTAAGAAGGTGTCTCAAGCGAGCTTTTGTGCATTCTTTATTAGCAGCCACAACAGTTCGTTTCTTGCGCGCAGGCAAGCCTAGGTACCTTAGGTCCATTGCTGGGCTTCAAGTCCGGCACTGGTACCCTTCCAGGCCACGCTGGTGGGGGAGGAGGAGCATGGAGGCCACCTGTGCTCAGGGCTCCCCTGCAGACGAGGTGGCTCCGGCTGCTGCATTTGGCCCCACCTGCCTTTCCGCTTGCAGCCTGCTTCCTAAGCTGCTGCATTTTGTGTTTGAAAAAATAAAGGTGGGACGATTGCAGTTTAATGATGCGGTGGCATATATTTCAAACGAATTCGTCATGTTTCACAATTTAGGTACATTGGTCCCATAAGCGTGAAAATGAGCAGGAAGACATGCTGAGGAGCTATGCTGCCCGAGCTGGGGCTTTGGCTAGCCAGCACTTAAGAGGCCTGGCCCCAGGAGGCAAGAGGCCTGGAAAAGATAAAGGTTGGTGCCCTGTCGAGGATGGTGGCTGATCCTTGTGCAATCCTGGAGCGTTGTCCATGTGCTGGCATGTGCCTGCAGGCCCCCGCAAGACAGGGGAGCTCTCTAGCACGCATGCCACAGGCTGTGGGCTCATGAAGGGACAGGGCGACCCGCCCCTGAAGCCAGACTCAGAGTACCCTCCCTGGCTTTGGGACCTGCTTATACCCGAACCGACAGGAAAAGACTTGGCAGGACAGTATGAGGGCCTTGGGCTGTCGGTTAAACACGTAAGTCTCACGTCCTGGAACATAATTTTGTTAAGTAGAGGCCAGTGAATGCACGTGCTTCTGGACGAGCATGAAAGGGAGGTACAGATGCGGCAATGGCCGCGAGGGGATGCCCTGAGTGAACTCCCAGCTTTTGCCGCACTTGGGTGCGTACGTCAAGCAGCATCTACTTTGTATTCCGTGGATGGTCTGAGCATTGTTTTGGGAACAAATCCTCTTTGAGGGCTTCCAATACATGCAATCAGGTGACAGTGTCACACCAGGTTAGTCATCTGTCAGATTTGTGCTGCATGTGAGGTCAGTTGAGTCAGTCGGTCAAATTATGATCCTTGATCCTCTGCCCTCGAATTTTTACTGTGTTCATCTCCAACAATTTCTCAGCGTGCAATGAGCAGGTGCAGGCAGCCAGACGCTTCTCCTCCTTCCTCTCTTTTGACTTGCAGTTGCAACGCTTATGGCGTCTAAAGAACAAGGAGCGCATCAAGGAGGCGAACTTCCTCAAAGCTAAATGATTTCCGGTCCACAACGTGTTTCAAAGCTGTTCATTGCTTATCACCAGGTCTTGGATTTGCTTAGTTCTTGGAAGCGTGCATTGCTGGAGCAGGGCTATTTAGCAAGCTTACTGAGAGCCCATAGCATGCTTCAGCCTATAGGCGCCAGACTCTGGCATCGGATGATTTTTTAATCCTTTTCTCACTTCCAAGGCCTGCAAACTGCACTGTGTTAGACACTGGTCGATTTCCCCTGAAGTCCTAGGTTTTTCATTCTTTGCCTCATGTAGGCCTTCTCCCTTTCTGAAGTTATTGTGGGCCTTCTACCTCACGTGTGAAGTTCTGCAACAAATTGCAGGACGTGCTTCTTGTTTGATGGACTGCAATTTCATGCAATCGTCCCACTCGTCTCCAGTGTGTTGGACTGGTGTTTCATGTGTTTGTCCAGAGGAGCATCACAAACTTGGTTTAGTCTTGCATGCACTACAAGTCTGAACTACTGTGAACCAAACATCGGGTTGTCTGCGTTATGATGATCAGTGGCCCACCCGGGCCCGGGGGTTGAAATGCTATGCAGAGCAGGCTTTTATCTGGATCATCAACACTGGGAATCCGTGCGAACGGGGTTCATCCCAGTATCCATTGAGCCAAACATTAGGAGACACTGAGAAGGGGACATGAGTACAGCTAAGCTGCCCTGGTACGGCAGGTACAGCTTTTTAACCTAACTTAACCTAAGAAGGGGACATGAAGTCCTTTGTGTAATACTCCTCCCTAAATGTATGTTACTAGGAGTTTGCCTTCTGAATACTGTACTGTACCTTCTGAATACTGTACTGTACCTGAGCATGACGCTAAACTGCGGCTGGGAGGACTTGTCCTTAAAGGTCCCCAGTTCGAAACGGGCCGGGGTAATAGGTGGGGTTTTTTCGCAAGAGAAACCGCCTTCCTTAATTCACGCCTCGGGTGTATCCTGAGTGCGTAGCTTTTCCTTTGTACTGTACTCCGAGTCTGCACTGAGCCAGGCAAGTTGACGTTTCACTCCTTGTCACACCAGACTCAGACCCCATTGGCTATGGAGTCAGGTGTTGTGATGGCTTACCCTAAGTTTTGAACTTTTCGCGCCAGACTGCAAAGTCATGTATGGATATGAAATCCATCTAGAGAGAATCCTCTCTCTTCAGTCCTACTTGGAGGCTCGGTCAAAGAAGCCCTCCAAGGGCTCAGAAAGTTTCTGCGCAAGCTGTGTCACATCTTTCAGTGAGAGATTTGTTTACAATGCGGTCAGGCTGATAAATTACGGGCACAGCTTATGCAGCAATGAATCTTGTACCAGGTGCAACCATGCAGTTTTACTGTCTCGGTTGCCTTTCTAGACCATTTGGCAGTCACAACCAGCCTGCCAGGCAGTGCAGTCGGCCAACTGCCGGCCAACTGCCAAGTACTTGTTTGCAATTAAGTGCATATAATTTAAAAGGATTGATGTGTGGATGATCCATGGCCAAGCCATAAAAATGGGCCAGGCTTTGAAAAGCACAACTGTCAGAAGCAAAAGCACAACTGTCAGAAGCAAATAACAGAGGTCATTCAGAAGTCTTTTCCCAACCTTCAAAGCAATCGTAGCAAGCATACTTGACCCACTCAGCAATCATCCAAGCATTTTCTACCAGACCTTCATTTCAACTCATGGATCATCGGTGTCCGCCATACCTTCCCTGCCTCTCTGGCGCAGCTGCTGCAGCTGCGCAGCAAGGAACTCGGAAATGGACTCGCCAGCAGGTTGCTTACTGCTCTCTGCTGTGTCACTCACGTCCGCCTCGCGTCGTGCGTGCCCAAAGGAGAACGAGTCCTCCTCCTCCGCAGGCTTGAAGGTGGCAGGTCTGCGATTGGGGCGGCAGAGGCTTGATCTGAGTTCAAGTGCCCCACAGAATTTTCCCCGTAGCGGATCACGCACCATGAGGGCCAAGAGGGGGGCCACTAGGGCATAACGCTTGAGCCGCGCAGGGACGTGTTGGGCAGCTCGCTCCCTCCCCCCCCTGGGGGAGTTGCTGGGCAGCCCTGGGCAGCCGAGCTGGTTTCTACGTATTGCCTGTGCAGCTCGACCTTCAGCCCAAGGGTGGCCATTGCATCAACTGAAGGTTTAGCCCAGCACCTGCTCCGCCCAGCACCTGTTCCCCACCCTACCCCACACACCTGGTTAGAGCTCGATTCAAGTTCAGGGCGTCAGCCCCGCTGCTCCTGCCGGCTCCTGCAGCTGTTGACGCAGAAGCCGTGGCAGCAGCGGCTGCTGCGGCATCTGAACAGGGAGCCGGCAGAGCAGCGCCCTGCTCCGTGCCAGTGCAGGCTGTTGCTGCTGCTGCTGCTGCTGCAGGAGTCTTACAGAGAAAGGGGGGCAAGAGGTCATTCACACGCGAGCTGCTACATGCCTGCTGCCCGGGGTCTGCTGCTGCTGTAGCGTACGGCCTGCTCGTGGGGCCGCAGCCATAGGTTGCCACACCAGGCTGCTGCTGCTGCTGCTGCTGCTGCTGCTGCTCACGAGCATTCAGGCAGGCGGTGAGCATGTCCAGGCGCTGGTCTCGGGCCTGCATGACACACACGCACAGCAGAGGGACCAGCGTGTCATTCATTAATTCAGTCTGTCGGTCTGTCGGTCAGTCAGTCAGTCAGTCAGTCAGCCTGGCCGCGTATCTGCCCCCTCATCCCACCCACAAGCAGCATCATTGAGCCGGCATGGTAGGCCATGAGGCTGGGCCAGCCCAAGCACGCACCTGAGTGCGCCAGACCACAGACGGCGCATGCGGAGCCCCCACCCTAGCCCAAACATGCACCTGAGTGCGCCAGACCACAGACGGCGCAGGCGGAGCCCCCACCCTAGCCCAAGCATGCACCTGAGCATGCCAGACCACAGACGGCGCAGGCGGAGCCCCCACCCCAGCCCAAGCATGCACCTGAGTATGCCAGACCACAGACGGCGCAGGCGGAGCCCCCACCCCAGCCCAAGCATGCACCTGAGTACGCCAGACCCCAAAGGCACCTGCCACGGCAGCACATCTGCTGCCCCTCCCTCCTCTGCAGGAGCGGCACCTGGGGCGGCACCCCTTGCTGCCTAAGCAATTGGCGGCACCCCTCTCACCCCTTTCAGCCTACACCACAAGTTTCCCGCGCCAGGCGCACGCGCACGCGCCTGCACAGGGCACACCTATCCCGTGCCATGCACGCACGCACCTGCAGCTCGGCGCGCAGGTTCTCCAGCTGCATCGCGTGCGCCGCCTGCACCTTGCGTAGACGCGCCTCCTGGTCCGCGAGCTCGGTCTCTGCACGCCGCGCGGCAGCCTGGAAACGGACACCCGCAACGGCAAGAGCGTAAATCAGGCACACGTGCTGCACTCACGTACGTGTGCGCGTGCGTACTTCACCTCGCGCCCCTTTATGCTGATTGACAGGCCTGTGCTTGTACACTTAAAAACTGGGTGTGCTGAGTGTGTGGCTTGTGGCCGTCACCAGCACACAGGCACGCGTATGATGACAAAACGCGCAAAACCACAGCACACACTGTGTGGCAGGTGCCGGTTGGCACAGGCGTGCTCTGGTAGTGGGCTGCAGCAGAGCGTGGGCAAAGAAAGGGGGGCAGTGGTTAAGGTGCCAGACACATGCATCAAGTCTTGAGTTGCGCATGAGGGCCTAGCATCCGGACCCAGGCACGTCTACCTGAGGTGCACAGTAAACACAAAAGCACGCCCAGCAGATTGGGTGCGCAAGACGCCCCAACTCTGTTACCCTTCGCCACAGCCTACACACAAAGTGCAGCAGTCCTGACTATGGTGGTGGGACCCTCGCCCTTGTGCGCCACAGCCTATGTACAGCATCACATCCAGCGCGGGCTGCCAGCAGCGGGGCGCACTCCCTAACGGCACGCACGCTGCTGGCCTCCCTGCGCCCTGCCCCGCTGCCTGCTCTCACCTGTGCTGCCAGCGCTGCACGCGCCTTGGCCGCGACCTCCTCTCGCACTTCTGCCATCTCCTCCGCGTGCTGCCCGGCCTGCAAGGGCATGTGCGCACACAGCAGTGAGCGCTGGGGCTCTCGTTTCTCATGCCGCAGTGCTCTGCACTTCACACACACCAGCAAGTGGGCCTCAGCCACAGGGGCTGCCTGGCTGCCAACAGCTGGGCCGTTCTGCATCCACTCTCCAAACCGACTTGACGAAGCAAGGAGCGCTTCCGCCAAGCGCCGCACCTCACACACACTCCATGCACCCGGCTAGTCTTGGTCCAGGCGAGAAGCACAAGCAGTCAGACGCCTGCAGTGCCACCCCCAGCACCCCCTGCTGCGCCACGCAGGCATACAGCCAAACCAGTCTCCTGCAGCTCCAGCCCCCCACAAGGAAATGCAGGATGGGCTGGGAGAGTGCTGGCAGTCTCCACTCCACTGGCGCCCTGCCGCCCAGCCCTTAAGGCCGCGCTAGCACCAAAGCCGAGGCCCCCTGTGGGGCCTGCTGCCCTTGATCACCTCTGCACCGCAGCAACCGCAGCAGGGCGTGCTGCGCAGCACGCGCTTGCGCCAGCCAGCACCCCTCGCGTGTGCATAGCCCTGCAGCACAAACTGTTGCTACTGACACCCAAAGGGGCAAGCCCTCAGGCCAGAGGGCCTACACCTCAACCCTGCTCAAGTCCCAGCTCCCCTACCCCTCTACCCCTGCTGGCCCAGCCCGTACCCAAGCACCATCTGCGCCTGTTGCGACTGCCCATCCCGTAGCGCCCGCACCCACACACCATCTGCGTCTGGTGCAGCTGCCCGTCCCGCAGCGCCGACTGCGACATCTCCAGCGAGTGCCGCGCGTTGACCAGCTCCGCCTGCAGGTCCTGCATCTCCTGGGCGGCCTGCAGAGGGTTGGGGGCCATGTTGTGGTGAGCGCCAGTGCGGCAGACTGTCCAGCCTGCATGACGCACGAGGTGGGGCTCCCGCAGCCGCAGCGCTGCCTGCAGGGAGTGTGTGCGTAAGGGTCGCGCCATCGCAAGTCCTTGTGTGCAAAATACGAATGACACACACACGAGCAGGCCCATTTTATCCACAGCCCTCCCCTCCCTCCCGCACCTGCTCCCGTTCGTGCACATGCTGCTGGCACATCAGCGCAGCGCCTGCTTCGGCCTCCGCCAGTGCCGCCTCCAGCCTCCGTGCCTGCGCCGCCACCTGCGCCGCCCCACAATCCTCGGCCTGCAGCACGCGCTGCTTCTCACGGTGCAGCGCTGCAGCGTTGCACACCCTGCAGGAGGTCGGAAGCCACACAGACCAGGGGGTACCTACTGTGGCGCGTCACAAAGGGCCTGCGCACTGAGGGGGCCCCCGCCACTGCCAGCAGCATGGCAGCTAGGGACGCATGGACACACACAGCTTGGCGAACAAGCCGGGATGAGGCGCGCACGCTGGTGCACTCTGTTGCAGACAGAGGGGGTGCAAGGTGCATGGAGGGGGAGAGTGGAGTGCTTGGGCGGCCCAGGCAGCGCGCAGCGCGGCAGGCAGGGCTGCCAGCGCTCTTGCCAGTGCATGCTGAGCATGCTCCCCCCCTTCATCCTTTTGGGCGCCCTTTGATCTCAACGCTGAGCGCACGAGCACAAGCACACATGCATACCCACCCATGTGCACAAGAAAGCACTCACACATGTGCACACAAGGGCGCGCGCGCGCCCTCCGGCGCAGCGCACCTGATCCACGTGTGGAAGGAGCGCAGCAGCAGCATGCGCGCGTGGCAGCCCAGGAATGCGGTCACAAACGCGACGCCAGTTGCGCCCCGGGCCTCATGCCTCAGGCGCACCATCATCAGCCAGCCCTGCGCAGGATCCCCACACAAAAATGCACAGGGCTGAGCGTGCTCTCACGTGTGGCACTTGCAAGCGTGCTCTCACGTGTGGCACTTGCAAGCGTGCTCTCACGTGGTGCACTTGCAAGCGCAGAGCGCACCATTGTTTGGCAGCCCTGTGCAGAAAGACACGCACACACACGCACACACACAAGTGCGCGTGGTGCGGCGGGGCGACAGAGGTCTTTACGCGTGACTTGCACGCGAGCGCGTGGTGCATGTAACCACGCAGATGATGCCAGGTATGGAGGATGCAGGATGGAGGCAGGGATAGATGGAGGAGGTATGGAGGATGGAGGGAGAGGTGGGAGGCGTCTAGGAGGCGCGAGGCTGCCCCGTCATGGACGGACCTGGCCTGCGCAACGCCACACGTGCAAGCGCGTGGCGTGGCGCACACAGAGGGGGGGGGAACAGGGATGGCGCCGTGCCATCCTTCCACACACGCGCACAAGCGTGCGCGGAGCGGTCGGCCCCTCGACTTGCCTGCAGCACTGCGCGCTGCACTGCGCCAGCCACGCGGTGGTTGTACATGCGCAGCGCGCGGTCCACAAGGGCGGCCTGGCGTGAAGCCTGCTCTGAGAAGCGGCGCCACCTCAGGACGACCTGTGTGTGTGTGTTGTGTGTGTGTGTGTGTGTGTGTGTGTGTGTGTGTGCACATGCAGCCCATAAGGCGCGATCCATGGGTACAGTCTGTGTGTGTATGTGTGTGTATGTTTCATTCGCAGCACACGAGGTTCATCAGCCGTTCGTGCATATTTATGATGTGCATGTCTGTGATGTGCACTTAAAGCACAGAGCACTCCTGTGCGTGCGTGCGTGCGTGCAGGCAGGCACAGATGCGCAGGGCATCTCACATTAAGGGGGGGGGGGTGCAGGCTGGGAGGGCAGGTGTATGCAGGCAGAAGGGGTAGGTATGTACAGGAGAGGGAAGGGCAGGCGAACATGACAATGCAAGTCTTGGAGTGCCCGAAAGTTAGGGATGCAGGTACAGGGTTGCCCTTGAGCATGGCGCGTGTGGCACATGCTCTGTGCCGAGTGCTTTGGAAGCAAGCCTGCTGCGCTGGTCCCGGAGGCTGGTGAGGGTGGAGCTGTGTGTGCCTCCGTCAAAGAGCGGCAGCCACACTGCAAGATGTACACATCCCAGGCCCGTGCGTGCAGCTGCATGGGCCCAAGGGGCACGCATGTGTGTGCGCTCACCTGCGCCTGCACCTGTGGCATGAGCCAGCGCGGATGCGCACATGCACGCACAACCATGCAGGAGGCATATGGCGCAACACACTGCGCGGGAGGCATGATGCAGCGCGTGCACGGGAGCCATGACGCACCTGCACCTACAAAGCAGGCACGGTGCAGCACATGCGCGCAACGCAGCAAGCGCACATATACCTACACAGCAGGCACGGCGCAGCACGTGCGCGCGATGCAGCAAGCGCACATATACCTACACAGCAGGCACGGCGCAGCACGTGCGCGCGATGCAGCGAGCGCACATGCACCTGCACCCCCCTGTGTCAGGGGCAAGGTGCACCACACGCACGCACCTGCACCACCCTGTGCACCTCCACCGCCCCTTGCGCCTGGGCACGCGCCGCGGCGGACAGCTCGGAGGAGCGTGACCATGCCCAGAAGCAGCGGGACTGCGACAGCAGCAGCAGCAGCAGCAGCAGCAGCATAGCAGCTCAAGCACAAGGGTGTGACGATGGATGCGAGGTACACTGCACACCAACAGTTTTTGGCTGGTGCAGCCCCGGCAGTGGCAAGGCGTGAGGCCAGGTAACCGTGTGCTGAGGGCAGGCTTGCGCAGGTGCACGGCCTTTCCTTTCCTTGTGTTCATGTGCGCAGCAGCAGCACCACCACATACACAGCACACACAGCCTCTCTAGCGCTGGACGCTGACTTGCGACCAAAGTAGGATGGCCTCTTTTACTTACCCACCGTGCAATCGCAGGAAACCTCTGGCTGCTTATGCCAGCACCAGTGCTGCTTGCCAACCAACCGGCCTGACACTGTGTGCCAAAAAGATAGGGCAGCCTGTCTGCCTTTGCCGGGTCATGCTGCCGCACAAGCAGGGATCCTGACAGGTGCATGCTCTGCATGCGCTGCTCACGGGTGCTGGCAGGGAGGGCTGCCTGCCTTTCTGCCCACCAGTCAGTTTCCCTCCTTGCTTGCTGGTCTGTCAGTAACACTCTCCCTCCCCCTCCCCCTCTCCCTCCCTCACCCTGACTCTGTCTGTCTGTCTGTCTGTCTGTCTGTCTGTCTGCCTGTCTATCTGACTGCCTCTCTCTCTGTGTGTGCCTGCCTGCCTGCCTACCTGTCTCATACCCGCACACAAGCACCCACCAGCAGGACGTGCGCATGGTGCCCTTCTGCAGCTGCCCACGCATGGCGGAGCCGCTGGCAGTCCCGCACGGACTCGGCCCAAGCCGCCCAAGCCGCAGACAGCAGGCGGGTGAGCCTAGCGGCGGCCTTTGCATGGACCTGCGAGTATGTGAGCATGCGCGTGTACAAGTGTGTGGATGTGAGGTGCGTGTGTGGATGCGGTGTGCGTGTGTGCGCTGGGATATGTATGTGTGGATGGGATATGCACGTGTACACGGGTGTAAATGTGAGGTGTGTGTGTGGATGGGATATGCGCGTGTGCACGGGTGTAAATGTGAGGTGCGTGTGTGGATGGGATATGCGTGTGTGCACGTGTGTAAATGTGAGGTGCGTGTGTGGAAGCGGTGTGCGTGTGTGCGCTGGGGTATGCATGTGTGGATGGGATATGCGTGTGTGCACGAGTGTAAATGTGAGGTGCGTGTGTGGATGAGGTCGTGGGGTGATTTGTATAACAGGGTAGGTGGGCGTGCATGGGAGGCCAAGGCATAGGCCGTGCTGGGCCACGCACTTCCAGGCCACACAAGCGTGCGTGCAGAATGACAGCGAGTCTTTTGTGTGCATGCGGAATGGCAGCGTGTGTGAATGTGCGCGTGCTTGCATGTGTGTGTGCATGCACATGCACGCACACGCAACATGCAAAAGCGCCCGCCACCGACCCTCATGGGCGTGTAAGGTCACAGGCCAGCTTAGGTGGATGGCTGGCTAGCTTGCACGCAGCACAATGGTGCCCACTGTTTTAAGTGTTGGCCACTGAGTTGAATGCACACTCAGCACAATGGTGCCCACTGTTTTAAGTGTTGGCCACTGAGTTGAATGCACACTCAGCACAATGGTGCC
>LKMJ01003708.1_pt1 | contig 14283 bp, 14 predicted proteins | sample 643391 | NCBI WGS metagenome assembly LKMJ01 (sample SAMN04112250, study PRJNA286221) | soda lake metagenome | biome: soda lake; feature: Kulunda Steppe; material: water; isolation source: sample PL-Br10 brine of Picturesque Lake | place: Russia: Kulunda steppe | collected 2010-07
CGCTGCGCGAACCTACGATCAACTCTGGGCAGCCGTCGGCCAGGTCTGCGACCTGTTCTCAGACGAGGAGTGCTACAACTTCTTCAAGGCAGCAGGCTATGAGGCCGATTAACCGCGACACGCTCTAACGCGCCCATCATCCGGCCGAGCTCCTCGGGATCGCACTCCTCGATATGATCGAGCTGGCACAGCGCGATCTTGTCCATCTTCGCCGCGTTCGGGCGCAGGGCGCGCAGCCGGTCGGTCCAGCGCCCGGGCGCGAGCGCGGGTTCGAACTCCACCGGGTGCGAGCAGTTGATGCCATAGGAGTCCGGCCGCGCCGGGCCGGCCTGTGCATCTGTCGCCTCGATCGCCGCGCGCAGCGTCGGGCCGGACCGCAGCCGGTGCGCGCCGGTCAGGGTGAAATGCAGGTTCAGCGGCAGGCCCGCGGCGGCGGCGGCGCGGCTGAGTCCGACCGCCTCGGGCACGTCGCCGAAGGTCGCCCCCCAGACCAGGTCCACCGCGCAATCGCGCAGGGTCGCAAGCTGGGTCACGTGATACGCCTCGGCCTCCTCGGCGGCCATGAAACGGTTCGACGCATAGGCATCACCCCGCGGCCCGACGCAGCCACAGATGACGATATCCGCCAGCTCGTCGCGGTAGGGCGCCGCGACCTCGCGCAGGAAATCGATGCAGCGATGCTGCATCTCGGCCAGCCCCGCCGGCGAATAGCCGAGTTTCGCGCCCCAGTCCGGACTCGCGCGGTAATCGAAGCCGGCGAGCATCGCGCCGAAACCATGGCGCGCGGCGGTATCGAGGACCCGGCGATACATGCCGCGCAGATCGGCCACGGCCTGCGGGCTGTCCATCAGCTCGAACATGGCGAAATCGCGCAGCCCGTGGCCGTGGCGATACATGATCTCGGTCTCGGTCCCGCCTTCGGTGAGATAGGGCAGGCCGGGCCGGGCCGGCGCGAAGCGCGGCGCCGTGTCCTGTGCGGCGATGGCTGTCGTTTCGGTCATGGCGATCTCCCTTGCCAGCGGTCAAGAAGGCAACGTGCCGCGCAGGCGCGGCGTTCGCAGCCGGCGCATGGGCGCGCCGATCCCCGGTCGCCGCCTGCCCGGGCTGAAGCCGTTGCACGAGGATATCTTCATGCGCCGGCATCGGAACTGCCGCCGCGGTCGGTTCCGGTGCAACGCTGTTTCTTAAGCCCGGCCCGGGTGTTATGCTCGCTGCCGCTATCGTGCGCGCGCCACGACCGGCGGCGCGGCGGCGGAAATCTGACCGGAGGTGCAGTTCCGTGTCCGATGCTGGCCTCGGCAAGGGCGAAGCGACGCGCGAGCGGATCCTCGATGCCGCGCAGGACGCGGTCCTTGCAAAAGGGTTCAACGCCACCTCGATCGAGGAGCTGATCGCCGAATGCGGCCTCTCCAAGGGCGGCTTCTTCTATCACTTTCGCGACAAGAACGACCTCGCCCGCGCTCTGTTGCGCCGCTATATCGCGCAGGACGAGCAGGTCTTCGACATGGTCTTCGAGCGCGCCCGCGCGCTCGTCGACGATCCGCTGCAGGTCTTTCTGCTCGGCCTGCGCTTTCTCGCCGACGTGATGGCGGATCTGCCGAACGGGCACCCCGGCTGCATCGTCGCGGTCTCCTGCTATTCGGATCGGGTTTTCGACAGCGAGATCCGCGCGCTCAATGCCGCGGCCGTGCGGGGATGGCGGCATCGCTTTCGCGGGATGCTCGAAGAGATCGCCGCGCGCTACGAGCTCCGCGAACCCGTCGATCCGGACGACCTCGCGGACATGGTGTCCACGGTGCTCGAAGGTGGCATCGTCCTGTCGCGGGCGCTGGGCGACCCGCGCGCGCTGCGCCACCAGATCCTGACCTTCCGCGTCATCGTGCAGGCGCTCTACGTCCCGCAGGTGCAGCGCTGACGGGCGGGTCGGCCGCCTCTCAGAGCCCCGGGATCGGGATCAGGGGCTGCGGCCAGCGCAGCAGGAGCACGCGGCTCAGCGTCAGCACGACCGCGAGGACACCGGCCGTGACCAGGACCGACGGCCAGAGCGGGGTCGCGAATTGCAGCCGCATCATCGCGAAGACGAACACCACCGTCGCGGGGATCAAGCCGACGGTGAAGACGAGCGCGACGAACCCGATCAGCCAGGCGAGCAGCTTGCCCGAGGTCACGAAATGCGCGCGGATATCCATCGACGCGTCGTCGCCGAGATCGGTGATGTCCGCCTCCTCCGGGCGAAACCGCGTGAGCAGCTGCCGGGCGAGTTCGCCCAGCGCCATGAGGATGCCGGCCACCGCGATCGTGGTCGGAAAGATCCGGGCCGCATCGCGAAAGCCCTGGCTCGCCCAGAGCACATAGACGAAGAAGGCCAGCATCACGACGACGAGGCCCGTCTGCGTGAAGCGCGACAGCGGACTCATGGCGCGTCCTCTTTCCCGGGGCGCTGCGGTTTGCCCTGCGCACTGCCCTTGAGCATGACGCCGCTGACGACGAGCACCACGGCGATCACCGCGATGACGATCACCATCCAGTGCATGAGCCACGCCCAGCCATAGATCGAATAGGCCTGCCACAGGTAGCGCTCGGCCAGCCCGGAGAGGATGAAGCCGATCAGGAAGGGGGGGCGCGGCATCCCCGAGCGCTTCATGAACCAGCCCAGCACACCGAAGGACAGGAGCGCCACGAGATCGGCCATGTGCCGCGATTCCTGATAGGCGCCGAGGATCACGATCAGCAGCACGAACGGCGCCACATAGACGAAGGGCACGTAGCTCAGCATCGCGATGGGGCGCGAGAGCACGAGGCACAGCGCCGTGCCCAGCACGTTGCCGATTGCCAGCGACCACACTATCACGAACAGAAGGTCGAGATCGCGCGCGACAAGCTGCGGTCCCGGCTGCAGCCCGAAGATGAGCATCGCGCCCAGAAACAGCGCCATCGCGCTGTTGCCCGGCACTCCGAACAGCAGCGTCGGGATCAGCGCACCGCCCTCGCGCGAGTTGTTGGCCGCCTCGGGTGCGATCACGCCGCGCACGTCGCCCTTGCCGAAATTCTCCTTGTCGCGGCTCGTCTGCACGACATAGCCGTAGTTGAGCCAGTCGGTGATGGTCGAACCGACGCCGGGCAGGAAGCCGAGGAATACGCCGAACAGGCTGTGGCGCACCACCAGCCACTTGTGGCTCATCGTGTCGCGGATGCCATCCCACCAGCCGGTGCCGGCCGCGCCCTTGTCCGCGCGTCGCGCGATGGACCCGCCACGCGCCAGAAGGTCGATGATCTCGGGCAGCGCGAACAGCCCGAGCGCGACGATGACGAGCGAAAAGCCGTCGAAGAGATACAGACTGCCGAAGGTGTAGCGATACTCGGGCGCAACCGGCGCGCCGCCGACTGCCCCCACGAGCAGCCCGGCCATCGCCGCGACCAGCCCCTTCAGCGGCCGGTTGCCCGACAGCACGCCCACGACGCACAGCCCCAGAACCGTCAGCATGAACAGCTCCGGCGCGCCGAAGGCCAGCACGATGGGCCGCGCGAAGGGCAGCACCGCCGACAGCGCCACCGCCCCGATCAGCCCGCCGATCATCGAGGCGAGAAACGCCGCCGAGAGTGCGCGCGCGGCCTGGCCCTTGCGGGTCATGGGGTAGCCGTCCATGATCGTGGCCTGAGATCCCGAGGATCCGGGTATCCCCATCAGCACCGAGGGGAAGGTGTCCGCACTCGGCACCGCGGCGAGCACGCCGACGAGCAGCGCGATGCCGGCATAGGTGTCCATGCCGAACAGGAACGGAAGCAGCAGCGCCATGCCCATCAGCCCGCCGAGCCCCGGCAGGATGCCGACGCCGATGCCGATGATGACACCGAGAAACAGCATCGAGAGACGGTAAGGGTCGAGCAGGATGAACAGCGCCTCGATCATCGCCTCGATCATGGCTCACTCCCCGTGCGATGGCGGGCGCTGCGCCCGACCCACGCGATGGATTCAGCCCAAAACCGGGCCCCGCCGCGATGGGCGGGGCCCGGCCAAGGCTACTCACGCCGTGTTCAGTTGTCGAATTCGACGCCGAACTCTTCGGTCAGGAAGTCGCGCATCCAGTCGAGGACCTCCTCGGGCGACTCCTCCATCACGCGATTGACCTCTTCGAGGCCGTCGCCGTGCATGATCTCGTAGCCCGCGAGCACCTCTTCACCTGCGGCGAGGAAGTCCTCGTCCTCGACCATGGAGGCGACCCCCATGTGCAGCGCCTCGCGCGCCGCCTCGGGGGCGTCGTTGTGTACCCACATCGTGCCGCGCGTGTTCTGCACGAGGTTGGCGGCGACCTGGTATGCCTCCCAGGCCTCGCCCGACGGCAGCTCGCCATGGATCGATTCGTAGACCTCGGGCATGGTCGGGATGTCGGGCACCGCCGGGTCGCGCACCGGGTTGCCGTCGGCATCCGTAAAGCCGATCGCCCAGAGCGTCTGCGCGGTCCCTTCCTCGACGAGGGGCATGACATTGGACAGATAGGGCGGCGTGCCCTGCGTCGTGATGTCGAGCTCGCCGCGCTCGAACGCCACGCGGGTGTCGCCGCGCCCATCATAGCCCGGGATCGCGTTGTAATCGATGCCGAAAGCCTCCACGGCGAGCAGCGCCTCGACGAGACCCACCGGGTCGGTCACGCCCTTGGTGATGCTGTCGAGCTCGGCGATGTCCTCGGGCTCGTCGATGAGATCGGCCTGAATGGCGGTGACGTGGCCCATCGGGCCCGCGACGATCGGCTCAAGCGCGTCGAGCGAAAGCTCCAGATCGGCGAGGCCGAGGAACATCCGCAGGTTCATGTGGCCCGAGGCGGTGAACAGTGTATAGCCGTCGCTGTCCACGGCATTGGCGTATTCATTGGCGCCCATCAGGCCCCCGGCGCCAGTGACGTTCTCGGCCACGACGGTGGGATTGCCGGGGATGTGCTCGCCCAGATACTCGGAGATGTAGCGCCCGAATGTGTCGGTGCCGCCGCCCGACGAGAACGGGATGATGACGCGGATGGTCTCGTCCTCGAAATAGGTTTCGGGATCATCCGCGAGCCCGGGACCGGTGGAAATGCCGAGGGCAAGGGTCGCGAGAGCGGTGCTTGTCAGTCGCATCTGTGTCTCCTTTGGTTCGTGGCACTTGCAGGGTTGGCGCGGGGTCTCGCCTCCAAACCTACCGGATTCTGCCCTATCGGCACAATGTGACAGACAGATTACACGCCGTGACGGGCAGGCACGTCGGCGGACACCCCCGGCGACACGACGACGCGGCGCGCAGGTCCTGCATGTAAATATTTGATCTTAAACGCACCTTGCGGGTGCTTGGGCGCACCGAGGCGGGTTGACTTCACCCTGCCCATGCCGGATGCCCTGCTTGCGCGCTGACGCACCCTCCCATCGACCGCTTCCTTGCGCACGACCGCCCGGTCGGGGCTGGGCGGTCGGATTGGTCGGCGGCGTCCATCGACATGAATGTGACGGCCGTGCGCCCGCGCTGCGCAGCGCCGCCGTGCGAGTTTGCGACCCGATCGAAGGCGTGGCCGCGCTCGCGGCTCGCCCAAGGAGAAGAACGATGCTGCACAACGACCAACTCGCGGACTGGGATCGCGCCCATTTCCTGCACCCCTCCACGCATTTCGCCCAGCACGCGCGCGGCGAGAGCCCGGCGCGCATCGTCACCGGCGGTTCGGGCGTGCATATCCGCGACCGCGACGGGCGCAAGCTGCTGGATGCCTTCGCGGGGCTCTACTGTGTCAATGTGGGTTATGGCCGCCCGGAGATCGCCGAGGCCATCGCGACGCAGGCGCGCGAGCTGGCCTATTACCACGCCTATGCCGGCCACGGCACCGAGGCCGCGATCACGCTGTCGAAGATGGTGCTCGACCGGGCGCCCGAGGGCATGTCGAAGGTCTATTTCGGCCTCGGCGGCTCGGACGCCAACGAGACCAATGTCAAGCTCGTCTGGTATTACAACAATGTCCGCGGCCGGCCGGAGAAGAAGAAGATCATCTCGCGCTGGCGCGGCTATCACGGCTCGGGGCTGATGACCGGCTCGCTGACGGGGCTGCGCAGCTTTCATGACCAGTTCGATCTGCCGCTCGCGCAGGTAATCCACACCGAGGCGCCCTATTACCTGCACCGCCGCGACCCGGCGATGTCGGAGCAGGCCTTCAGCGCCCATCTCGCCGCCGAGCTCGAGGCGCTCATCGAACGCGAGGGCGCCGACACCATCGGCGCCTTCATCGCCGAGCCGCTTCTGGGCACGGGCGGCATCGTGCCGCCTCCGGCGGGCTACTGGGCGGCGATCCAGCCGATTCTCGCGCGCCACGACATCCTGCTGATCGCCGACGAGGTGGTCACCGGCTTCGGGCGCACCGGCTCGATGATGGGCTCGACCCATTATGGCATCCGCCCCGACATCGTCACCATCGCCAAGGGGCTGACCTCGGCCTATGCGCCGCTGTCGGGCTCGATCGTGTCTCAGGGCGTCTTCGACGTGCTCGCCGAGGGCACCGACCGTTTCGGCCCCTTCGGCCATGGATGGACCTATTCGGCCCATCCCATCGGCGCGGCGGCCGGGGTGGCGAATCTCGAGCTGATCGACAGGCTCGGCCTCGTGGACAACGCCCGCGACACGGGCGGCTATCTCAACGCGGTAATGGCCGAGACGCTCGGCGCCGAGCCGCATGTCGCCGAGGTGCGCGGGGAGGGGCTCCTGTGCGCGGTCGAGCTCGCGCGCGATCCCGAGCGGCGCGCTGTCTTCGACCCGGCCGACAGGGTCGGCGCGCGGATCGTCGCGCGGATGGCGGAAAAGGGCGTTATCGCGCGTGCCATGCCACAGGGCGATATAATCGGATTAGCGCCTCCATTGTGCATCACCCGCCAAGAGGTCGACACCGTCGTGGGCGTGACACTTGACGCGGTGCGTGAAATCGGCGCATCGCTATAGGTAAAGCCATCGACCCGGGGGCGTGCGTGACGACCAGCGAGCCGAACTTCACCGACGCCGAGTACTGGGCGCGCATCGCCCGCACCCGCACGGAAATGGAGCTGCGCGGGATAGACCTGATGGTCATCTCGGACCCGTCCAACATGTCGTGGATCAGCGGCTATGACGGCTGGAGCTTCTATGTGCACCAGGCCGTGCTGCTGCCAATGGAGGGCGAGCCGGTCTGGTGGGGGCGCGACATGGACGCCGCCGGCGCGCTGCGCACGGTGTTCATGTCCGAGTCGGACTCGATCGTGGGCTATGACGACACCTATGTGCAGAACCCGCAAAAGCACCCGATGGAGGCGCTCGCCTATCTGCTCATCGATCGCGGCTGGAACAGCGGCTGGATCGGCGTGGAGATGGACAATTACTATTACTCCGCCGGGGCCCACGCCACGCTGACCCGGCATCTGCACGAGGCGCGCTTCGTGGACGCCACCGGGCTCGTGAACTGGCAGCGCGCGATCAAGTCCGACTCCGAGATCGAATACATCCGCCGCGCCGCGCGCATCGTCGAGCACATGCACGCCACCGTGATGGAGCGCGCCGAGCCCGGCATGAAGAAGAACGAGCTCGTCGCCGAGATCGTCCATGCCGGCATCACCGGCGCGAACGGGCATTGGGGCGACTATCCGTCCATCGTGCCGATCACCCCCTCGGGCCTCGACGCCACGGCGCCGCACCTGACCTGGAACGACCGGCCGCTGCGGCGCGGCGAGTCGAATTTCTTCGAGATCGCGGGCGCGCATCGGCGCTATCACGCGCCACAATCGCGCACGCTGTTCTTCGGCGAGCCGCCGCGCCAGTACCGCGAGGCCGAGAAGGCCGTGCTCGAGGCCACGGATCTTGCGCTCGATCGCGCGCGGCCGGGCAACCGGCTCGAGGACGTCGCCAACATCTTCAACGCCACGCTCAACAAGCTCGGCTTCGAGAAGGACAGCCGCTGCGGCTACTCCATCGGGCTGAGCTATCCGCCCGACTGGGGCGAGCGGACCATGTCGTTCCGCCGCGGCGCCATGACCGAACTCAAGCCGGGCATGGTGTTTCATTTCATGCCGGCGCTCTGGCTCGAGGATGGCGGGCTCGAGATCACCGAGCCGATCCTGATCACCGAGCAGGGTGTGGAGTATCTGTGCGACACGCCGCGTCACATCATGGTCAAGGACTGAGCCGATGAGTGCGAGCCCGATCTCCCCGACCATCGATCTCGACGCCCCCGGCGCGCATCACGGCGCGCTGCGGCTGCCCTGGTCGCGCGACGATTCCGCCTGGGGCTCGGTGATGATCCCGATCACCGTGGTGAACGGCGCGCCGGGGCCGACGGCGCTGCTCGTGGGTGGCAATCACGGCGACGAATACGAGGGGCCGCTGGCGCTTCAGCACCTCGCACATGCGCTCGAAGCGGACGCGGTGACGGGGCGGGTGATCATCCTGCCCGCGCTCAACACTCCGGCGGTGCGGGCCGCAACACGCACCTCTCCGATCGACCGCGGTAATCTCAACCGCAGCTTTCCGGGCCGCTCCGACGGCACCGTCACCCAGAAGATCGCGCATTATGTCGCCACCGAGCTGGTGCCGCGCGCCGATATCGTGCTCGACTACCATTCGGGCGGCAAGACGCTGGATTTCCTGCCTTTCGCGGCGGCGCACGTGCTCGATGACGCCGATCAGCAGGCGCGCTGCGTGGCCGCGATGGAAGCCTTCAACGCGCCCTGGTCGATGATCATGCGCGAGATCGACGCAGTCGGCATGTTCGACACGGAGGTCGAGAGCCAGGGCAAGGTCTTCGTGACCACCGAGCTCGGCGGCGGCGGCACGGCCACGGCGGCCAGCGTGGCGATCGCGCGCAAGGGGGCGCACAACCTGCTGCGCCATGCCGGCATCGTTGACGGGGAGCCCGAGATCGCGCCGAGCACCCGGCTGGAGATGCTCGATGACGGCTTCGTCTTCGCCGAGGATGGCGGGCTCGTCGAGCCGATGATCGATCTCGGCGGGGCGGTCGCGGCGGGGGCGCCGCTCGCCCGGATCTGGCCTTCGGACCGCTCCGGCGCGGCCCCGATCACCCTCACCGCACCGCGCGACGGTCTGCTGGTGGCGCGCCACTTTCCGGGGCTGGTGCAGCGCGGCGATTGTCTCGCCGTGATCGCGGTGACGCGCTGAGCGCGTGTTGCCGGCCTCCCGATTCTGTGGCAGTAGGAAGGCGACAGATGAAGGACGTGCTCCCCTGATGCCGGATTTCGCCACCCGCCGCACCGTGATGGTCGACACCCAGGTCCGCCCGGCGGATGTCACCAAGTTTCCCGTGATCCACGCGATGCTGACGATCCCGCGCGAGCGCTACGTCCCCGCCGACAAGCGCGAGCTGGCCTATCTGGGCGAGAATATCGAGCTCGGCGGCGGCCGGGTGATCCTCGATCCGCGCAGCTTCGCCCGGATGCTCGACGAGCTCAATCCGCGCGCTGACGAGCTCGTGCTCGACGTGGGGGTGGCGCTGGGGTACTCGTCGGCCGTGATCGCGCGGATGGCCGAGGCCGTGGTCGCGCTCGAGGAGGACAAGGGCATGGCCGCCGAGGCCGAGGCGACGCTCGCGCAGGAGGGCGTTGACAATGTCGCGGTCGTGCACGGCCCGCTTGCCGAGGGCGCGCCACAGCACGGCCCCTACGACGCGATGATGGTCCAGGGCGCGGTTGAGGGGCTGCCCGGGGCGCTCACCGACCAGCTGCGCGAGGGCGGGCGCATCGCCTGCCTGTTCATGGAGGGGCAGCTCGGCGTGGCGCGTATCGGCTACAAGCGCGACGGCCATGTCGATTGGTGGCGGATTTTCGATGCGGGCGCGCCGGTGCTGCCGGGCTTCGAGCGCCCGGCCGAATTCGTGTTCTAGTGCAAGCGAGGGCGTGGTGACGAAACTCAGGCGAACGGGCCTCGCGGGGCTCCTGCTGTCGGGCGCGCTCGCGCTCGGGGCGACTCAGGCGGCGGGCCAGACCCTGGGCGACGCGCTCATCGCCGCGTATCAGAATTCCAACCTCCTGGAGCAGAACCGCGCCGTGCTGCGCGCCGCCGACGAGGATGTCGCGCAGGCCGTGGCGAACCTGCGCCCGGTGATCAATTTTGTCGCCAGCGCCGATCAGCGCCTCGCCGATCAGCGGACCGCGGCCGGAACGCTCGAAGAGGCGGGGCTCGCACCGCCCTCCGGCCCCATCCGCCTGCGCTCGCAGGAGCGCGCCGCCTCGCTGCGCACGAGCCTCGACTTCACGATCTTCGATTTCGGCCGCGGCGACGCCGAAATCGCCGCCGCCGAGGAGGCCGTGCGCGCCACCCGCCAGGCGCTCGTCGGGGTCGAGCAGGGGGTGCTGTTCAACGCCGTATCGGCCTATATGGAAGTGCGCAGCGCCACCGAGACCGTCACGCTGCGGCAGAACAATCTCCAGCTCATTGAGGAGGAGCTGCGCGCCGCGCGCGACCGCTTCGAGGTCGGCGAGATCACCCAAACCGACGTGGCCATCGCCGAATCCGCCCTCGCCGCGGCGCGCGCCGACCTCGCCGCCGCCGAGGGCGACCTGACCGTGGCGCGCGAATTCTACCAGCTCGCCGTGGGCGAGGCGCCGGGCGCGCTATCGGTGCCGCCGGCGCGCCCGCAGACCGCCGACAGCCTCGAGACCGCGCAGGCGATCGCCCGGCAGCAGCATCCCGACATCCGTTCGGCGCAGCACGAGGTCGCCGGGGCCGAATTCGGCGTCGATATCGCCCGCGCGGCGCGCAGTGGCGAGGTTACCGCCGGCGCCGATGTCGGCATCCGTTTTCAGCACGGCTCCGCCGCGCAGGGGCCGAGCCCGCGCCGCGAGGCGGGCGTGTCGCTCGGCTATACCCGCCAGCTCTACAGCGGCGGCGCGCAATCCTCACGCGAGCGCCAGGCCGTCGCGCAGCGCGATCAGAGCCGCTCGCAGCTGCACCAGACGACGCTCGAGGTGCTGCAGGATGTCGGCGCGGCCTGGTCCGACGTCAATGTCTCCGCCGCCCGCATCGAGGCCATCGAGCAGCAGATCGAGGCCGCGCGGCAGGCCTTCGAGGGCGTGAGCGAGGAGGCCCGCCTCGGCGCGCGCACCACGCTCGACGTGCTCGACGCCGAGCAGGACCTGCTCGATTCGCAGGCCGCGCTCATCGAGGCCGAAGCCGCGCAGCAGACCGCGACCTACGGGCTGCTCTCGGCGATGGGGCTTCTGACGGTGGATCACCTCAACCTCGGTATTCCCACCTATGACCCGGATGACTATTACGAGCAGGTCCGCGATGCGCCGCGCAGCAGCCGCGGCAACCGGCTCGACCGCGCGCTCGAGGGGATCGGCCGCAACTGACGCCGATCGCCGCGCGTTGTGTCTCTGCCCGCCCGCCGCTAGACTGCCGTGACGTCAGGGAGGGTGCCCGCCATGCGCGATCCGGACACGGACTCAGATCAGGATGATGATGTTGCCGCCCCGGCGAGGTGCCCTGTGTCGCGCGAGGACGGCGATGGACAGCCGGTGCGGCTGCTGCTGACGGCGGCGCTGCGGGTGCCCGAGGAGCGCGCCGCGGCGCTGGAGAGTGAGCGCGCGACAGCAGCCGAGCCCGCGGAGCAACCCCTCGCGCCGCTTCTCCTGCGCGAGCGCGTCGATGCCGAGTCCGACTCGGCCGACGCTCTGCCGACCGATCCGGGCGCGCTTCGGATGCTCGTGGCCGAGGTCGTGCGCGAGGAGTTGCACGGCGTGATGGGCGAACGCGTCACCCGCAACATGCGCAAGCTGGTGCGCAACGAGGTCGCCCGCGCGATCGCGAGCCGCGAGTTCGCCGCACGCGAGAGCTGATCCCAAGCCGCCGTGCGCGCCGATCAGAAAAGCGTCCCGAAAGCGGCAGTGTTCGATCTAAAGCGCGTCGCGTTCATCCGCATTCACGCGCCGCCCTCTAACCTCTTGAAACCGCATGTTCGGGGAGCGCAAAATCGCTCCCCGCTTCTGCGCGACATGCTCTGGTCAGGCCGCGGCGGGCGCGGACTCGCCGAGCTGCGCCGCGCGGCGCTCGCTTTCCTCGCGCGACAGGGCGACCGAGGTGCGCACGCCCTTCGAGACGAATTCCATCAGCCCCTCGACGACACGCTCGTTCGGGTCGATCCCCGCGCAGGTCAGGACCTCGCGCCCATCGCGCGACCGCGCCCAGCGGGCGATCTGGTCCGGGCCGTTGCCGTATTTGCGGTCATCGGCGATCGCATCGTCGAGCGCGGCGAGGACGACGGCGGCAAAGAGTTTGCGCGCACGCGTCCCCTGTTCCTGACTCACGGCGGCGCCGTCAACGAAGTCGAACATTGTGCGGTCCTTTGTGTTCTTGCTCTTGATCTTCCCGGTTCCAGCCTGTCTACGCCCCCGGGAGTTGATTCGGTATTGCAGTTTCTGCATGGCACGGTTGCGCCTTATGCATGGCAAAAAGGGCAAGAGACGCGCGTGCCGGTGCACACGGCGCTTTCTTGCCCCGCTTTCCTAGCCACGATATGGAAAGCTCAACGCAACTTTCAACCTCATCCAAAGGTTTCTCATGCCAAAGATCGAAGGCAACGCGATTCGTCCCGGCAATGTGCTCGAGCATTCGGGCGGACTCTGGGTCGTCAACAAGGTCAACCACGTCAAGCCGGGCAAGGGCGGGGCCTTCGCGCAGGTCGAGATGCGCAACCTGCGCAACGGCTCCAAGCTCAACGAGCGCTTCCGCTCCGAGGACAAGGTCGAGCGCGTCCGGCTCGAACAGCGCGAGCAGCAGTTCCTCTACGAGGATGACGGCCAGCTCATCGTGATGGATGCCGAGAGCTTCGAGCAGACCCAGGTGCCCGCCGACATCCTCGGCGAGCGCCGCCCCTTCCTGCAGGACGGCATGACCGTGACGGTCGAGTTTTACGGCGACGAGGCGCTCAACCTTACCCTGCCGCAGAAGGTCACCTGCAGCGTCGCCGAGACCGAGCCGGTGGTGAAGGGGCAGACCGCGCAGAACAGCTTCAAGCCCGCCACCCTCGAGAACGGCGTGCGGATCATGGTGCCGCCCTTCGTCGATACCGGCGAGGCGATCGTCGTCAACACCGAGAAGATGGAATACGACGAGCGCGCCTGACCCTCAGGCCGAGCGCGCCGCGGCGTCGTGCCAGTGCACCGCCGCATCGCCCGCGCGCATCCCGGTGCCCGCGCGCTCGTAGCGCAGATGGGCGATGCCCTGCCCGCCGGCCTGCGTGTAGAGCGTCCCCGCGGCGCGGCCATCGGCGGTCGTGATCGGCGTGCCCACCGGCGCGGACCCCTCGACCGCGACGGTGACGAGGCCCTTGCGCAGCTCGGTCTTGTGGCGCATCCGCGCGGTGACCTCCTGGCCGACATAGCAGCCCTTGCGATGATCGACGCCGCCGAGCCGGTCGAAACCGGCCTCGAGGACGAAGGTCTGCTCGGGCACGAGCTCGATGCCGGTTTCGGGGATGCAGGCGGCGACGCGGCGCGCGTCCCAGTCGATCGACGGGTCAGGGCCCGGCTCGGCGATGTAGCGCCGCCAGCCCATCGACGGATCGCGCGGATCGGCGAAGGCGCCCTCGGGCGGCAAATCGATGCCGCGATGCACGTTGAGCGATGCGCGCGCGATCGCGACATCCGCGCGCAGCTTGTAGAGGGTGAGCCGCTTCATCAGCCCCTCGGCAAAATCGGATTTCACGTCGAGCAGCAGCGCGTCGCCGTGCGGCACGAGGAAGAAATCGACGATATACTTGCCCTGCGGCGTCAGCAGCGCGGCATAGACCGGCGCGTCGCGCGCCCGGGCGACATCATTCGTCACCAGCCCTTGCAGGAAGCTCTCGCGTTCCGAGCCCGTGATCTCGAGGACCGTGCGGTCCGGCGCCTGTTCATGCGTCATCGCCTGCTCCCTCAATCTCAATCGTCCATGTAGGCGCCTGCGCGCAGGGCGAAAGGGGTCACGCCGCGTCGAACTGCAGCCGGCACAGCCGCGCATATGGGCCGCCACGCGCGAGCAGCTCGGAATGCGTGCCGTGCTCGACGACGGTGCCGCGGTCGAGCACCACGATCCTGTCGGCATCGCGCACCGTCGCGAGGCGATGCGCGATCACCAGCGTCGTGCGATCCTGCGAGAGCCGCTCGAGCGCCTCCTGCACGAGCTTTTCGGACTCCGCATCGAGCGCCGAGGTCGCCTCGTCGAGCAGCAGGATCGGCGCGTCATGCACCAGCGCGCGGGCGATCGCGACGCGCTGGCGCTGCCCGCCCGACAGGCTCGAGCCGCGCGGTCCGGCC
>LKMJ01003709.1_pt1 | contig 14283 bp, 14 predicted proteins | sample 643391 | NCBI WGS metagenome assembly LKMJ01 (sample SAMN04112250, study PRJNA286221) | soda lake metagenome | biome: soda lake; feature: Kulunda Steppe; material: water; isolation source: sample PL-Br10 brine of Picturesque Lake | place: Russia: Kulunda steppe | collected 2010-07
AAGTGCCTCTCCCTGAGGTCCACAACAAAACGACCAAGATCAATGGGTTCACACTTCAGCAGCCTTTCCTTGAACAAGTAGGATTGTGTGAGACCGTCCATAGCAGACAGGATGTGGGATGACCAACCGTTGGATGATTGTGACAATCATCGCATCGTGAGCTCAGTTGCATGTCAGCATGTAAAATCTTTCTCGCAGTGGAGCTATTGCTTTGACTCAAACTTTTGAGTTAAAGGATTGTACAGCTGCACTGCTGCCCGGAACCAATGGAACTGTAGAGGCTCTAGACCACACTCGCGCATGACTCATGTGTCGGACACACCATGAAGGGTTTGTGTCCTTGACCATCAGAATCCTCTTGAGCACCGTCACCAGCCATTTTTGTAAAGGATTGTCCATTTCTTTGCCCTGTTGTAAGAATGGAGTGGCCCAAACCTGGCTTGCATACATACCAGCAGGAATTGCATACGTTTTAAGGAGCCACATGTAGATGTGTAGCCTGTTAGTAAGGTTAGGTAAGATTACGTAGCTGTACCTGCCAAACGAGGGCAGCTTAGCTGAAGCCAAATGGGCCTGCAACCAAAACCAACTAAGACAAGCTGGGTAGTATTATGAAATCTAGGCACAGAATTCCAGGCACTCATGCACAAACAAGGCCAGGCCTTTGGTGTTTGCCTGTCTAATTAAGTCTATTAGCCTGTTTGAGCTACTAGAAGGGTTGCAAACGAGATGGTGGTGCTTGACCCGCAAGTTTGCCAAGTCAGCACTCGGGCAATCTAAGAGGACATGCTCTTAATCATGCACGCAGTGCCGGTTGCATTTAGTGCAGATTCTGAGCTCGTTAGGAACTCTGTGCTGTTGTTGCCATAGCCGCTCGCTATTTAAGCCGTAACCAATTCTCAAGTTGTGACTAGAGAGTCTAAATCTGGAAAGAGCGCGCGAAAAATGGTAAGGAATATTTTGTCGCAGGTAAGAAGGAAGAGTTGATTTGGTTGCGCGTTTCTGATCGTCCCACCAGCCAGTCTGACTCCCAATGGGCACTCCAAAATGGGTGTTATATGTCCTCATGACTCTGCTGGAAACATGTGCATCATGTGGATGAATCTGGTCCAGATCTCTCCATTCTCAAATGGTTTGCTGAGGCAGAAATAGTTCAAAGTCACTCATGTTGATTTTGGAACGGCTCATAATAGCAGAGACGTGCACATCAGCCCCAGGTATTTCGTGAAGAGCAAATAAAACCTCAAATGTCCAACTTCCTTTTCTGTGCGCCAGCCTTAAATTAGCCACATTGACCTTGCTCAGCAAGGCATTGTTGGTTGTCAAAAGGCTGTTCCAGAAGCGAGCAACACAGCGGAACCTGTAGAAGTACAGGGGCAGCTGACCTGTCTCTCTTATGAGGCAATGGGTATCCGTGCTTCATTTCACACCCAACAGCATCTTTAGAAAGCAAACACGGTGGATGTGGGCTTTGGTTGTAGCAGAAGATTTGAATGTGAGTTTTTGTAGCCCGAACTTGACATCCATACAGGCCTGCAGAGAGAGCAAAGACTTGAAAAATCCAGAGCATGGCATGCTTCCTGTTCTTGATACCCAACTCTGAGCAAATCCTCCACACTCCGGCTATGGCACCAGCAAAATTGCAAAATTGTGTGCATCTGGTTTGAGGCATTTGTCATCTTCCCATTGTGGCTGAGGGTCGTGCCCAGGTATTTGAATTCTTGCCGTGCCATTGTAGCAAAGCACTGGTGGGTTGGAGCAAAAGAAGGCTGTAGTTTTGGTCTTGTGCACATCCAGCGTCAGCCCTTTCAAAGTCGTGAAGGTGTGGAATTTGTTGAGTTGGAGCTGGAGGTGGTGGGCAGTATTGGTAGTAAGTCATCTGCGTATTCACAGTGGGAAATTTTTGTTGTTTGCAAGGCTGTCATTGCCCCATGGTCCGACGTATTCAAGAACTTGTCCAAGTTGTTTGTGAAGAGAGAGTAGAGTAGAGGGCTCAGCGGACATCCATGCTTCAGTCCATGAGTTGCCATAATTTCATCCAACGCCTTGTCTCCGTCAACGAGGATATATACACTTTCCTGGGACAAAGCCCTTATTGCTGAGAGCAAGAACTCAGGAACATGAATGTTTTGAAGGTGGGCCCATAGTTTCTAGTCTCTCTTTGGACGTTGTCATAGGCAGAAGTAAGATCAAGAAAGGCAGTGAAAAGCCTTTTCTTTTCAAGCTTAGCTACCGTGAGGATGCGTTGTAGGATGTAGATCGGCTGATTTGTGTTCCTTGTGGGGCAGAATTCAAATTGTGTGTCAGAGATCTGATTCTCAGCCAACGCCCATTCTGTCAGTAAGTCTCTCACCACATAAGCGAACAATCTGTATACCTGTTAGCGAGGTCATTTTTTTGTACAAACTGTTTGATGCAGAAAGTACCAGTTGTGAATGAACGTAGCGCTGAATCAGCAGCAGTATTCAAATTAATACGTCGGACACAAACCATGCCCAGATATTTAAAGGAGTCTGTGTAGGGGAGCTGCACCCCATCATAAAAGAGAGGGGGCAGATTGCTGGTGTAAGTGAAAGCACATCACCTCAGACTTTTGTGTATTGACATTGAGAGACTTTCTTTGTGCATACGCTCGTAGTTTGTTCAACATGGTCTGCATGTGGTTAGAGACGTTGGGCATGAGGCAGAGGTCATCTGCGAACAGCATGTGGGTCACCCAAAAATTTTGGTGTACCAGTGAGCGTGCCTCTTACCCCTTCTGCAATGCTATCAATGTCGTTCAAGTAGATGGCGAACAGCAGAGGGGAGAGGGGACATCCTTGTTTAACGCCGAAAGGTGGCTGCACAGAAGCTGTCTTATCCCCATCCAATAACGTATATTCGTTAGCATGGTACAGCCGCCTTACGGCGGAGCAACTGGCTATTGGCAGGAGTGGAGCCGGAATCAACTAAATAAGTTCACGCGCTGGGGATAAATAAATTAAAAGAATTTATTTATCCGTCTTTTAAGATGGATAAATGTTTACAAGTTAGGGCGCCAGCCTGGTCGTTAGGCTGATTAGTTTGTTGCTGGTCTTCGCCCGCCAAAAAGTAGTCCATAATGTCTGAGATGAAATGAAAGAGTCTTTTGTGACGTTGAAAAAGTCAAGTTACAAAGGGTTAGACCTTCAGCCAGATGGGATGACTGCCAGGCTTGCTGGGTACTGCCAGCCACACAAAAGACATTCATAGCCTCGGAAAGAAAAAGAGATGATTTGTGTGCCTGAAAAAAGAAAAATAAAGAAAAACTATGTAGACAGTGAAACCACTCCCGACATCAATTTAGGAAAAGAAGACACATTGGCCCAGAGAGCCGTGGGTCTCCTCCACCAGGGTAAAGGAAGAGCTAGTGAGGATTTGGAGGGAGACGAGCCACCCCCTGCTCCAGACCAAGACCTTGAGAGCAACTGAATTTTTCAAGAGCGCGTCCAGTTGCTGTCAGTTTGTGCGCATAGAGCACAAAGTGAGCATGTAATTTAGGAGCAGTCTTATGGGCTTTTATGTGTCAAGGCCGAGCTCTTTGAGATGATTCAAAGTGTGTGAGGTATAGATAGAGCCTCCCACACCAAGAAAAATGGTGCGAAGGATAACTTTTTTTGGCCTTCAAGCGCTTATAAAAAACCTCTTGTTTTCTAGAGGCCTCTAGTCAGTGTCCAGGCCATGTATCTTCACAGTATTCAACCTCAACAAGGTGTATCTCCCTCATGTTGACATTGAGCTTGTGAACTCTGCGTACATCTCTGCTGGGTTCTCTTGGGTGTGACACCTGGTGCAATGATGAGTGGTTGGCAATTTGGGTTTTTTAGTAGTAAGGGTAGCTGTTGATCCAAACGGTTAGTGCTGCCAACATCCAAAAGCACCAAACAACCTGCCAGATAGCCTTTGCTGATGGCTTTCATTATGAGTCTACGGTAATGCCTTTGTGGACGTGTGGAAGTAGACTCTGGTTATAAGAGTAGTACCCAGTTTTTGAGTTGGCAATGCCAAGTTGGCAACTTGGCATAACCCAGTTTCTGGTGCGAGTGCATGTGGGATTTAAGTGTGGCTCGGAGATTTGGAAGGTAAGTCAATCTGGGGCCGTGTTGAGGAGCTTCAGTGCCAGATCCTTGCTGATTAACTTAACAAGTAGAAGTTATTTTCCTTTTCTTGCTTTTTATGTATATAAATTTGGTTCGTCTGAAGAGTCTCGGCCTTGATTCTCAAAGAGTCAAGAAACTTGCTCTCAAGCTTCATGCTCATTCTGTACACTATGCTCATAAGCTCTTTCAGACCAGACGTTCTCTTGAGCATTCTCCTCACCTTCAAACCAATCAGGAGAGTTCTGCTGGCTTGTCTGCCCGCAACCCTCCTGATCCTCACTGACTGTTTTCTTCTTTTCTGTTGAAGGGGCTTTTCTTTCCAAGTGGCCCCTTTCCCTTGATTGGTGTGAGGAGCTTTTTGCTGCTTTCGTAGTTTTTCTCCATTCTTTCTGTATATGGTCAGTGACGGTTCTATTACCTTAAAAAGGAGGTTTACAAGAAGTTTACAGCAAAAGGTCTTCAGTCAAAAAGTGCGACTGCTAGCCTGCTCATGCTGTTTGCAGATGACCTCTGCCTCATGTCCAACGACCCTAGCCACATGCAGACCATGTTGAACAAACTACGAGCATATGCAGGAAGAAAGTCTCTCACTGTCAATACACAAAAGTCTAAGGTGATGTGCTCAACTCTTACACCAGCAATCTGCCCCCTCTCTTTTATGATGGGGTGCAGCTCCCCTACACAGACTCCTTCAAATATATGGGCATGGTTTGTGACAGACAAATCAACTTGAATACTGCAGCTGATGCAGCGCTACGTCCATTCACAGCTGGTACTTTCCGCATCAGACAGTTCATACGGGAACATGAGCTTACAAAAAGGTTACACATTTGCATGTGGCTCCTTGAAACGTACGCAATCTCTGCTGGTATGTATGCAAGCCAGGTTTGGGCCACCCCATTCTTACGACAGGGCAAAGAAATGGACAATCCTATACAAAAATGGCTGGTGACAGTGCTCAAGTGGGTTCTGATGGCCAAGGACACAACCCCTTCATGGTGCGTCATGCGCGAGTGTGGTCTAGAGCCTCTACAGTTCAACTGGTTCCGGGTAGCAGTGCGGCTGTACAATGCTTTTACCCAAAGCAATAGCTCCACTGCGAGAAAGATCTTTCAAGCTGACATGCAACTGAGCTCATGGTGCAATGACTGCTGGTCATCCCACATCCTGTCTGCTATGAATGGTCTCACACAATCCTACTTGTTCAAGGAAAGGCTGCTGACACACTTCAGAAATGTGAGCCCATTGATCTTGGTCGTTTTGCTGTGGACCTCAGGGAGAGGCACTTGGATTATTGGACACCTTATTCTGATATACATCCACGAGAGCGCAACAGCAAACGCTCCACTTACCATCAATGGTGTGCCCTCTCTACCAGGAGGGCCCTGGTCACACATTTGCCATACACCCTTCCTAGATACATGCTTCTTAATCTTCCTCGCGACGTTATTCGCAGCGTGGCTCGCTTCAGACTTCGTGCCCACACTCTACGAATTGAAACTGTGACCTGGACTCACAATACCTCCCCTGCCTGTGACTTGTGTAATTCTCATGATATACAGGATGAGCAGCACATCCTTTTTTACTGCACCCATCCACACGTGGTCTCTCTCTGAAGGACTTGCGCTTCCCTATATCCTTCCGCAGGCTTAAACAATGTGTCTGCTTTTCTGGGCCAGGAAAAGAATAAGCTATGTTTCTTCCTTCATGCACTGATAGTTGTTAATGAGCAGGCTAGCAATCGCACTTCTTGACTGAAGGCCTTTTTCTTGTAACCCTTGTGCTAGTCTGCTCATAACAAGCTGTAAGTGCACGAATCGCCTTTAATCTCCTCAGTATAGGAAGTTCCTGCAGGCAATGATTTTCATATGATGAGGTTTGGGCCGGGCCCTGTCACACCTTCGGTTGGCTTTGGCTTACTAATCTAGTAGATGCCCTCCTTGAGTACGTGCAGCCAGAGTTGCGTCATCCTCAGGGGCCCTTACTCAATTCTCCTTTGGCGATTGTCTCCCTTGGTCTCCTTTAAGCCTCGAGGTCCGGGAAAGAAGCTTCAGGAATGAAGTCCTCAAAGTTATGGATCTACGCGCACAAACTGACAACAACTAGACGCGCTCTTGAAAAATCCAGTTGCTTTTAAGGTCTTAGTCTGGAGCAGGGGGCTGCTTGTCACCCTCCAGATCCTCACTAGATCTTCCTTCTCCCTGGTGAAGGAGACTCACGGCTCTCTGGGCCAATGTGTCTTCTTTTCCTTAATTGATGTGGGGAGTGGTTTCACTACCTACGAGTTTTTCTTTTCTTTTTTCTTTATGGATAGCTGACAGTCACCCATCTCGTGACTAGCAGTGCTAATTTTAAGCTGAACGGAGGCCAAGCTCAGGGGATAGCTGCACTGGCTGCTTGGCAAGCACAACTGACATGCAGTGCACATAACAGCATTATGTCACAAGAGTTGTCCATCTCAGATGGGCCATTTGAGTCTGTTGATAGGGCATTGGGACAGAGAGATCCCAAGTGCAGGAGGAACTCTCTACTAAAATGCCCGACTGTAAATGACACAGGGATCCTGATGAAGGCAGTAAGAATTAAGGAAATGGAAATAGGGAGTGGTATCATAGAAAAATCCAACACGAAGGTCTGTCATTGCTGCTCAATATCTCATTGATTATAAGGAAAACAGAGGAAAAGAGTACAAAATAGGGACTGGATCTTGAAAGGTACCAAACATGAAACTCCACAGTTGGCATAAATACTGTGTGCGCAGCACCTCATGTCCTGGCTGATCCAAAGCTTACAGTGTGGGACAGTAGAATGATTGCACGGTGAACATGAGCAGCACTGATGGAAAGATGATGTAGTCAGCCCAAGCGCTCTCCACAGTACAGTTGGATCAACTCATCCGAGACTGCAGCAGGTGTGAGCACACCTAAATCTGTTACAAGACCAGAGATGAAGTTGGGCGGGGTGTAGTCACGCGATGGGCTGTGCAAGGCCACTTTGGACGGTAGAAGAGGTCCCAAGTCGCTTGGTTTATACTCTTCAGGCAGATCCTGCAGGCAAATTCATTTAAGGCATCATAAGTCTGGATGCATTAGATCAAAATGTAGTGTCTAGATTACCATGACATATCATGTCATTTCGTTACCAAAGTCTCGATAAAAGGCCCCAAGCAATTTAGGCTTCCACGCAAACAAGCTGTGGAACAAAGACAACCTAGTCAATCATGAAGCTGCAGCTGCTGCTGTCTTGCCACAATTACTGCTTCTGTTGGCTACTTGCTTGCAGGTGCTTGCCAAACAATTGTTTGTGGCCTTGTCTGTGTAGACATCATGTCAAGAAGACCTTACATAGATATGAGCCTTTGCGCCTATAGACGTGAGGCCTTCAAGTGCTAGGCTTTTTTGCGCAGTTCCTTCTGTAAAAGAAGCATTTGGAGCTCAGCAATTTTCGTGACAGGCAGGTGCTCTGCAGGGTGACCTGATTTAAGCACAGCAAGGTTAAACGCCACAATGACATTCCAGAACATAACGCCAAATATCCAAATCACGAAGTAGTTGAACATGGATCGTCTCCTAGTCATCACACTCATGTATGCAAGCCACAATTGGCTCAGCACTTACTCTTTGACCAAGGGGGTAGAGTCGAGCAAATTTGTAGCTCTCCACTGCGACGTATACAGGCTTATTCAATGCCTTAGCACAAACGGCTATCTGGGCATGCAAAAAATCGAACAGGCAGAAAGCGTGAAGAATCTACTTGAGTGAGGTGATTTTCTTGGGAGACATAAAATGCAAGAACACAAACAACAGGGATGCCAGTGCAATCTAGCTTGGGCCCTCATACTGGCATTCTGGATACTCTCCCAAGCAACTCTTGTTCTGTAGCTAAGCAGCACTTTCCGTGTTTTCCTTAGATTTCTGCGACAATTTGCAACACCGGAAGGAACAACTCTCTACCCAATGAACTCTCATTTCTTTAACTTATGCAGGGAGCATCTTGCTGCATGCGTCGTTTTCCTTTCTTCTTTTCTTTTCTGTCTCGAGTAGGCGCCGGGGCACCTGAGATGGAAAGTCGATTATCCACCCTCGCAACTGCTTGTGGGTTTGGGGTTCGAACCTCACTGGAGGCCAACCGGCTAAGCTGCCCTCGTTCGGCAGTCACAGCCTTGAACCCTTAACCCTTTTCTTTTCTGATCACCTTCTTCTCCACTTACCTGGTACGACCCTAACTTGTTGACAACACCCCCATTCTCGACCACTGCTTCAGCCCCTATTAACACAAGCTCAACCCTGGAAGGCAGGACCACAGTAAGGGCAGCATTGTGTGTTACTGACACTCTTCCGAACCTATGAAGGCAACAATTAAACTTGATATGCACGATGAAGGGAATCGGTCATTTTATCATGAAGCCTTTTACTAAGGTTGGGCAGGGGTCTCACCGAGACGACGACGAGACTAGCTTAGACTCGCCGAGTCTTTTTTGGGGGATGGGTGGGACCTTTGTCACCAACAAGTGTCACATATTTGGCTGGAAATTGCTAGAATGCTACAAAATAAAGTGCTAGCAATACCCCCAACCCCCCCACCTTTATGTACAATTTTATAGACATACATATTAAATTAACAATGAGGGACGAGGTGGTATGGGACAATGAATTGCGTGATGTTGTGATAAGCTTGGACATGACAGACAGGGTGATGGGATACCAATCCTTCCAGGGAGCCAGCACCCCTGCTGATGCGGTCTTCAAAAGTGTGAAAGGCTGGAAGGAGAAGAGGAAGGAAAGCATTTTGTGGTGGACTTGCTTTGCTGTGGTGCTTGTGGCGTGTTGTCCTTCCAAGGAGGTTGTTTGCAAGCTGCAGTGCAAACTTTGTGGCTCCAAATTTGGCCCAGCAAATCCCTCAGAAACAGCCAAATCACACTTAAAAAAAGCCTGGGGTATGCAAGAATGCAGTGAAACAGTGGCTAAAAAAGGCAAAGCTGCAGCCCTTTGACAAGACCCTGAGTGATATGGCAGCTCTCATTAAGGAGGACAGCAGCCCAACCGTTCAGCGCGTCAACTCCTGCCGCCTGTGGGCTTCCAAGCATGGCTTCCCTGTCCTTGCCATAGTGGCTGTGCGGCTGCTGTGCATGCACCCCACAGCTTGTGCTAGTGAGCACAACTGGTCAGTTTGGGGCCAGCTGTATACCAAGCACCGCTCAAGGTTTGCTCTGGAGCGCGCGCGGAAGCTGATTTACATCCGCTGCAACAACAAGGACTTCTCTGAGGATGACATGGAGTCCAGCCTGCAGCTCCTTGCCAAGAAGATAAATAGAATCTCTAGGATTGAGCAGCTGGGTTAAACAAAGGAGGAACTGGGGGGGGTGAACAGGGGGAAGAGGACAAAACAGCCTGTGACTCATCCCAGCCTCCGGGAGGCCCGATCCTGTTAAATCAACTCATTTTTAATTACATCTAAGTACATTAACATTTTCAGGTCAGAAAGATACGCCAGTAAAACGCAATTTTCTAACGATAATCCCCCATCTAGGCCCTACCCATCTTCAACGAGTCTCGCCGAGTCTCGGCGAGTCTCTTAGGCGGCTCCGACCACCCTATCTACCCATCCTTACCTATTATGCAGCAGCTCACCGGGCTGCCTTGTGATACACAAGAAAAGGTTGGTTTGCATCTTCTCATCCGATGCAATGCTAGGAACTGGAAGCTAGGTGGGAGCAAAGTGTTAGGTGTTGCTATTGCCAAAAATGGTTTCCGAGGTCGACGCAGAGGCATACAGCCTTGCACTGGGGAGATGGTACTTATTTATTAATCATGGTCGCGCACCTGTCAAGGACCTGCGCCACACCCGAATCCAGGACGAGCGTAACCGGAATGGCTGCTTCGTTCAAAGCCCTTGCCATCTGCAATACAGCGACAGGTTGCAGAGCATAGCACACAAGATCTGCTTGGATAAGGGATTAGACAATGAGAATTGGAGTCAACTTGCATACACAGGTCAACACCAATACAATGGTGCCATGTCTTGAAGGCTCCCGCACGTTGGCGGAGCACAACTACAATGTGTCAGGTTTGACGCTGAGGCAGACAGCCTGGTTGGATGTCAAACCCCCCCGCAATCATACCATGAAGGCTGGCATGCTGAGCTGTATAAGATCGGCCACAAGTTAGGCAGCCTTCTTGCAGCATGTCTATGCTGACCCTTGCAACAAATCCAGCATACCTGCAGCCCTGTGCCATCTGGCCGGCCTTCTGTAACGATGACATTGAAATGCGTCCCCTGCAAGTATTGAAAACGGTGGGGCTTACTCCAAAAACATAAAGTATTGAAAACGGTTGGGGCTTACTCCAAAAACGTGGCAGAAGAGGAAGACGAGAAGCTCTTGCCAAATCTGAAATGAGCTTGACAGCAGGCTCCACCAAAGATCGTGCCGATCATACATGTGAATGCTGGCAGCAAGGAGAGCGCACCTGTGCAACCGCTCGTTTCAACAGCGTCAACACAACCCGTGAGAAGCCATGAGTCAAGACAGTGGCGTTTGTCCGGATGAAGCGAGCACCAAGCTCAGCGACTGCAGTGGATGAGGGTGGAAGCCATAGAAATCAGGAAGCTATGCTTTTGCAGGAATGAGTCAACCAGGCTGGCTTCAAACTTGTAAGGTGTAGGCTGGCACCTAAGCTCCTTATGCTGGAGCACTCCCTTAGCATTTTGTATAAGCTACGCGCCACCTACTTGTACTCCGTGCTCGTTTTGATGTCTCCTCAAATTGTTGACCACGCTGTAACAAAGGACCGAGGGCAAAATGGTGGATGTTTGACCAGTACACAGAAGTGCACTGTCAAGCAACAGAGCGTGGCTGATTGGCTCCATCTGCATTCCCATGACGTCAGCTACTGCTCTTGATCCTCTGCGCGCCAGACTGTCATGAGCCGCCAATGCCAGATCCCCTGGACTTAACAAATCTCTACCGCAATATATACCTTCCGCCAAGATTTGCGAAGTCCAGGGAATCCTATCCACATTGCACAGTGGCCATGCAGAATTAAGGTGACAGGGTCACTGTTTTGCAAGGTGCGGCTAGGGTGCAGCATCTGGCTCCCTCCAAACGAGGACGCTCAAGTGTGATGACGTACCGAGATCAGCTTTTTCTTAAGGACCTCGATACCCTCTCGCTCATCACGGGTGGATTGCGCTAGGATGCCTGGATACCAGCAGCACGAACATCCGTGACAGTAAGTCAACTTCAGAGAATGCATTTTTTGGGCACGTTGACGAGATTGAGCCAAGAATCTTATCATATCTCCATAAGGTTTATCTTACTAATCCTATGCCAGAACTTGGGTAACTGGAACTTCACATTTGATGCTCCATAACAGTGTCTGCAACCTGTCATACATACATACATAGATACACCCAGGAAACCTTAAGAGGTGCTGACAATTGCTTAAAAGCCTGAGCCCCAAGGGGTAAAACCTAAATCCGTGTCCAGTCCACAGGATGAAAATCTACGTAAACGTGGCACCCTGAATGACGTGCTGGCTCTGCATATTGAGCAGGGCTTCAAAGCAGTTCTCCCAGTTTTCCTTGAGAATTGCCAAGAGGTTGGGACTTTTCCGTAGCCCAATCCTGTTCCGTAAAACTAGTCCTACCTCAATGTAGTAAGAATTGCCTGTCCAGTTGCCCTGGTTGTGAAAGTTGGGACTCACCTGAGCAGTAGCAAACAAACAACTCTGCCCCAGCTTTTCCTGCTATGGATGATGGATTCACCTGCAAAGGGAGCGCCGTCAGCGCAGCTGTGCATGGGGGGCAGGAGAGGGCGAGAAGGGGGAAGGTGTCCTTGTACATAAGCAGAGGCTTTTATTCTTATAAGGGCTCATGATTGTGTGGTCTACGCTGCCACAGCCTTCACCCTGCGCTGCCACAGCCTAATAAAGCCATCAACCTGCTTACCTGCTTAAGAGCTGCTGCTGCTCTCTGCAAGTCCTCCGTGAGGCCCATGACTGTCGAGCTTGTTGAAAGCTTGATGACCAGAGTCAACGCCCGGATGGCTGCCACCGCAACTGGGGTAGATGGGTTAGAAGTGGCGTCCCTAAACTCAGCCACTGCTGCGTCATCAAGGGTGTGTACTGCACATGGAGATGTGGCGAAGAACTCCTCCTGAGCACTAAGTCTTGATTGCAATCTATGCGTGGACCCCGCTTGTGCATGTGCATGCAGTTTTGAAAACTGGCCGCTCTCCTCCTGGACGCCATCCACGTCCGTCACAGCTGTGCTCAAAGGTGTCATACTGCAGCATCACGTACCATCATTATACTCTACATGGGCTTCTCCGAGGGATGGCAAGCCTTGTACCCTCTGCTGTGGGCGTAGTGGTGGCATGCGCTGCTGGCTGTGCAAAACTATGCAAATCAAGATTTACGTGATTAAAATTATTTAACAGTACACCATTATTTCGCGCTCGTAGCTATCTTGCCAGTAGCTTGGCAAGGGGAAGCATGAACTTCTCCTTGAAAGGGGGAGCAGCAAAGAAGGCTACAGTGGCGCAGGTTTTTGCAGAGAGTAGCAGTGACGAGGAGGATGCAACAGCAAAAAAAGGGAGTGCTCCTCCTCCGGCCAAGCCTGCAGGTGGCAACATTTCCCGTGCTGTGCGCTATATGCTGGTTCCCAGGGGCCCAAACGCTCTTTGAATTGCAGCACTGAATACTTGCTCACTGAGGTTTGCTGCTTGATGCCTGTGCCTGCACCCCAGTGTCTGCTTCTGACATAAGGAGCTGCGCTGACAAGTTGGCAGAGTGGGTTGCCAAGAATGGGAGGCAGTTTGAAGATGTGACCAGGAGCAGAAACCCAGGCGAGACGCCCTTCAAGTAAGGATAGGGCCGCATGCCCGTCCCTCTTTCCCCTCCCTTGCCCATCATCCCCCCCACCCCTTCTTTCGCCATGAAAGTATGCGTGTTTGCAACTGTCTGGTGCATATTGTAGCATGATGTACTTGTGAAACTTCACTTTGTGGCTGTGTCCTCATGACACATGCGTGCTTCCAGCCAGGGAGTGGGCCATGCTTGCACAATTACCCCTAATGTAATCTTTGCTTCATGGACGGTTTCCGACACAACAGGTTTCTGCATGACAAGTCCAGCCCTGACTACGCTTACTATATTACCAAAGTGCACGAGTGGGAGGCCAAGCTGGGCAAAGGTATCGGAAGCTGATGCCATCATTTCAAGGCCAACACGTTTCAAATACAGTGTTTGGAGCTGCATTTGATTGCTCCTCTGGTCATTCCTTGTCTTCCCGCAGTCATGGATGTGTTGAGCCTTGAGTGATTAAGCGTACATGCTGTGTTGAAGCTCGTGTGCACCTGACTTGCAAGAGCGCACCTGATGTTGGTTAAGCGCAATGGTTCCATGAACACACTGTTTGAAATCCTTCTGTTTTGCCTTGTGATGTCCAGCACACCCAACTTCTTGCTCCCATAAGGTATGCAGCCCAAAGCTCTCCCGGCTCCCTCAGCATGCTTGCCTTCCTCGTACCCTAATGCCCCCCTCCCCATACCCTCTGCCCTGCAGCAGCCCCTCCCCCTGCCCCTGCTGCTGCCGCCCCACCAGCCCCACCCCCCGCTGCCCCTGCTGCAACACCGACTTATGGTAGGCGTGTTCGCAGCAGGGTGCGGCTACTGGGCTAGCTGGTGCCGAATTATGTTCCTGTATGCGTGCACACACACACACACACACACACACACACACACACACACACGAGATAAACTTGTCCCTTAATCAGTGCCACATGCTTCAATCACTCAACCACATATCCTGCGCTTGTGCACTGCTTACGTAAACATGCTCGCATGTGCATATGTTTGAAAATGTTTGCATGCAGGCATCCAGGACAGGTTTCCAGACAGGGCATATCAGATTGCCTGACTTGACTTATGGTCTTGGCCTGCACATCAAGCGCGCCTGTCTCACTTGCTAGTTTGACTTACACCTGTGCCTCATCATCGCCCATACCTGCACCATGCCATCCTTTCTCATAGTGCTGTCAACGTTACTTCCTTCCCTGTTTGAACTGCAGCACCCTTCAGTATGCCAGCGGCATACCCTGTGCCCTTCGCCGCCCCTCCCCAAGCTTCTTACCCCCTGCCAGCAGCTCCAGCTGCCCCCCCTCCCTG
>LKMJ01003710.1_pt1 | contig 14282 bp, 11 predicted proteins | sample 643391 | NCBI WGS metagenome assembly LKMJ01 (sample SAMN04112250, study PRJNA286221) | soda lake metagenome | biome: soda lake; feature: Kulunda Steppe; material: water; isolation source: sample PL-Br10 brine of Picturesque Lake | place: Russia: Kulunda steppe | collected 2010-07
AGGTCACACTGGGGCTGCGTCTGATGTCAAACGGCGCGCTGGAGCGCACCCGTATTGAGCGTTCCTCAGGCCATGAGACGCTGGACGGAATCGCCCGCCAGGCAGCACTCTCCGCAAGTCCCTACCCGGAACCTCCGGAGGCATCCCAGTGGTTCACCGTCAGGCTCAGGTTCATGCCTGACGGCCAGGGGTGATGATGGACGGTTCAGGCGCCGGATTCGCTTCCCGCCTGCTCCTGTGATGCACCTTTGACAACCTGCTCCAGTTCGCCGCTTTCATGCATCTCCAGAATGATGTCACAGCCACCAACCAGCTCACCGTTGACATAGAGCTGGGGATAGGTCGGCCAGCTGGAGTATTCCTTCAGCGCTTCACGCAGCTCGTTGTTATCCAGAATATTGACATAGGCGAAGCGCTCACCGCAGGCCATGAGTGCCTGGACGGTCTTGGCTGAAAACCCGCACTGAGGGGCTTGAGGCGTCCCCTTCATGTACAGAAGAATCGGGTTTTCGTCCAGCTGCTGCTTGATGGTGTCGTTGATATCCATTGATCCTCCGATTACGACTATGACGCATCATTCGATGGCTGATGCGGGCATTATACACAAGGCCGCTAAACCTGACTAATCTACTGGGTCTTTCCGGCCCCAGCCTCCACCGCCCGGCGTGGCAATGCTGAGCCGGTCCCCTGCTGCGACCTGAAAAGCCGCTTTGGCCTCCAGCTCAAGGTCGTTGAGCCGATTCACGCCACGAGCACCGTCTGCTCCGCCCTCCAGCCCCCAGGGCCCGCGTCGGCGACGCTCAGTCAGCAGGGTGACCGTCGCCGGCGCCAGAAACTCATAGTCCCGGATCACTCCATCACCACCGCTAAAGCGCCCCTCTCCTCCGGAGCCGCACCGCAGTGCATAACGCCGGATCCGCAGTGGGTAATGCAGCTCAAGGCTCTCAAGTGGTGTATTGAGCGTATTGGTCATGTGACTGTGGACCCCGCTCAGTCCCGGACCCGCTGCGTGGGCGCCACCACCACCGCCGATGGTTTCGTAATAGTCCCATCCTCCAACCCCATCACGACCGCCCATGGCGACATTGTTCATGGTCCCCTGGGCCGCGGCGGGCACAGCCTCTGGCCAGATCTGAGCCAACAGGCCGAGACAGACGTCCACTATGCGCGAGCTGGTTTCCACGTTTCCGGCTGCCACGGCGGCGGGTCCACGGGCATTGACCAGTGACCCCTCGGGCGCGGTCAGCGACAGCACGGCGAAGGCCCCCGCGCAATCCGGCACGTGCGCCGGGAGCAGACAGCGCAGCGCGTAATAGGCGGCCGCAGCAGTGACGCTCAGCGGGCAATTGATGTTGCCCGGCACCTGATCAGCTGTCCCGTCGAAATCCAGATGCCAGCGGCCATCCGAAACCGTCAGCGTCGCGGCAATCACCACATCCTCACTGCCCGCTCCATCGGAATCCATGCAGTCAGCGAACTGCCAGCGCCCATCCGGAACCCAGTCCAGAGACTCCCGCGCAAGACGGTGCGCATAGTCGTTCATATCCTGCAGCTGCCCGGCAAACCCTTCTGCGCCCTCACGCTGCGCCAACGCCTCCAGGCGCTTCACGCCGAGTTGAACAGAGCTTACCTGCGCCTGGAAGTCGCCCGGCAACTCGCCTTCGCCACCATGCTCAATGGCGGCCAGGCGCGCCACCACCTCCGCCACAGGCTGACCGCCCGAGCGCAGCTTGACCGGGGCGATCACAACGCCTTCTTCCTCAAGGGAAGTTGACAGGGGCATGGACCCCGGTGCCGCTGCACCGATATTGGCATGGTGGGCCCGGTTGGCCACAAACCCCATCAGTCTGGACTGGCAGAACACCGGCGCCACGAGAGTCACATCCGGCAGATGGGTTCCGCCCATGAACGGGTCATTGAGCACGACCATGTCTCCCGGCTGCCAGTCAAAGCGTCGGGTGATACGGCCCATGGCATAGGCCATACTGCCCAGATGCACGGGGATATGGGCCGCCTGGGCACAAAGGCGCCCTTCGGAATCGAACACCGCACAGGAGAAATCCAGGCGGTCCTTGATATTCGGTGACAGCGCCGCCCGGCGCAGAACCGCTCCCATATCATCGCAGATGGCGGTCATGCGGCTGACGAACAGACTCAGACTGATGGCATCCATGACGGCCTCCTTTGTGGCAGCTCAGCGTTGCGACATGCGTAGTTTAGCGCTAGTATGTTTATTTTGCAGAGGCAGCTTATTGAGCTGCCTTTTTTCGTTTCAGAGAGGATGCGCCATGGCTGAGCAGCCATTGCTGAACACTTACGGGCGGCTGCCGATCGTTTTCGAACACGGTCGCGGCATGTGGCTCTACGACACCGAAGGCCAGAGGTATCTGGACACCTTCACCGGTATCGCCGTTTGCGGGCTCGGACACAGCCACCCCAGGGTCGCCCGGGCCATAAGCCAGCAGGCTGAGCGCCTGACCCACTGCTCCAACCTCTTCCACTGCAAACTCCAGCAGCAGCTTGCCGAGCGCCTGTGCCAGCGCACCGGCATGGACGGGGTGTTTTTTGCCAATTCCGGGGCCGAAGTCAACGAAACAGCCATCAAACTGGCCCGCCAGTACGGTCACCAGCGTGGCAAGCATTCACCAGCGATCATTGTCATGGAGCATGCCTTTCACGGACGAACCATGGCAACGCTCACAGCAACCGGTAACCGACGGGTACAGGCCGGTTTCGAGCCGCTTCTCGGTGGGTTCATCCGGGCTCCGTTCAACGATCTGGAGGCCGTCAGAGCCATCGCGCAGGCCAATCCCAGCGTCGTGGCCGTCATGCTGGAGCCGATCCAGGGCGAAGGGGGGCTGGCCATTGCCGATGAGCAGTACATGCGCGATCTGCGCGCACTGTGCGACGAACAGGACTGGCTGCTGATGCTGGACGAAGTACAGACCGGCAACGGCCGCACTGGCACCTATATGCACTACGAACAGTACGGCATCCAGCCGGATGTGGTGACCACGGCCAAAGGGTTCGGCAATGGCTATCCCATTGGTGCCTGCATGGCCCGTGGTGACGCAGCCAGGGTCTTTCAGCCCGGCAGTCATGGCTCGACATTCGGCGGCAACCCGCTGGGGTGCGCGGCAGCACTGGCGGTACTCGATACCCTCGAGGAAGAACAGCTGATGGAACGGGCCCAGGTGCTCGGCGAGCGCCTGCTTAACCGGCTGCGCCTGCATCTGGAAGGTGCGGACTACATTGTCGGAATCCGTGGTCGCGGGCTGATGATCGGCATCGAAATGAGCACGCCCTGCCCGGAGCTGGTACTGCTGGCCAAGATGCAGGGGCTGCTGCTCAACATCACCCGCGAACGGGTCATCCGATTACTGCCACCGCTGAATATGACCGACGAGGAAGCCGATTTTCTTGCTGACCAGATCATCCGCATCATCAAGCTCTACGCTGCTGATGACCGGGATCGGCCCCGTCAATAACCCTTTAACCGCCTATATGAACCGCAACGGATGGGAACTGCCATGAGTGTCCGACATTTTCTGACTCTATTGGATCTGAGCACGGAAGAGCTGACCCGACTTCTTGATCATGCCATGAAGCTGCGCAAGGCGCACCATGATGGGCTCACTCGGGACAGCCTCCACAACCGGGTGCTGGCCATGGTGTTTGAAAAATCCTCCACGCGCACGCGGGTCTCCTTTGAATCGGGCATGGCCCAGCTCGGCGGCTCCGCGATCTTCCTTTCACCCCGCGACACCCAGCTTGGCCGCGGTGAGCCGGTGGAGGACAGTGCCCGCGTGATCTCGCGCATGGTGGACGCCGTCATGATCCGCACCTTCAAGCACGAGACGCTGGAGCGTTTCGCCACCTTCTCACAGACACCGATCATCAACGCCCTGACCGATGACTTCCACCCCTGTCAGCTTCTCGCCGACATGCAGACCTGGCGCGAACACCGGGGCGACATCAAAGGTGCCAAAGTGGTCTGGGTGGGTGACGGCAACAACATGTGCAACTCCTACATCAACGCGGCGCTGCAGCTGGACTTCCAGCTGACTGTCGCCTGCCCTGAAGGCTATGAGCCGGATCAGGGGCTGGTCGCAGCCAACCAGGACCGCGTTCGGATTGTGCGGGAGCCGGAAGAAGCGGTACGTGATGCCAACCTCGTGGTCACGGACGTCTGGGCCTCCATGGGCCAGGAGGAAGAGCAGCACAAACGCATGCGGGACTTCGAACGCTACCAGGTCAGCCCACAACTGATGGCCAGAGCTGACCGGGACGCACTGTTCATGCACTGCCTGCCAGCCCACCGGGGCGAGGAAGTCTCCCACGATATGCTCGAACATCCCAGCTCTGTGGTGTGGGACGAGGCGGAAAACCGCCTGCATGCCCAGAAGGCCCTGCTTGAAGCACTGATTCTTGGTTTTGACCGGCTCTGAAGGGGCCGGTCACCGGGTACGCGTCACCTTCTCCACCGCATCCAGCCAGCCCTGATAGGCACGTTCACGGACTGCAGGCTCCATTTGTGGCATGAAGCGCCTCTCCACATGCCACTGACTGCGGATACGGTCGAGCCCATCAAAAACACCCGTCTGCAGGCCCGCCAGATAGGCAGCGCCCAGCGCCGTGGTCTCGGTGATCTCGGGCCGGTCCACATCAACACTGAGGATGTCCGCCAGGAACTGCATCAGCCAGTCGTTGACCACCATACCGCCATCCACGCGCAATTCTTTCAGCGGGGCGCCATCGTTCTGGATGGCCCGGATCAGGTCCTTGGTCTGGTAACACACAGACTGCAGACCTGCGGTAACGATATCCGCAACTCCTGAGTCCCGGGTCAGCCCCAGAATGGCACCCCGGGCATGGGGATCCCAGTAGGGCGCGCCCAGCCCGGTAAAAGCCGGAACCAGATAGACCGGGTTCTCAGCACCGACTGTACGGGCCAGCGTCTCGGACTGACCGGCACTGCTGATCAACCCCAATCCATCACGCAGCCACTGAATGGCCGCACCGGCTACAAAAATGCTGCCTTCCATGGCGTAATGGGTGCGCCCCTCCAGGCGATACCCGACGGTGGTCAGCAGCCGGTTTTCCGAGCGTACCGCCTCTTCGCCCGTGTTGAGCATCAGAAAGCAGCCGGTGCCGTAGGTGCTCTTGGCCATACCCCGCTCAAAGCAGGCCTGGCCGAACATAGCGGCCTGCTGATCACCCGCTACACCGCCAACCCGGACCTCGCTCCCCAGCCATTCGCGGCAGGTCAGACCATAATCCGCAGCACTGTCACGCACCTGTGGTAACAACGCCTCCGGGACGTTGAACAGCTTCAGCAGCTCGCTGTCCCAGCGCTGTTCGTGAATATTGAACAGCGCTGTGCGGGAGGCATTGGAGGCATCCGTGGCGTGAACAGTGCCACCGGTCAAACGCCACAGCAGCCAGCTGTCCACAGTCCCAAAGGCAAGATCGCCACGCTCTGCGCGGGCGCGTGCCCCTTCCACATGATCGAGAATCCAGGCCAGCTTGGTCGCTGAAAAATAGGGGTCCATGAGCAGACCGGTCCGCTCAACCAGGGTCGTCTCATGACCCCGGTAGCGGAGCTGTTCACACAGTGGTGAGGTACGACGATCCTGCCAGACAATGGCCGGATACACCGGTTCACCCGTCTCTCGATCCCAGACCAGCGTGGTCTCGCGCTGGTTCGTGATGCCAATGCCCGCCAGCTGGGATGCATCAATCCCGGCTTCCCGGAGTACATCCCGACAGACCTGGAGTGAAGATGACCAGATCTCCTCAGGATCGTGCTCAACCCAGCCATCATGGGGGTAGTACTGCTGGAATTCCTGTTGGGCAACCGCCCTCGGACGTCCATCCGCGTCAAAGACAATGGCCCTGGAACTGGTGGTTCCCTGATCAATGGCCAGCAGATAGGTGCTCATCTTCCCTCCTCCGACTCACCGCTGTGCTTATCATCGCTGCGCTCTGAGGCATCCCTCGCCTGCTGACGGGGCCAGACAAGCGTGAAGCATGCTCCGCCCAGTGTTTCACTGCGCCCAACAAAGGCCTGGCCGCCGTGCCAGTACAGGATCCGCCGGACAATGGACAGCCCCAGCCCGTAACCGCCGGACTTACGTGTCCGGCTGTCATCCAGCCGGGCAAAGGCCGTAAAGACCTTATCCCAGTCCTGCTCCGGAACGCCCTCGCCATCATCCTGAACATCGATGCGACAGGTCTGTTCGTCAAACTGGCAACTCACCAGAACCCGCTCACGTGCATAACGGGTGGCATTACCGACCAGGTTCTGTATGGCCCGGTGCAGGTAGCGTGGTTCCACCTCAGCCCAGGGCGCTTCACGGGCACTGTCGGGAATCTCCGCTTCGATGCGCTGATCCGGGCGCATGCTCTGCTGCTCTTCAATGACCTGCTCAACGGTCTCAACCACATTGACCCGCTCGACGGCCAGAATCGGTCCGCCCTGCTCCAGCCGTGCGTAGGTCAGGATCTCATCAATGAGCTCGTCGAGTTCCTGTATGTCACGGTCAATGGCCGCAAGCTGCGAGCGCAGCGTCTCCGGATCATCGCAGTCCTCAATCATCTGCACCCCGAAACGGATGCGTGCGACCGGCGTGCGCAACTCATGGGAGACGCCGTGGATCATCTCGCGCTGCACTGTCACCAGTCGCTGGATGTGGTCCGCCATGCGATTGAAGGCATCCCCCAGACGCCCGGCAATGGAGAGATCACTGCCCGGCACCCTGGCCTCCAGCTCACCCCTGGCAATGCGGGTTACGCCACCCTCGATCGAGCGCAACTGCCGGTGCAGATTCGACAGCAGGTAATAGACGGTTACGGCCAGACCGCCAGCAATGGCCAGGCCAACCAGAAAGATCATCGGCCAGGACCAGAAGCGAAAGGGCGCCATATGGCGGATTTCGATCAACTGCCCCCCGTCAATCCGGGCATAGGTGTGTGCCGCGCCGCGATGGTCCGGTTGATGATAGGCCTGCCCCTGCTCCAGCACCCGGTCCAGCACCCGCGAATCGGGAATCTGTCCAGCCTCGGTAAGCGGTTCCGCCAGCACTCCCAAACGCGAACTCAGGCGCAGCAGCTGCTGCTCATCCGGGTCGCCTCCGCGGCGCCTGATCTCATCAACCAGCACAAAGGCAGAGAGCTCTGCCACACCACGGTAGAAGTCCTGCAGGCGCAGCTCCAGAACCCGCTCCTGCTGCTCCACCAGGTAGTAGAGATAGACCGCATCCCCGCGCCGGTCGGCCAACACCTGGCCGTAGCCGAGGCGCTCCGCGGCCACGTCATTGAGGGTAATGGCATCCATGGGAATAAGACGCAGCCGGGCACTGTGGTCGAGGCGGGCCACGGCATGGGCGCTGTCCGGGTTGGCAGCGAGCCAGGTCATCAGCGGCTCAGGATGACGCTCCAGAAAAGCCTGTTCGCGCACCGCGTTGAGCCCCATAACAAGAGCGCCCCCGATGAGGGTCACTCCCAATGCAACGAGCGCGAGAAGCACATAAACCCGAACGTAATAAGCGGTGAGTGACATGAACACACCTGGTGGTGACGGTCAGCGCCGGGTCAGATGTCCTTTACGAACAAATACCCCTTGCTGCGGACCGTTTTGATGCGGCGTGGGTGCACCGGGTCATCACCGATCTTGGGCCGGATCCGCGATACCCGAACGTCAATGGAACGATCCTGGCCATCGTACTCGATGCCGCGCAGCGACGTGAAAATCTCCTCCCGGCTGAGCACCCGACCGGCGTTACTGGCAAGCAGCCAGAGCAGGTCAAACTCCGCGCTGGTCAGGTCAATGCTGTCGTCATCCAGCCAGGCTTCGCGCATACCACGATCCACAACGAGATTGTTGAAGACCAGCCGCGTCGCATCGGATTCCGCTGGCGCCTCCTCTGCAGCAGGCGCCCCACCTTCGTTGATCCGGCGCAGAAGGGCTCGGATACGTGCCAGCAACACCCGCGGGCGCACCGGTTTTGACATGTAATCATCCGCGCCCATTTCCAGACCCAGCACCTGGTCCAGGTCATCGGTACGGGCGGTCAGCATCAGTATGGGACCGTTATAGAAAGGGCGTACCCGGCGGCAGATGGCCAGACCATCCTCTCCCGGGAGCATCAGGTCCAGAACCACCAGATCCGGCGATTCATTGCGGATGCGTTCAACGGCTTCACCACCGTTGGTCTCCAGGGACACGACCAGGCCGTTTTTCTCCAGAAAATCTTTTGTAAGCTCCGCCAGTCGTTCATCATCCTCGACAATCAGAACACGCGCTGCTTCGTTATTCTGTTCCACGCCGTCCATCCATTCGTTTTTATTCGCGACCGTGTAACACAAGTATACACACTGTCAGGGAATTTACATGCTACAGACGATCAATGCCAGTATGGGGGCTCAGGACAGCGGCTGTCCCTGATTGATTTCGTCCTCGGTCGCATCCCGCGCTTCCAGAACTTCCAGGTCAAAATAGAGCGTAAAGCCGGCCAGTGGGTGATTGGCATCGATCCGCACCTGATCCCCTTCAAAGCCGACAATCTTGACGACCTGGGCATTGTCTCCGGAGTTGGTCTGGAATTTCATGCCCTCCCTGAGGTCTTCCACACCCTGAAACATACTGCGCGGCATGGTGCGGATCAGCTCCTGGCGGTGCTCCCCGTAGGCCATTTCCGGTGGAATTGTCACCTCCAGGCAGTCGCCCTCAACACGTCCCTCCAGGGCTTTTTCAATGCCTTCAATGATCTGTCCCGCACCACTGACAAAATGCAGCGGCTGGCCACCGGCGGAGCTGTCCACCACTTCGCCGGCTTTGTTCTTCAGCTGATACGCAACCCTGTAGACTTTCTGTTTGGTCAAAATTCGCCTCTGTCAGTTGTTGGCCTGCAGACCGGCAAGCAGAACCCGCCGCTCCAGTTTGTCCTTGAATTGTTCCGGGCTATCCAGCCCCATCCGCGCAAGCAGACGCTGCTGATCCGCCGTGGGCTCTGAGGCCCGCAGCGCACTCAGCAGCAGCTGGATACGTCCTTTGGTACTGCCGGACTTTGCTTTCAGCGCCTTGAGCACCCGACCCAGCGTCAGTTCATCATCGGTGAAATCACAACCGAACGGAAAGCGCGGGAAGAGCTCATAACGTTTCTGGAAATCGCCAACGAGCCCGGCAATACGCTGGGGCGTATTCTGCCGGAAAGCGGCCGGTACCTCCCAGTCCGCCTCAATCTTACCAGCCTGTTTGGCCTGCTTGAGCAGTTCAGGCTGGAACCGTGAATCAGCAATCTGGATCATCTGCTTACAGACTTCACTGTCTGTTCTGCCGCGCAGGTTGGCGATGCCGTATTCCGTGACCACGAAGTCCCGCAGATGACGCGGTATCGTACAGTGCCCATACTTGAACACAATGTTGGAGGCTGGCCGCCCTCCCTCATTCCTCACGGCACGCAGGGTAAGGATGGAGTGCGCTTCCGGCAACTCATGGGCCATGGCCACGAAATTGTACTGTCCACCCACACCACTGAGAACACGTCCATCCTCGAGCCCGTCAGACACCACCGCACCATTGAGCGTGGCCATGATCGCTGAGTTGATGAAACGGGCATTGCGGCGCTGGGCGCGCTTGAGCGACTGGCGCCCGTAAGCATGATCATAAAGCTGATTGATGAAGTTGACGCTGGTCATGGAGATGCGGTTACGCTGCTGCTCATCAAGCTCGCGCAGCCCTTTATAGAAGGATTCAGGGCCGATGTAGAAACCACCGTGCATCACCACGCCGCCCTCAAGGCTGTGCCCCAGTGCGTATTCGGCCAGCTGTTGGCGGGCACCTTCCTGGCGCAGATCCGGCGTAATGGAATGCTCACCGATGAGAAGCTGTCCGCCCTTGATTTCGCAGCCTGCACGGAGGATCCCGAATCGCCGCAGCCAGTCCACATCCCGGGCCCGCAGGGTGGAGCGGATCACGCCCTCCTCACAGAGCTGATCGAGTGTATCCAGGCTGACCTCATGGCTGATCACTCCGGCATCAAGAAGACGCTGCAGATTTTCATCCTCGAACACTTCACGGGTCAGCACCCCTTCATTGAGCAGGTACAGAAACCCATCCACCATCATTTCACTGCAGCCGTAAAGGCCCTGGGGCAGCGGGTCAGTGCCCCCCACGCGGGTTACGACCGGAAAGTGGCGCTCCAGACCAAGCTGCTCCGCCATCTCACAGTAGCGGTCATTGTCGTTATGACGCATCAGGGTGCTGTACACCACCGCATCCCCGAGCGAGCCGATGCCGACCTGCAGCGTTCCCGCATCCCGGATGAGCGTGCTCGCGTAGAAACCAATCATGTGGTCTTCGGGCGTCACCGGCATCTTGGGCGCCGAAAACAGCGGGTGGTTCCACTCGTCACCCTCGAGCACCACATCAAACTCATCCACGCTGACCTCGGCATGATGCCCCATCCAGGGCAGCTCGTCGTTCACCTCCGCCACAATGGCAACGGGATCACCATTGCGGTGCTTTTCATGCAGCAGAGGCAGCAGATCCAGAGTCAGGTCGGGATTGCAGCTGAGACTGACTGACCGCGCACCTTCCGGGTGTGGCGCAACCATCTGCCCTACCACGTTGATCCCCTGGTCCATCAGGTCCCTGGCCGCATGGGTGTAATTGGTACAGATGTAATTCTGCTGCTGCACGGGAGAATGCAGCCAGCTCCCCGCTTTGAAAAAGAATTCGTGAACCTGCACATTTTCCGGCAACCGCCCCTTGCGCAGATCGAGCACGTATTCCAGATCGGGCACTCCCTCGAACACCCGTTCGGCAAACGGGCCCAGAAAGCTTGCTTCCAGTCCCGACGATCCCGTGGGCTTCTCCAGCGACAGAGCCGTGAATATGCTCAGCTGGATTGACGAATCCTCGCAGGCTCGCCGGTAAAGCGCATTGACAAAGTTTACCGGCTTGCCCAGCCCCAGCGGCAGCCCGAGCCGGATCTCTCGGCCCACACGCTCAATCACCGCATCAACACACCGCTCCACACTGCGATAGCTCTGATCTTCCCTTGTCTCTGTCATGACCCCTTCCTTTTTGTTGTTGGTTTATTCCATCTGCCTGGACACCCCGGTCAGGGGCAGGGATAGGTGTAGCGCTGATGGAGCGATTCAATACGCGCCACCAGCTCATCGGAGAGCCCGACACGGGCACTCTCAATGTTCTCAGCCAGCTGGGCCATGCCGGTGGCCCCGATTATGTTGCTGGTCACAAAAAACCGCGAATTCACATAGGCCAGTGCCATCTGCGCCGGAGACAAGCCATGCTCTCTGGCCAGATCCACATAGGCGGCAGTGGCCTCTCTGGCGTGATCCGTCGTGTAGCGGCTGAAACGCGGATAAAGCGATAGACGGGCCCCTTCCGGCTGTGCTCCACCCTGATATTTACCGGTCAGCATTCCAAAGGCCAGCGGCGAATAGGCCAGCAACCCACAGTCCTCACGGTATGAGACCTCCGCCATGCCCGCCTCATAAGAGCGATTGAGCAGGTTGTAGGGGTTCTGGATACTGACGGGACGGCACCAGTCATGGCGCTCGGCAAGTCGCAGGTACTCCATGGCCCCCCAGGCTGTTTCATTGGAAAGGCCTATGTGTCGCACTTTACCGGCCACCACAAGCTCGTTGAGGGCACCCAGCGTTTCCTCAATGGCCACGGCATCGCTGTCGTCTCCGGGCTGAAAGCCGAGCTTGCCAAAAAAGTTGGCCTTCCGTTCCGGCCAGTGCACCTGATACAGATCGATGTAGTCAGTCTGCAGCCGCCGGAGGCTGTCATTGACCGCCTGATGGATCTGTTCACGGGTCAGGCGGGGCCCGCCACGGATGTAGTCCATGTCACTGCGACCGGTCACCTTGGTGGCAATGACCAGATCGTCCCGCCTGCCCCGGGCTTTCAGCCAGTTCCCCAGGTAGGTCTCGGTGACCCCCTGGGTTTCAGCCCTCGGTGGTACCGGATACATCTCGGCGGCATCAATGAAATTGATGCCCTGATCGACGGCGTAATCAAGCTGCTCGAAAGCGTCAGCCTCCGAGTTCTGCTCGCCCCAGGTCATGGTGCCCAGGCAGATCAGACTGACATCGATGCCGGTGCGCCCCAGTTGCCGTTTCTCCATCACTTCGCCTCCCGAGTAGTCCAGGCCAACAAACACCGCAGCATAGCCTACCCAGCGTGGCCCGGTCAGCGCCAATCAGGCGCCGATCACAGGATACGGTGCTTGACGTAGCGACCGGGCGCATCCTCAATAATCTCCAGCTCACCATCGCCGGGGTGGCGTGCCGGAACTTCGCTGCCAGCAAATTCGCTGACCCACTGCTGCCAGTGCGGCCACCAGGAGCCGGCATGATGCTCCGCATGGTCAAACCATTCCTCGGGGCTGTCTGCCGCCTGGTCGTTCATATAGTAGCCATACTTGTTGGCTGCAGGTGGGTTGATGATGCCCGCAATGTGGCCGGATTGAGCGAGCAGGAACTGCTTGCGGCCACTGAACAGCTGGTAGCCATGAAAGGTGCTCTTCCACGGGGAAATGTGGTCCTGCTGGGTGGAGACAAACATCGCGGGTGTATCCACCTCGGCAAGGTTGATGGGCGTGCCGGCTATCTCAAGCGCATTGGGCTCTTTGAGCCGGTTGCCCATGTACATTTCACGCAGGTAGAAACGGTACATGGCCGCTGGCAGATTGGTGGAGTCCGAATTCCAGTAAAGCAGGTCGAATGGATAGGGGGCCTCGCCCTTGAGGTAGTTATTCACAAAGAAGGACCAGACCAGGTTGTTCTCCTTGAGCGTGGAAAAACTGAACGCCACCAGGCGCCCGTCATAATAGCCCACCCGCTCTATGTAGGACTCAATGGCCTTCACTACACTCTCATTCAGGTAGAGACCAATCTCACCTGGATCACAGAAGTCCAGCAGCGTGGCCAGGAAAGCGGCGGAGCGGATCCGGTCTGACCCTCCCGCCTTCTTCAGGTGGGCCAGAGTTGTCGCAAGCAGTGTGCCACCCACGCAGTAACCGATGGCGTTCATCTCACGCTCACCCGTGGCCTTCTCCACCTGATCCATGGCCTCCAGAACGCCCTGCGTCACGTAATCGCTGAAGGTGGTATCCGCGTACGAGGCATCCGGGTTCACCCAGGACATCATGAAAACGGTATGCCCCTGATCCACCAGCCATTTCATCATGGAGTTCTTCTCCGTCAGATCCATGATGTAGTACTTGTTGATGAACGGCGGCACAATCAACAGAGGCCGCTGGTTCACTGTCGGGGTTGTTGGCTGATACTGGATGAGCTGGAACAGCCGATTTTCATACACCACCTTACCCGGCGTCACCGCCACATTCTCACCAACCTGGAAGGCGCCTGTGTCGGTCATGGAAATATTGAGCATGTGGCGCGAACGGCCCAGATCATTCAGGAAGTTCTCAAGACCGCGCACCACACTCAGGCCCTTCGTTTCACGGAAACGGCGCAGGGCTGCCGGATTGGTCAGAAAGAAATTCGTTGGTGACAGCGCATTGACGCACTGCCGGACGATGAAGCGCAGCTGGCGGTGGTTGTGCTCACTCAGCCCTTCCACATCATCAATAAGCTCGTCCAGATAATGTGAATTGAGCAGATAGCTCTGGCGAATGGCGTAGAAAAGCGTCCTGCGCTCCCAGGCCGCATCGTCAAAGCGGTGGTCGCTGGGCTCAGGCTCAATGACCGGCTCAACCTCATGCCCTATGGCCTTGCCCAGAACATTGCGCCCCAGCTGCCAATAGCCCTGGGCCAGTTCCACACTGTCATGCAGCACCTTATGCGGATTCAGCGCCGCATCACGCCAGGCATCCGCCAGGCTGGTGGAGACATCCAGCAGAAAGGAGGAGTCCGTGGTTGGCACATTGCGCGGATCAAGATGGCGTTTTGTCGTGTCCACTGACAGCTTGGCCAGACCACCAAGATGCCGGACATAGTCACGCGGTAAGCGCGTCAGTGATTTCATTGGGAGCAGACCTTAACTTCGCTGTCCGGGGTTGGATCAGTAACCTGAGTGGTAAAGGGCGCACCAGAGAACTGCGGTGCGCCCCTCGCTTCAGCTGGCAGCCTTGCTGGTGGAGCCGGAAGACTTGTTCTGGCCCTTACTGCTGGCGGCTTTTGCGGGTGTCGATGCGGCTTCTGAGCTCTGCTGGCTCTGATCATCGTTGACGGCCGTCGCGCTCTGGAAAACCTCAGTCGCCTCCTGACGGAATTCCTCGGCC
>LKMJ01003711.1_pt1 | contig 14281 bp, 14 predicted proteins | sample 643391 | NCBI WGS metagenome assembly LKMJ01 (sample SAMN04112250, study PRJNA286221) | soda lake metagenome | biome: soda lake; feature: Kulunda Steppe; material: water; isolation source: sample PL-Br10 brine of Picturesque Lake | place: Russia: Kulunda steppe | collected 2010-07
AGCCGCTCCTCGATGGCTCGAACGACGGAGCCGCCGACGCCGGCCCGAGCCGCCCGATCCTGTTCGACCGCCAGCAGGTCGTCCTCGTCCACCTCGAGTTCCGCCGCCAGCTCCTCGACGGTGAGCCCCGCCTCCTGGCGGGCCTCGACCGCGCGCTCGCCGTAGCCGGAGACGAGGTAGGGGAGCCGGTCCTTCTCGTAGTCGGTTCCCTCCTTTTCCCAGTGGGTTGAGTCGCCGGTCGCGGCGTCGTACATCCTCGCCTGCTTGCGGGCGACCTCCTTGTTCCGGTTGGTCGAACCGCCACCGCCGGCGGATCCGCCCGAGGAGCCTCCGGGGGACCCGCCCGAGGAACCGCCGCCGTGACCGCTCCCGCCACGACCCTTTCTGGCGTCGTCGTGCGGGCGACAGTTCGAGCAGACGAGCAGCTGCGCCCCAGCAACGTTCGCCCGCTGGAGATTCGACGATTCACGTCCGCAGAGCTCGCAGGCGCCGCCGTCGCCGCCGCCGCCACCCGAGCCCGTCGAGTATTTGGCCATGTCTCCACCTAACGGCGGCGAGTTTTAAAAGGTACCCGCGAAACGCGCCCGGCCGCCCAACGCGGGCGGCAACGGAACGACCGACGATTTTTACGCTCACCCGTCATAGCGTCGCGCGGCCAATGACGATCCACCGCTCCGAACTGACTCGGCACCAGTGATGACGAGCCCTATGAGTGCCGAGGCCGCCATTTTTGACGGTATACGGCGTCTCTGGGCGAATCTGGATGTGGCCACAGTATACATAGGCCCAGTCAGATCTATGTCGGGCAGCCAGACACGGTTTTAAGAACGTTGCCGAGCAATCATGTGATATGGCCGCCGAAATCTCCGATCGGGTTCGAGAAATCGCTGAAGCCCGTGGCCTTCCGGAGTCCGAAGTATTCGAGCGGGCACTCGAACGCGGTCTCGAAGACCTGTGGGAGGACCTCGTGCTCGCACAGTACCTCGACGGCGAACTCGACCGCAAGGAAGCCATCAAACGCGTCGGTCGGACGAAAGTCGAGCGAGCGGAGCGAGAGCGGGAACTCGTCGAGGAAGACGTCGACTGGGGTTTGAACGCGTGACGATTGCGGCTGTCTCGGACGCAGGACCGCTCATTCACCTCGGTGAAATCGATTCGCTCGAACTGTTCGCGACGTTTGACACACTCCTCGTTCCAGAGACAGTTTACAAGGAGGTCGACGCCGGTGGTGTTCCGGAAGGGTTGACCGACCTCTCGTACGAACTCGTCGAAGCCGATGAAAGCCGAGTCGGAACTGAAGAACTGGATGCCGGAGAACGCGCCGCGATTGCGGTCGCTGAAGAGCGGGGAGTCGTTCTCCTAACTGACGACCTCGCTGCCCGAGAGGCAGCATCCGACGCGGGTGTCGAAGTACGCGGTTCTATTGGCGTCATTGCGCTCGGTTACGGCCACGGATTGCTCGACAAAGACGAAGCGGCATCCCGTATGCGAGCACTCCAGCGTGAGACGAGTCTCTTCGTGACCGAGGCAGTTGTGGAGCGCGGTATCCAGCTGCTGGACGAACAGTAACGGAACGAGAGACGTCTATAGACGCTTTAAACACATTCACTATGGATAGATTGTGAGTCGTGAGTGCCGAGGCCTCCGTTTTTTTGCGATGGACGGTCCCTTCGGGGTCGATCGTAGCTCGGTGAGCGTAACAACGTCACGATATGGCTGGTAACGGCTGACAAACTATGTGAAGGAGTCGAGACACGACGGTATGTCCGACTCAGGGGCCTCCGAGACGGCACGGAAGCGACGGGATGGGGATCGACCCGTCGACTGGATGCTCGTTGGATCGAACCGGTTGGTACTGACGGCCGGGATCGCACTCGGCGTCTTCGGCTTGCTCGTCGCGTTCAGTCTGGTCGCGCCGACGCCGATGCGCCGCGTCGTCGTGGAGTTCGATGCGATCCGGTGGGTGTTTTCGGCGCTCATTACGGCCATCATCACGGCCGTTACGCTCGTCGTGACGTTCAGCCAGCTCGTTCTCTCACAGGAGCTGGGTGCCCTGGGAGACCAGCGCAAACGGATGCAGGAAGCCAGCGCCTTTCGGGACGACGTCCAGCCGTATCTGGAAACCCCCGTCAGCCCGCCGACGCCCGCCTCGTTCCTCCGGGAACTGCTCGTCGCGATCGGACGGCACGCGAAGACGCTCGAAAACACGCATACTGGACCGACCGAACCGTCGAACCGTGCCGTCAGGGAATTCGGCCGGAACCTGATCGCGGACGCACGGTCCGTAGAACGAATGCTCCAAGGGACGCAGTTCGGGACCTTCGACGTCATCTACGCCGCACTCCAGTTCGACTACTCGTTGAAGATCTACGAAGCGGAGCGGTTGCTCGCCGACCAGCGAGAGTCGCCCGACTCGAGCAATGCCGACGTCCTCGAGGATACCGTGACGCTGCTGGAGCTGTTCGGCCCCGCACGCGAACATTTCAAGACGCTGTACTTTCAGTGGGAGCTGATCACCCTCTCACGACGGATGCTGTATACGTCCGTTCCGGCACTCCTCGTCACGGTCAGCATGCTACTCTTCATCGACCCGGCCGGGGTAACCGGAACGACGCTCGGTCTCGACGATCTGGTGTGGCTCGTCTGTGCGGCGGTGACGGTCGCACTGGTGCCGTTTTTTCTGCTGATCGCCTACGTGCTTCGCGTGACGACGGTCACGAAACGAACGCTGGCGATGGGTCCGTTCGTCCTCCGGAACGTCGACGTTCCCGCCGATCGTTTCTGATCCGCCTCCCGTACGCGAAATCGATCGAGAGCCGATCCATCGGTCGTTCCGGCCGTTCGTAGGGTGACGGGTGCGTCGGATCAGCGCTCCGCCGAAGCGTCACCGCCGGCCTCGACCCGGTCGGCGAGCACCGCGTTCACGACCGCTCCGACGAGCAACATCACGCCACCGACGTACAGCCAGGTCAGGACCAACAGAACGGCGCCGACGGCCCCGTACAGTCTGACGCTCTCCGCGCTCGTGACGTAGAGCCGAAACGCGACCGAACACCCGGTCCACGTGATCGCGGCGAACGCGGCACCGGGGAGCGATCCCCGGAGCGTTGCCCTCGTGTCGGGAAACAGATAGTACGTCGGCATAAACACGCCCAGGAACACGACGAACAGCAAGGGTACGCCGAGAACGCGAACGCTCGGGGCGTCCATGACGACCATCAGGGTCACGACGACGAGCGAGATCATCGGGACGGCGACGACGACCGTCGTAAACACGACCAGACCGTTCAAAAGCGTCCGCCGCAGGGATCGGTCGTTACGGATGCCGTATATGTCGCCGAACGCGACGTCGATCGCCCGTATCAGCTTGAACGAGCTCCACAGAAGGATGCCGCCCGCGATGACGACCGCCCGACTCCGCCCGACGCCGTCACCGATCAGCGATTCGAGCGTCGAACTGGCCCGTTCGACGTCGAGGCCGGTGAGGACGGCGTAGGAGTCGATGATGAGTTCCAAGCTCCCGGCTCCGTAGAGACCGATGAACACGAACAGCGACGACGCCACCAGGGAGTTGAACAGATGGTACGCGACGCCCGCAGCTGAGAGGCCGATCCCGTTGGCTCGCAGTGCCGAACGTACGTCCGAGAGCAACCGTCGAGACGTCACAGGGGAGCGCCCCGCGTCGTCGTCCGAACTCGCGTCTCTCACGGACGAGAACGGGTCGTCGGGTCGGTCATTGACCCGATCAGAGCAGGAGGGAGATGATGGCCAACACGAGGAATATGATCACGAACCACTTCGCGACGGTCATCGTGACGCCGGCGACTCCACGTGCGCCGAGAACCGCCGCGATGATCGCGATCACGAAGAACACCACGGCCCACTGCAGAAATTCGCCCGAGAACTGCAGCGGGATGGTGTCGATGCTCGCCGACGCCACGAGGTGATCAACTGCCGTCGCGAGCGTTTGGTGGTACATACTCGTCATCGAGGGAGGGTGGCCGTATCGTTATGTAGCGTCAAAACCCGACCGAGTTCGGGTAAGGGAGAGTTTCGAAGACCGTCACGACGGCGAACGACCGCGGCATACGTCGGGAGGACGGTCGCCGGGGAAATGAGACGCGAAGAGCCCGTCCTCGGTCGGGCCGTCAGTCCCTAAGCGCCTCGCGAACGGACAGGAAGGGGACGCCGGCGCGCTCGGCGGTGACCGCGTCCGACTCGGAGTCGCCGAGGAAGATCGCTCGCGCCGGATCGGCGCCGAGCGCGTCGATGGCCGCGAGCAACGGCTCGGGATCCGGCTTGTGCGTCGCCACGGTGTCCCGACCGACGACTGCGTCCACGCCGCCGTCGAGGTCGTGGGTCTCCAGGGCGATCCGGCAGGCCGCCTCGCTGTTGAGCGAGCAGACGGCGACCGGCGGCCCGTCCGACCCGCCGTCGATTCCGGCAGAACCGTCGGCGTCAAAGTCCTGACCTCGAGAGCCGTCGATTCGGTCCGCGAGCTGGAGGCGGGTGGATCGGCGCGCACCGTCACGTTCGTGGGCGGCGATCGTCTCCTCGACCGCGTCCGCGAGGCCGTACTCGTCGGCGACGTCGAGAAGCTCCCAAAGGTCGCCCGCGGGCGGTTTGATCGCGTGGTTCGTGTACACGTCGATGACGTCGTCCGCGACCGCATCCCAGTCGACCGCGAGGTCGACCAGCGTTCCATCGAGGTCGTACACGACCGCGTCGTACGCCGTGGGATCGAACGTCATCGGTCGTCGAGTACGCCCCGGGCGATGATTTCCTTTTGGATCTCGGTCGTCCCCTCGTAGATCTCCGTGATCTTCGCGTCGCGGTAGAATCGCTCGACGTCGAACTCCGTAACGTAGCCGTAGCCGCCGTGGATCTGTACGGCCTCGTTCGTGACCGACATGGCGGCCTCGCTCGACGCGTACTTCGCCCGCGAGGCGGCGACGCGAGCGTCCTCGCCCGCCTCCGCCTGCCGACAGGCCTCCCGAACGAGGAGTCGAGCGGCCTCGACGTCCGTCGACATCTCGGCGAACTTGTGGCGGATCGTCTGGATCTCCGCGATCGGACGGTCGAACTGTTCGCGTTCGTGGGCGTACTCGCGCGCGGCGTCGAGGGCTGCGTCGGCGACGCCGACCGCCTGAGCCGCGATGCCGATCCGCCCGTCGGTCAGGACCCGAAACGCGGCCGAAAGCCCCTTTCCCTCCTCGGTGAGCCGGTTCGCGGCCGGAATCCGGCAGCCGTCGAGGGTGATCGCCGTCGTATCGGACGCGCGGAGGCCGAGTTTCTCCTCCTTCCGGCCGACCTCGAAGCCATCCACGCCCGTCGGCACGAGAAACTGCGTGATCGAGTCGGGGTCGTCCGCGTCGGCTCGCGCGAAGACGATGGCGACGCCCGCCCGCGAGCCGTTGGTGATCCACTGTTTCGTCCCGTCGAGGACGTATTCGTCGCCCTCACGCGTCGCGGTCGTCGACATCTCCGCCGGGTTCGACCCCGCGTGTGGCTCAGAGAGACAGAACGCGCCGACCGGCCGGCCGTCGACCATCTCGGGGAGCCACCGCTCGCGCTGGTCGTCGTCGCCGAACGTGGCGATACAGGACGTGGCCAGACAGTGGACGGAGAGGGCGGTCGCGACGGCGAGTGACCCGTAGGCGAGCGCCTCGTTGACGACCGCGTAGGTCGTCGCGTCGGCGTCGAAGCCGCCGTAGGCCTCCGGAACCGTCAGCCCGGTCAGGTCGAGCTCGGCGAGTCCGTCCCAGACGTCCTCCGGAAACGTCTCCGTCTCGTCAGCCTCCCGGGCCCCCGGACGGATCTCCTCGACCGCGAACTCCCGGACGAGGTCACGTATCGCCGACTCCTCCGCGGTGAGTGCCGACCCGACGCGTGCGCCAGTCATACCCCCGCTTCGATCCCACACGGAAAAAGATGCGCGATCGGTCGGGTCTCGATGCGATCGGGACGCCCCCGACTCGTCGGCGATTCGTCGATGGTTCGTACACAACTCGTCGGAAACCGTCCGCAACTCGGTCTCTGCAGTCACTCCCAGAGCGGATAACACTCGTCCCGCGGCGCCTCGCGGATCGGGTCGCCGTCGAGGACGACGGTGCCGGCCTCGACGTCCGGCTCACGTTCGGCGTCGGCACCGGCTCGGACCTCGCCGATCACGGCCCCCTCGATCCCCACCTCATCGAGCGCCGCGAGCCCGTCGTCGACACGTTCCGCCGGAACCGCCGCGAGCAACGAGCCGGAGCCGAACGTCGCGAGCGGGTCGACGTCGAGTGCGGCACAACACGCGCGGGTTTCCGGTCGGATCGGAACTCGTTCCCGCTCGACGGACAGGACGCGATCGCTCGCGGCGGCCATCTCGACGAGCGCCGAGAGCAGCCCGCCCTCCGTCGGGTCGTGCATCGCGGTGGCGACGTCCCGCAGCGCCCGAGCGTCCTCGATGACGCTCACCTCGTCGAGGAAGGCGGCCGCGGCGTCGAGCGTCCCGGCGGACACCCCGGCCGCGAGACACTCCTCGCGGAAGTCCGTCGCGAGGATGGCCGTCGCCTCGATGGCCGCCCCCTTCGTCAACAGGAGCCGGTCGCCGGGCTCCGCGCCGCCGCTCGGCAGATAGCGGTCGGTCACGCCGAGCGCCGTCATCGAGAGCAGCGGGCGTTCCAGCGCCGGCAACACCTCCGTATGGCCGCCGACGATGGCGACGGACGCCTCCCGGGCCGCCCGATCGACCTGCTCGGCGATCGTCTCCGTGATCGCCGGGTCGTCGTCGGGTACGAAGACGGTGTTCGTGAGCCAGCGGGGATCCGCGCCGCTGGCGGCGACGTCGTTGCAGGCGACGTGGACCGCGAGCCGGCCGACCGCCTCGGCCGCCAGCGAGAGGGGATCCGTGCTGACGACGAGGACCCGATCGCCGAGGTCGATGGCCGCGGCGTCCTCGCCGTAGGCGGCACCCTGGAGCACGGCCGCGTCCTCGACGCCCGTCGCCGACAGCAACGTGGTTAGGGCGTCAGCGTCGAGTTTGCCGGTCATCGTCGCGTCCGAAGCCAGTCGACGACCGCCTCCGGCTCCGCACTCAATCCGCCACCCTGAGCGAACGTCGGACCGCCACCGCCGCCGCCGCCGAACTCGTCGGTGACCGCGTCGACGACCGCGCCGGCGTCGACGGCCTCGTGCTCATTCTCTCCGCCATTCGTTTCAGGTGAGGCTGCCACGACGACGAACGGGGCCGGTCCCGGGCCGACCGCGGCGAGGGCGTCCGGCGCGTCCGCGGCGTCGACTCCCTCGTCGCCGTCGCCCGCGTCGCTCCCCTCACGGAGGATCGCTTCCGCCGGCTCCCGGAGATCGTTCGGCTCGGCGTCCTCGACCGTTCCGATCGCCCACCGAGCCCCGCCGATCTCCGTCGTCCCGAACTCGCGGAGGCGCGCCCCGAGGAGGTCCGCGGTCGTCTCACGGAGCTCGGATTCCAATCGGTCGTTCTCCTCGCGGAGCCGTTCGACGGCCGCAACGAGTCCGTCCACGTCGGCGTCGACCGCGGTCGCCGCCTCCAGCGCGGCGGCATGGACCGCTGCGTCCCGGTCGATTGCCGTCGGGCCGACCGCGAACTCGACGCGCGTCACGCCCTTGCCGGGGTTCGAGCGGTCGAGCGTTTCGATCGTGCCGATCTCGGCGGTGTTTCGTACGTGGGTGCCGCCGCAGGCGGCCGCGTCCCATCCCTCGACGGTGACCACGCGAACCGCCTCGTCGCCGCCCATCGCGCCCTCCTCGGTCTTCTCGTTGAACGCGACGCCCTCGACCTCCCGTGCCTCCGCCTCCGGCAACGTCTCCCACGTGACCGGAAGCGAGTCCCAGACGGCGCGGTTCGCCAGCCGCTCCAACTCGACGAGGTCGGCGTCGTCGAGCGGCTCGTCGGCGGTCAGATCGACGCGGACCTTCTCCGGCGAGATGTCGAAGCCGGCGTAGCCGAGCCCGTCACGGATCCGACGAGCGGCTCCGTAGAGCACGTGTGAGGCCGTGTGCGCGCGCATGCAGTACGTCCGGAAGTCGTCGTCGATGACCCCCGAGATCGTCTCGCCGGCCTCGATGCCCGCCGGCTCCGCCAGCACGTGGACGACTTCACCGTCTCGCTCGCGGACGTTCTCGACGAGGGTGCCGGCGAGCGTGCCGCGGTCGGCCGGCTGGCCGCCCGCCTCGGCGTAAAAGTACGTCTCCGAGAGGACGATCTCCCGGCCGTCGACGTTCTCGACGGTCGCCTCGAACTCGCGAACGTCCGGCTCCGCGGCTGCGCGTGATGCGGTCATATACGGGGGTGTCGCGCCCCGAGTAAATAGTTGGTCGCCGCGGCAGCCGGATCGGGTCGGAGTCAGGATCGGTCGCCGCCGCGGGTGGCTCAATCCTCCGCCCAGTAATACAGGTCCTCCCGGGGCGCGTCACAGCTCGGACAGTTGGCGGGGAGTTCCGAGCCGATCTCGCCCATCTCGCCGCACTCCCAACAGCGCCACATGACGTACGCGGTGCCGAAGACGTCCCGCGCCTCGGTCAGGCTCACCGACTTCGAGCCCGACGGCGTGAGGACGTAAAAGCCGTCGTCGTCGACGCCGCGAACCGTGCCGAGTTCGTTTCCGTCGGCGTCGTACACCGATTGGCCGATGCTGACGTTCGCGAACACGGGGTCGTCGGTGGACATGGGGAACCGTACGCGTCGCTTCCCCTTAATTATGCCACGTCATATCATAGTTAAGGAGTCGATGGGTCCGGATCGCTACATGAAGTCGGCGATCCCCGACTGTTTGTTGGTGTCGTCCTCGAAGATCGACTCCAGCGCGTCCTGTAACACCTGGAGCCGTTGTTTGGTGTAGGGTCGACAGCCGAACCGGTCCGCGACCTCGATCGCGGTGTCGACGTACTTGTTCACCGATCCCTTATGAACGGTGAGGGTGACGCGACCCCCGCACTCCCGACAGTCGCCCGTCAGGGGCACCCGGCGGTACTTCTCGCCGCAGTCCAGACAGCGCGTCTCCTGTCTGGAGAACGCCCGGAGGTTCCCGATGATGTCGGGCAGGAAGTGGTACTCGATGACGCGCTCGGCGACGTCGGTCTCGTCGACCGCGCGCAGCTTCCGTGCGAGCTCCAGTTGGGCGTCCATCTTCTCCATCATGTCGCCGAGCGTCTTGTACGCCGACAGGTCCGGTCCCATCGCCAGGTCCGTCGTGTCGTGGGTGTGATCGAACCCGCGATACTCGTCGTCGGTCCCCAGCGTGTCCTCGCCGAGCTGGATCAGCTCCTCGACTTCCCCGGGGTCCGCCATCTCCAGACTCGCCTCGTAGAGCTCGACCGGATACCGCCGCACGATGTCCATGTTGTGCGCCTCGTCGTCGATCTCCGACGGATCGATCCGCGAGGACATCACCAGGGGCGCGTCCATTCGTCCGCCCCGCTTGTCCGGCAAAAAGGCCTTTGAGAAGTTGAGCAGCCCGTCCATGAGCAACATTACGCAGTCCTCGTCGCCGTCACAGTTGCGTCTCTTGGCGGCATGGAAGTACGGATGTGCGTACCCCACCGCGGCCGACGTGAACCCGATCACCCGGCCGACCGTCGCGGCGCTCGTGTGTGGCGCCATCCCGAAGACGAGTTCGCCGACGAGGTCATCGCGCTCGTTCAGTTCATAAAAGCGCGGAAGCCCGTAGAACTGCGCCAGCAGGTCGTCGACGAAGGCGGCGGTTCGCATCATATGTTCGGCCGCGCCGTCCGAGAGGACGACGTCCTGTACCTTCAGCTCGACCAGCTGGTCGTCGTGTCGCAGCGGCTCGCCGTCGATGTCCGTCTCGTAGCCGAGTTCACGGAAGTGGTCGGCGGTGACGTCGAGCTCCTCGGGCCGGACGGCGGTGACCGGGAGGTCGGTCATGTCGTACCGCACCGTGCCGTCCTTGAACGAGGTGACGCCGTTTTTCGCGCGCAACACGCCCTTCTCGATCGCCTCGGGCGTCTTGTTCGTCGAGGTGAGCCCCTGTACCCCCTTCAGGATCTCGAAGGCGGCCTCGCGCTCGCCGACCGCCTCCAGCGCGGACCGGTAGGCGTCGTTGAGGTCGACCTCCTGATAGTCCGCCGCGGTCACCTCCCACTCACAGCGGGGACACTCGACGCGGCCCGCCTCATCGGGCTCACAAACCGTGCCGCAGTCGCCACACTCGTAGTACGGCTCGGTGTGTGTGGCACACTCCGGACAGTCCGCGCGGTAGGTGTGCGTGCCGCAGTCGGGGCACGACCGCTCGTTCACCTCCACTTCGAGTCGTCCGCGGTGGCCGCGGTCGTCCATCGTTCGGGCCGCCTCCGCGACGTCGCGCTGTGGCCCGCCCGCCTCGTTGATCGGAAAGAGCGTGTGGACGGCGGGCGAGAGGTCCCGGCTCTCCGACTTTTCCGGCCGCCCCATCCGGTTGCCGATCCGGGTCGGCGCTCGCTCGCGGACCGTGAACGGGGCGACCTCGTTGACGGCCTTCATCGCGTTCTCGCCGTCGTCCCACCGGCGGGCCGCGGCGGAGAGGTCGTCCCAACCCTTGCGTAGCCCGTCGTCGATCCCGAGCGATCGGGCGAGCGGACGCCACGTGGGAATTCGGAGCGCGTCCGCGGTCTGGACATGCTCGACGAGCAGCGCCTCCAGCGCCGTCCGCGTCGTCTCCGTCCGCTCGATCGCCAACACGCCCTCGACGAGCTCGCCGTCCGCGACCGCCGCCGCAAGCGCCTCGAACCCCTCGACGGAAACGTCGTGCCAGAGGTAGGTGTACTCGGGGTGTAACGGGCAGTCGTACGCGTCGGCCCACTCGAGTGCGGCCTCGACGGAGGGATGCGCGAGATCGACGTGGGGGTCGTCCGCGAGCGCCTGAACGTCCACGCCCGCGGCCTCGAACTCCTGTATCCACCACTCGTGGACGTAGGAGGCCGGCGCGAGGGCGTGGTTGTTCTCGACGAACTCGCCGAAGTTGACGAGATATTCGCCGAGATCGAGGATCTTCTCGACTCCGTTACGGATCTCCAGCGCCTCCTCGGGGTCGTCGATGCGACGGACCTCGCCGTTCGCGAGCCGCACGGTCGGCCCCTCGATGGAGTCGACCGGGACGACCCCGTGGGCCTTCCCGGGACGCTCGGTCTTTATCTGCGTACCGGCCGCGAGGAAGTCGTCGACGACGTGCATCGTCGCCGGATGGACGCCTCCGGTCGCGAAGCCGTGGTTTCTCGCTCGCCCGTATCGAAGCCGGAACCCGCCGGCTTCCGAGGGGTGTGTGAAGACGGGCCGACCGGCGATGAGGTCCCGCAGGAACTTCTCCGAGGGCTTCGGTCGGGGCGGACCGGCGGGTTCGTTCGCGTCGCCGTCGGTCACGTCACCGTCCTCGCCCACCTCGCCGCTTCCACCCTCCGCGTCGTCGGTCTTTTCCCCTTCGTCGTCAGCTTCGGCTCCTTCGTTACCCTCGGCTCCCCCACCCTCTCCATCCGCGGTGTCCTCGCCGTCCTTCCCGATGGTGCCGTCGATGAGGTCCTGAAGCCACGGCCAGTCGACCTCGTCGAGCTCGCGGGTGTACCGCTGGATCTTCGGCGCCTTTAACGCGATCCCCTCGGCGGCGACGAGACACATTCCCCCCCGGGCGGAGTTGGTGTCGACGCGTTCGAGATCGCGGAACCCCGACACCTCCTCGTCGCCCGTCGCCTCCCCGTCGAGCATGATGGGGATGTGTCTCGCGATGTACTTCGACTCCTCGTCCTTCGGCGTGTACTGGAGGCCGGTCTCCTTGTCGTACAAGGCGATCTCCTCGGCGTAGCGCTCGACCTCCTCCGTGCGAGGTTTGTACTCGTCGATCCCGAGAAGCGACCGGGCGTAGTCCGCGACGAGCACGGAGAGCGCCTGTGCGGTCCCGCCCGCCGAACGGATCGGGCCCGCGTAGTAGACGTTGATGAACTCCGTACCGTCGTCGTTCTCCAGCAGCTCGACGCGGTCTATCCCCTCGATCGGCGCGGCGACGACCCCCTCGGTCAACAGGGCGACCGCCGTCCGGACCGCGCCCTCGACCTTTCCGGCACGGGAGTCGTAGTCGCCGACGCTCCCCTCGACGAAATCGGTGACGAGCGCCAGGGCGGCCTCCTCGCGGGACATCTCTCCCTCCAGCTCGCGGACCCGTTCCGCGACGCCGTCGATCCCGAGGATGTTCTCCACGCGGTCGGCCATGTCGCGGGCGACCGGAATCTCGATCTCCGGCTCCGGATCCTTCCCTTGCCCCTTCGCGGCCTCGGCGACCTCGAAGGCCTCGTCGAGTCGCTCCTCGATGCGCGCGAAGTATCGCTCGTCGTCGGGTCTCATGCGTCACCCCGCTTGCGGGCCGACCCGTTGGCCCCGCCCATCACAGCCAGAGGTCGAGGTCGGTGACGGGGTCGTGCTCGCGTTCGAGCGGCTCCGCGAACGCACGGAGGTGACACTCGCCGGCCCAGACCGTCGCCGAGTCGAGATGACCGGCGAGCGCCTGGCCGCTCGGACGGGACAACACCGCGTGGGTGTGTGCGAAGACGTCGCCGTCGAGCAACGAGACGTTGCCGACGCAGGCCGCGACCTCCAGCGGCTCCTCGAAGGTGACCGAGCGGTACTCGGCGTCCTCCTGATCGTAAAACCAGACGTCGGCGTCCTGGACCGCCCCGAGCGCCGTAAACCAACCCGCCTCGACGCCCTCCTCGCGTGCGAGGTCCTCCACCTCCTCGCGCCAGTCGGCCCCCGTCTCGAACCGTGCGACGTACTCGGCCGTCGGCTCGACTTCCCGGTAGTCCATAGGAATCGTTCACGGACCACGGGGGCAAAAAGGCTTCAGTCGCCGCAGCGATGGACGGCCGTATTTTATATTGCGATATAAGGTGTATTGTGTCGATCGAGTGGGTTACCGGAAACGTTCCGAATGGATCGAGGTCCCCGTTCAACGGGCGTCACGCTGTCGCCGGTCGAAATCGAAACGTCGGGCCGGCTCGGGTCCAACCGGAGCTCCTGTCGTGTCGTCGTCACTCGGGACGGATCACCGAAAAAAAGGAGATCGAAAAACGAGGTCGTCTCAGAAGGGAGCCTGCGGCCCCTCGTCGTCCTCCCCGTCGTCGGAGGTCTCGCCGGGGAAGGAGGGGGACATGCCGCCACTGCCGGTTCCGCCGAGGTCGCCGTCGGCACCGGCGCCCATGCCGGTGTCCGCGTGGACCGTCTCGATTTCGGGGATCTCCTTGACCATCCGTGATTTGATCGCCTGGATCGTCATCGGCGAGATGCCGCAGCCGGAGCAGGCGCCGCCGAGCTGGATGTGGACCTCGCCCGTCTCACGGTCGAGGTGGCTGATCGCGGCGCTCCCGCCGTGCATCTGGATCTGTGGGAAGTTCCGCCGCAGGAAGTTCGTGATCCGCTCGCGAAGGTCGTTCTCCGGGTCACTCGTTTCCGTGCTCATACCGCACGATTGGCGAGCGCCGGGCTTATGTGTTTGGTTCGTACGGAGTCGCCCCCGGATCACGCGCCGAAATCGGACGAGCAGCTACTCGGGCCGATCGACGCGAAGGGTTCGATGGAGCTCCTCTTCGATCCGCTCGACGTATTCCGCGAGGGTCTCCTCGAACGTCTCGTCGTCGACGAGCACGCCTTGCAGCCGGTCGCGCGGGTTCTCGGGAAGTTCGACGTGAAAGGTGCCGTCCTCGTAGAACGGCTCCGACTCGTTGAGCACCATTTGATCGATCCCGTGGATCAGCTCCGAGTCGTGGCGCTCGTTCATGTGATTGAACGCGTTCTTGTATGCCCGCTGGAGCTCCTGAAAGTAGTGGACGTACTTGTCCTCGAACTTCTCGGGGTCGAACTCGTCGGCCATATCCACGCCTGCGAGACGCGCGGAAAAAAACCGGTCGATCCCGCGCGCAGGCATCGAACGAGACGAGGTTCGTCGGTACCGCTGACCGGAACTGCCGCCATAATATATCATATATCGCGATATCAAATTGTATCTTCTGGCTACTTCCCGATCGACCTCGCTGTCGGGAGAAAAGCACGTCTCGTGGAAACGCTGCTACGAGCGGATCGTGGCGGAACGGCTGGGTCATCAACGATCGGTGAAGGAGTGGACGCGTCGCTCGTCGGCGAGTGGAATCGAGTGTTGCGAGGGAAGAACGCTCCGAGAGCGCCCTTCCGCATCACGGGGGGTGGACCCCGGCGATGCGAGGGGAGGGATTTGAACCCACGGACCTCTACAGGAGCGGATCTTGAGTCCGCCGCCGTTTC
>LKMJ01003712.1_pt1 | contig 14281 bp, 25 predicted proteins | sample 643391 | NCBI WGS metagenome assembly LKMJ01 (sample SAMN04112250, study PRJNA286221) | soda lake metagenome | biome: soda lake; feature: Kulunda Steppe; material: water; isolation source: sample PL-Br10 brine of Picturesque Lake | place: Russia: Kulunda steppe | collected 2010-07
GGGGGGGGGGGGGCACATTGGTTGGGGCATAGCGGGCCGTGGTCAAGCACCCCAGATGGCCTCCACCCCTGCCAATGGGGTGGGATGGGAGGTGTCAAGGGACCCCCATTTCCTGACAGGAGAGGAAAACCACCTCATTTTTTCACGCATCACATACGTGTGTTTGCAACGTACACAAGCATGGGGGGTGGGAGTCAACACACACAGGCATATCCGCGCGCAGATACACACGCACGCACACAAAGTGCTTACTAACACGCACAATGACAGGTACATGCACGCACTCATGCACACACGCGCACACATGCATGCACACAAACGCACGTATGTAAGTAAATGCGAGCACACACACACACACACACGCACACGCACTTGATGTGCGCCAGGTCACACTATCTTCGGGCAGCGAGTGGGCCTCCCACTTCCGTGTCCTGGCCGGCACGACAATGGAGGTGACGCTGGCGCAGTTCTGGACCAGCCCCGGCGCGTCCACGCTGTCTGGTGACGTTGCCTTCCACGGCGTCACGGTTGCGCATGCGGGGCCACAGGGCCTGGCCATGGACGGCGCGGCGGGGGTGGCACAATTGGTGGTGGGTGCGGGTGGAGTTCAGTGTTTGCAGTGTGTCTGTGTTGTGGGCTCACACTGATCAAGGGGCCATCTTTGGGCTCACACTGGCGCACATGCCATTGCAACAGCGCATGAGTATATGAGAGCCAGTCCAAGCAGCATTTTACCAGCCTCCATGAGCATCTCCTTTCGTGACAGTGCCAGTGCTCACGGCAAGGATGCAAAGGTGCAGCCCCTGCCCTTGCAGGCGTACCCGCAGTGTAAAACTGTGAGTGTCTTCCAGGCAGGGTGCTGGTGCAGCCACACGCATGTGCGCCCTCGCGCCTACACGCAAAAAACGCACTGGCAGCGCGGAGGGGACCGCCGCACACGGCCCGCCACCGCCCCTGCGCCCGCCCGCAGATCCATGCCCCCCTACGCAATGAGCGCGTCAAGCCTGAGGCAAAGCTCACGCATGTGTGCATCCCGGTGCGGCCCGTGGCACCCTCTGGCGGCAAAGCCAGCCTGATGGAGCCGCTGGCCACACCCAGGGGTGAGTCAGCCAGCGCACGAGCGCGGGACAGGAAGCTGCTCGCAAACGCGCGCACGCACGTGCACAGGCACGCACACACGCACGTATACACACGCGCACACACACACACCTGTGGCTATCACGGGCTCAGCTTGTAGCACCCACCCCCAGCCCAGGCACTGTTGTGGCGGAGCAGCGAGCACAGGCTTATGCCACAAGTTATGGGGGACCTTTGGTGCCCTCTGGCGGGCGTTGAGCAAGCTGTGTGATGAGGCAAGGAAGGATGGGGCTGACTTGAGCTGACTGCCAGCAATGTGGCCTTGCATGGGGAGAGGAGGGTCCGCGTGTGTGTGTCTGCGCGTGCGTGCATGCATGTTTGCATGTGCGTGTGCGGGTTCCTGGGTGCTTGGTGGTCAGGTCTGACCTTTTGCTGATGTGGCACAGGGTAGCACAGGGTAACACATGTGGCACTGGGTAGCACGCCTTTCCGGAGGTGTCTGCATGCTCTGCATGCATGCCAGCACACGGAGGCAGCTCAGAACCCAGGCGCCCAATCACTCAGCTCAGTGAGGGACAGGGCTCCTCGTGGGTTTCACGGCTCCTCGTCGGTGTCTGCCAGCGCCTTTGATCTTGCACCGCCCCACTCCTGCCCTGCAGACACGCTGCCTGATGGCCGCGTGATCTACCGCATGGTGCTGACCTACAAGTTTACGCCTGCGGAGAGCGGCAAGCACAAGATTACAGTGCCAGGCTTGAACACACACATTTACGACAACGCACTGGAGAGCCAGATGACAATGGTGCGCCCCTCACGCACGCATGGGCATGCGTCACACACATGTGCGTGCGCAAGCACACGTGGGCATATGGCACATGTGAGGGGGGCCAAGCGAATGCCTGTGTAGCAAATGCTCGCGAGAAGATCATGTGGCATGCCCTGCGCGCATGCGTGGCAGTTTGCAGGGACGGCCGGTGCATGTATTCCTTTTTGCTGCCTTGGGCAGCAGGGACAGGCACCGATGGCCTTGAGAGGCACACATGTTGCGCAATCCTGGGCCTGTGCGTTTGTGCGTGTGTTTGCGCGTGTGCGTGAGAGTGAGCGCGTGAGTGTGCGTGCGTGCACCTGCATGTGAGCAAGTGTCTGCAGCATGGCGCCTTCCCGCTCCATGCAGCGCCCTTGGTGCCTTGGGTGCATAAGGCGGCGCAGCTGCTCCAGTGCCCGGGGGCAGCCAGCCCGGCTTGAGTGTGCATGCTCTCTCTCTCTCTCCCTGGTGGTCAAGCAACGGCGCACCAACATGCGCGCCCCAAAAGGCTCTCCCTTGCTTTCCAAGTGTGTTTTCCGCCAGCAGGCAGCTTACTGACCTCTTGCTTGCTGCCAGAGCCTCGCGACTCTGGAGGCGTCTTGCTGCCGCCCTGGGCCGCGGCTCAAAGGCTGGGCCGCCCCGGTCAAATCACGGGGGTCACTCCTGATGCATGTCAAATCACGGGGGTCACTCTTGATGCATGTCAAATCACGGGGGTCACTCCTGATGCATGTCAAATCACGGGGGTTACTCTTGATGCATGTCAAATCACTGGGGTCACTCTTGATGCATGTCAAATCATGGGGGTCACTCTTGATGCATGTCAAATCACGGGGGTCACTCTTGATGCATGTCAAATCACGGGGGTCACTCTTGATGGATGTCAATTCACAGGGGTCACTCCTGATGCATGTCCATGAAAGCAGCGCCGCCTCGCTGAGCATCCCGAGGGTGCCCTGCCGGCCTGTTCAAGGCCTGTGCAGGTGCAGCCATATGCTGCGATTTTTGCTAGTCCCGTAGCTCATGAGCGCGCCCCGCTGACTGTGAAAAACCCCCTCTGCCCCCAGATCACGGACGCCGACACAAAGCAAGTGATCCGCATCGATGACGCGTACCCCGAGTTCTTCCAGGTGGGTGCCCAGGGGCTGATGGACGCAATACATCAGAAGGGCGTGTCAAGCTTGTCATGTCCTTGACAGATTCCAATCGGACTACCCTGCTGAGCCGCAAAACGCCTCTGCCAAGCAGTGCTGCTGTGTTCGCGACAGATCTCTGCAAGGCAGTGCTGCTGTGCTGTGGACAGGCCCCTGCCAAGCAGTGCTGCTGTGTTCGCGACAGATCTCTGCAAGGCAGCGCTGCTGTGCTGTGGACAGGCCCCTGCCAAGCAGTGCTGCTGTGTTCGCGACAGATCTCTGCAAGGCAGTGCTGCTGTGCTGTGGACAGGCCCCTGCCGAGCAGTGCTGCTGAGCCGCATTGGATCCACGCAGCGCTCCTGCTGTCAGGACAGACGTTCGCCAAGCGGGGCAACTGCCCAGCGCTGCCTGCCTAGCCGCTGCATTGCCGCCAGGAGGCGAGGCACCGGCGTGCCCCCGTGCGACCACGGCGGAATACCTTGCCTAAGCCACTCCCTCCTGCACCACACCTGCCATGCTGACCACTGCTCTGGCCTCTAGCGCCACATGCTCACTGCAGCCATGCGCATGCTCTGGCACCCACAGCCTGAACAGTGGCCGCCGCCTGGTGCTCAATGGCAGCCATGGCCTTTGCAATTTGCGGGTGTGCATGAGCGCGTTCAAGCCTCGGCCCATGAGCGCGTTCAAGCCTCGGCCCACCCTGCAATGCTGCAGCCTACAACTTTCCCGACTGCAGCGATAGCATACGGCCCCCCCATACTGAAGCACGCAGCCCCCTCTCTGTAGCTGCCACGCACAGCCTGGCACTGCCACAGCACGCAGCCCATCGCACGGCGGCAACACAAAAGGCTCGCCACTGCCGCAACACCCAGCTCCTGGTTGCTGCCGCCGCACTGCACGGCTCCATCACCCAGCCCCTCACTGCTGCAACACCCAGCCCCTCATTGCTGCTGCTGCACTGCTCTGCACTGCGCGGCTCCATCACCCAGCCCCTCACTGCTGCAACACCCAGCCCCTCATTGCTGCTGCTGCACTGCACTGCGCGGCTCCAGCACCCAGCCCCTCACTGCTGCAACACCCAGCCTCACGCTGCTGCCACTCCGCACACCGCACGGCTGCAGCTGACTGCTGGCCGCGAGGTGGAGATCCGCCTGGCGCTGCGCCATGACGACACCGAGCTGCTGGAGCGCCTGAGCGACAAGGCCCTGGTGGGTGTGCCGGGCCAGCGCTGCGTGTGCGTGTTAAAAATCTGCGTGCGCGCACGCCCTGGAGGGCGCCCAGAAGAGACAGGGGGTGCCAGGCCTCTGGCTAAGCTGTTCGGGTGGTGCTCACCAGGCAGGGGCAGTGGCCTGGAAGGGCTGCATGGGTGCTGTCATGGCGCGCGCCTACGCCTTCCTTGAGCTTGACGTGCATTGGGGTGCATGAGCTGAAATGGTGCACCCGGGCTGTGACAGCACAGGATGAGTCTTCCTGGTCAACCAGGTCAACCGGAGTCGCGCTGCAGCGAAGCAGACGATTGCCGGCTCAAGCCAGGCACCTACCCCACCCTCCCTGGCACCTGTGTGAGCAGCCCTGGCTGGCCTCCCAAAAGCACCCTCAGCAGATGCTGGGGAACGGGGGGTGGCGGGGCACCAGTGGCAGGGCACCAGTGGCAGGGCACCAGTGGCAGTCCCATGGGCTGCTCTAGCTGCAAGGACAATGTTTTCGCTTGAGCACCGCCGTCTCCAGAGCCACTTGTAGCTGGTGCCAAAGCACTGCCACTGCTGCACGCCAGCCACATGCAGCTGCAGCTCGTTCCTAACCTTTGCCATTGCTGCACGCCAGGCACATGCAGCTGCAGCTCTTTCCTAACCTCCGCTACCGCTGCACGCCAGCCACATGCAGCTGCAGCTGGTGCCGAACCACCAGCACTGCTGCACGCCAGCCACATGCAGCTGCAGCTGGTGCCGAACCACCGGCACTGCTGCACGCCTGCTATGTGCAGCTGCAGCTGGTGCCAAACTGCCTTTGCTGCAGAGCAGGAGCACCACCCACTGCTGCGCAGCAACCAGCTGCGCGTGCGCCCCTGCTGCAGGTGATCAAGCGCAAGCTGGAGACCCCCATCGCGCTGCCCATGTACGGAGACAAGCGCGCGGCGGTGACGAGCTCCGGCAAGACAGTGAGCGAGCAGCTGCTGCGTGCAGGCGAGTCCTGCTGCTGGGCGCGCGTTTGTTGGCGTGCCATGTGAGGGCGGCCGGGGTCAAGCACACACACTGCATGCTGCTTGACTAGCATGCTTGGCCGCGCTTGCCGTGCGAGTTGCACCAGATGCACTCTTGCAGGACCTGTGCCAGAGATGCGTGGCGGCTGTGCGCAGGTGACAGCATGCCGCTCTACATTGGTGCGGCCCCTGATGCAAAGCTGCCCAAGGACGCAACAGCAGGTAGGCTCGCCAACATTTCGTGGCCTGTGTGTGTGCTGTGACTGTGCCACATAACGTGCGCCTCTCATGGTTTGTACGCATGGCTGTGGCTGACTACACCTGATGGCCTTTTGTAAGGAACACACACAAAAAGGGTCTTTGAACGGGCCTGCCGGTGAACGATCCCGGTTCATGGATTGGTCAGTCCCCAGTCCAGCCCGAGCCTGAGCCTGAGGGTTGGTTGAAGGTGATATGGTGATCAAGGAAAGCTTGGTGTCGTTACACCTTTCCTTGATGCTCACGGCCTATCGTCTGGTTTGCATAGACTCATGTCATGTCTGCAAGAGTAGCGCACCATGGGCGTGCAGTGTTTAAACGTCGACGTGCTCGGGGCTGCTAGCACGTGAGCCTGAGCTCTTGAGCCTGCGCTGTGCAATGCCTCAAGCAGGGCGACTTCTTTCTTGTGTGCTCAACTCTTGTGCCTGTGCTGTGCGATGCCTCATGAAGGGCGACTGCTTGTGGGCAAGTTGAGCTTGGGGCAGCTCGGCAGGGGCGGGGGAGCCTCGCCTGCCACTGCGCGCATCTCGTACACTGCCCAGGTGAGCATCCCTGCATGGGTGCTTGCCGTCAAGGATTGTTCATGGTCAGTTGTCCGTATATATACGCACGCTTGCGCACCTGTTTTTGCAACTTTGGCGCAGCATCGCGTTCCCTTAGGGGCTTACATCCTGCCTGAGCGCTCCACAGACGGGCAGGGGGTTAGCGTTGAGAAGCCAGCGCGGAAGTGGTCACCTCTAGACAGAGTGCCTACCCAACGGCCCGCGCCTCTTTCACGCCACCCTTGCCTCACCTTGCCTTGCCTTGCCTTGCCCTGCCTCGTCCTCGCCCTCGCCTGTGTGTACCTCATGGCCCTCCTGCCTCTGGCGGCTCTCCCATGGAATGCCCGACCTTCGGCTGACCAGGACCTGGCTGCTTGCATGTTGCCCTGCATTCATGCAGCCCCAGCCCGAGAATGCCAAAGACGACAAGGCCGGAAAGGATGAGGCGCCAGCGGGCCCAGACCCGGGCGCAGCTGGGGCGGGGGGGGAGGAGGGGGCTGTACAGCACAAGAAGCTAAAGGAGACTCTGAGGGATGCCACCATCAAATTTTTGAAGGTGCGCGGCAGCCGTTGCCAGCAAGGCGCATGCAGTGTCTACAGGTTGCTTGCCAAGTCCTGCCCCATCTTGCATTCTGTGGGAGCCTCATATCCCTCCTCCACGGAAATTCGAGACTGTTGAGTTGCTGTGCCTTGACATTCCATGACGATCGCCGTCCCTATGCCTGGGCAGCTCTGCTGCTTCTTGCCAGCACACCGGCTGCAAATGCACACGCCCCAATGTACATCATACTGAACATCCTGCGCTATCATGAACTCAGTGATCAGCGCATCGATGGGCACATGGGCAGGCTTAGAGTCAATCTCAATGACATGTGCTTACCATGCAGGACCTGGACCTCAACGTGCCTGCTCAAGCGGATCTATATCATGAGCACTTCAAACAGCTGAAGGTGCGGCAGCGTCATGCGATTAACGTGGCAGCACAGAGGTTTGGTGGGCTCATACAATTTTGCTGTCATAGACTGCGTGGCATGTGCTCTGCCTGAGGCCTTTCTCTGTGTGTACCTGACCTTGCAGGAGGCCTGGCCCACTCATCTGCCCCTGCTTCTTGAGCACTTGCGCAGGCTGGATACACAGGTATATTTGTGTGTGCATGCGCGCATTTGTGTGTGTGAATGGCGTGCACGGACTGCGGCAGTCACCTTGCACTTGTGCTGACGCCCCGGGGGGCTCCTCCAACACTGCTCTTGTGTGGAGCAGCTGCTGTGTGCATTCTTGCATGCTGTGTGTCTTTGCTCACCGTGCATTTTACTGTGTAATTTGTACATGCATTGCACATGCTCAACCGGAGCTAACATGGCTGAGATGGTGCAGTTGCAAGGCTACGTATCTGCCCTTCAGACTAAGATGTATAGCTCATTGCAAAGCCATTGCAAGTGGAAGACCAACAAATTCAGCGTGCATATTGTGCCTACCACTGACTTAGAGGGTGTCACGCCAAATTTGGGTGGCGTGTTGTGCCCTGGCTCTCAGCGTTGTGTGCCTGAGATGTGTGTTTGGAACGTGATGAAGCTTCAAGCCTGCTGAATGGGCCTGCACGGCTGCTTAACGTTTATGCCATGCTAAGTTCTAGCAGTTGCAGAAATCTTTTCGGTGGACATGTGTTGCCCAGGCGCCCAAGGCAGAGAAGACCTCGACGCACGCCCAGAAGGTGGCAGTGTGCAAGGCCATCGTGGCTGCCGCTGACGAGGCCATTGCAGCCATTGATGCGCGCGAGATCGCTGTGGCTGCATCCATTAAGAACGCAGACGAGGCTCCAGGTGGGTGCACACACAGCTTTGCTGTGCTCTTGCTGCTGCCATGGCCTTGCATCATCCGTGGCCCAGCCACAGCTGACTGGGCTCTCGTGGTTGAGGGCTGCGCACAGACAGCAGGTGTGCGCCTGCCTGTTGCGATGATCAGGGCGAGGTTGGCAGGGCGTCATGACCTCCAAGGCATGTGTTCTTGTGAGGCTGGCAAGCCCAGGGACAGGAGAGCGCCTTGTAGGAATAGAATCACACAGGTCCTATGCTTCACAATTGAAGAAATTGCATCACACAGGTCCTGTGCTTCACAATTGTAGGAATTTAATCACACAGGTCCTATGCTTCACAATTGTAGGAAATGTATCACATAGGTCCCATACTTCAATGAGTTGCAGCAGCACAGGGTTCTGGACAGTGGCTGCCATGCGTGGTGGCTCGAGAAAGAAAGAGTCGCACTAAAAAGGTCCGTCATCTTTTCCAGGGCTGGGGTGGGAGCTGACCGTGGACTGAATGAGGTCTTGCTGTGCAGGCTTGCTCCACCCTTGCAATACCTCGGCCAGCTTCCTGGGATGACTTATCAGAGGATCAAGCAAGAGCAGGCACGCCATGGCAGGCACCCAGCTCAGGCCCACCTGTGCTCAGGACTGACCCTTTACGACACATGTGCTACTCACGCACAAATGCTCAATGCAGAGCTCAAGGCCGCCAAGAAGGACGCAGACAGCAAGCGTGATGTGCTGTGCGAAGCACTCCACCGCAAGGCTGCGGCCCTGCTGCGCATGGAGGGAATAGTGGGCTACCCGAAGGGGGAGGCACCATGGAGTCTGTCTACGGCCTCCTCAGTACCTGCCAGGTCCACTGCTGCAGCGGGTGAGCTGCATGTTGAAAGAGGGGGGGAGAGCTGTAAGTTGAGGAAGGGGGTTGAGCTGCATGTTGAGGGAGGAGGAAATCTTCACTGAGGAAGCGGTTGAGCTGTATGCAGAGAAATGGGAGGAGAGCTGAAAGTTGAGGAAGGGGGTTGAGCTGCATGTAGAGAGAGGGAGAAGACTTTCGCTGATGCGGCGCGTGAGCTGCAGTGCAGCTTCTGCACTTACAGTGACAGGGGTGAGATTACTCAAGCCGTTCGGGAGGACCAGAATGAGCCCACCAGGGGCAAGTAGGGTTGCACATGCCACTCTGGGTGCAGGTTGAGCTCATGGTGTGAGCTCGCCGCCCCACATGGGCGTGTGTAATGGGATTGGCTTGCACTGCCTACAAGTACCATGCAGCCCACAGTTTCAGTCCTCAGTTGCTGGACTTGAGCCTCATTGAAAAGCTTTCATGAAATTTGTCAGCAGCTCACAGTATCGTTGCGAGGTGCCTCCCGAAACACACGGCAGCACTCTCTGCATTGGTTCCTACGCTATTTGTCTGGGGCAGCATGCCAGTTGCACCCGTATCCATGTATGAATTGTCATTTTGCCATGCAGCTCCTGAGGGAATGACTGCGGAGGCAACTGCAAGTGCTGAAGGGGAGGGGGATGTCACCGCTACCACCTACGCAGCTTCAGCACCACCCTCGACGTCATCGCTAAACACAGGCGCTGTGGACAAAGCAGCCTTTGATGCTGCTCTCTTTGAGCTGCGCAAGCTGGTGGATACTTCTTCAGAGGGCACTTACCTTCCTCTGCATGCCCAGGCAGAGGCGCGTGCATCAAGGTGGGAATGCACAAACACTACCCAGAGAAAAAGAGCTGTGCGTGTTTGCACATGCATTCAACACCATTTGATCAGACAAATAATTAAGTGCTGTTGACAAACTTGCAATGGCTCTCATTTGGTGCGCAGGCCAGGCAACGCGCTCCGAACCATTGACCGAGCAATTGACCTGGTTGTCAAGGAGGGGAAGAAACCATCAGGGCCAAGCAGCTCAGGTAAATGCTTGCTTCCCTGGGGGCAGTGGCAGCTACAGTTCATGAACGCTGCACACACTTGTAAAAACCACCAGGCACCCTGCAACAAAAACATGCTTGTCTTTGTCTGCTGCAGGGGGCGTTGCGTTTCCCAGCCTTCGTGCCTTGTATGAATGGAGGCGCAACATCCTCAGCGCAGCTCCCCCATATGGGCTCGGCAACTTGGCCCAGCACGTGGCCCACTTAGAGTTCCAGCTATTGGCCAAGAGGTTCCCCCCCTCTCACCCCTTGTTTTGATTGACCTCTTGCGCGCTGGCCTGGCCAGCCATTTATCAACGTGCCTTTCAAAAGCATTGCATTCATTGTATCATTTTCTTGAATAGTGCCAACCGCATGCCAACTTCATCTCATCCACCCCATGTCGCACGAGCGACAGAGGATGATCGGTTATTATTAAGTTAAACCTAATTTTAAGCAAAAGTAGTGAATTTCAGGAGGGTTGCACCATTGACTAAGGTGAATAAGAACGGATTCAGGGAAAAGGCGATCGACGTCATTTTTATCAGTCCGCCTCATCGTTTTAAACACCGTACAACAAAAGGTTATTGGAGGCCATCATCAACATTGCCATGTCTCAACCTCTGAGTCCCACCTCTGGCAGACCGTACAGCCCCATGCGGTCCAGTGTGCTGACCACCACCGGCTCTGCCATCAAGGTAATTGGTGCTTGAGGTATTTCATCAACTGCCTGGGCTGGGCTGGGACTGTGCCATGGCCCATGGGGTTCGCTCCATCTGCTCTTATTGACCCGGACTCCGTTCCCTTACTTGTAGCTTGAGCATGTGTCTGAGAAGTTTGCGGGGCTGTGGACGGACCTGGAGCAGGAAAAACAGGTGTGCGCTTCGACCGATGAGATGGTGGGCTTGCATTGCAAGCCGGGGGGCTCGCCCTTGAAAGGGGGGGACATGCAAGCGCGATGGTTCTCCCTACCACACACACTTCCTTGGTTTGCCGCAAGTCCTGCAATGTCATTTAAGGAACGGGATGTGTGTGCTGGTATCGGCAGGCTTGGAAATTCCCCTGTCTGCTGTTATTAGACCATCGTGCGATAGTTAGACCCCCATCCCCCCTCGCCCCGCTGTTTGTGCAGGCCCGACGCATCGCAGAGGCCACTCGCATGCAGCTGTTCCAGGAGTCGGTGCTGCGCCTGGAGAAGAGCATGGAGGTGCGACTGGGATGGGATAGAAGACGGGGGGTGTGGGCACACGGATTCATCGACCAACCGTCAATCAGCCAAGCCATTCTATATGGGACGGCAGCAGTGCTTTCAGCGCACGCAAGAGTTCATTGGCTGTCCTGGTGTCGTCCAATGTCCCCTGCAGCGAGATAACAGGACCTTTGACCTGAAACGTCCTCTTGCTCATCAATCCATGACTTGCCTTTGCAGGCTGAGGTGAAGAGGAGGGCCGAGTCAGACAAGCAGCTGCAGGCACACTTTGAGGGCGAGCTACGGGTGCTTCACGTAAGTGGGGCAACCAAGGGAGGCAACCCAGGAGTCATGAGGGTCTGTCAAAAATGCAGCCCCTCTCCCATCATTCAATGTTAGAGTAGAACACCATCACTGCTTTGCTTCACCCACAGTGATTGTGCGAGCATGTTATGTTTTTAAAACCTCCATGGTGACTGGCAGAATTCCTGGGTACGAGCGTGTGGGTTGCAAAGCAGCTATCAGTTAAAACCTGAATTATCCCATGCATTTAAGGGTTCTTTGTCTGCTGCTGATTCCCACAGGAGCGATCTGCCTGCCAAGTGGCTGAGATGCACAACGCCCTGAAGTCTGCGATTGACTCGTTCTCCTCTCGGGTGCAAGATCTGCACGCTGTCATCAGGTGAGATCCAAGGGCTCCAAGAATTTTTGAAACAAGCATGCAGCCTCTGGATGCAAAATCGCAGGGTAAGAGCTTCCCGTCAGAGGTTTAGAATCTGTCTGAATTGAATGTGTCCTAGCCAGTCCAATCCTACGCAAATCAGACTCCAACTGCCTTTTCTTATGTACAAGAGTGCTGGTGTCGCATCGCTCACAGGCTTCAATGACATGCACACGTGCATCTGTTGCCAGAGCCCCTGCATGCTTATCCCCTTGACAGATTGCAGTGACACACATCTCTTTTTGCAACTGCTCGCTTTGCCAAGTTTAAATTTGAGGATTTACTAGGAAGCTACCATGCTGGAACGCCTTGCCCAATGTCCCCAGCACTGAGTCCCCCTGGCGACATTTTGACAAGTTTCCCAGCAGCCCCTGTACAGTTGTCTCTGCCTGCCTTCTAACCTTCGAGGGATTGCTTGTCTTGCCTCAGGGAAGAGCGCGACCAGCGCCGCAACGACATTGAGCACTTGGCCACCAGCCTGGTCGGGAAGGTCAACGAGTGTGTGGCTGCCCTTGATGAAGGTGTGGCATACAACACGCATCTGCGTAACGCTCTTGTTTCCTTTGTCGTCCTATTCTCAAAGAGACATGAGCCACAAGTAACAGTCATGCACACGTGTTTTGGGGTCCCCTTGCTTGCAGAGCGCACAATCCGCATGCAGGAGCAGGCCATGGCCCTCAAGCGCTTTGGGGAGGACATTAGCAATGTCAACCACCGGCTGGATACCGAGAAGGTACAGAGGTAAGTGGATGGTGAGGAGCTGCTGCGAGTGCATACTTGACACCTGAAGCCACGGGAACAATGGCATGCACTTGCTAATTTCGCACCAGTCCTGCCCATCCTGCAACTTGGAGCACACATGCCTTTGCCCCTCAGTGTCTTCAACCAGTGTCCCTTCACCCAATGCCCCAGCACCATTTAATGACATCCATTAAAGAGGCGAGAGACACTGATCCAGGATGCTGAACCATACCTTGTTTTCCTGCAGGGAGGCTGACTTGTCTGCTCTGCGGGTGGAGATTCATGATGTCCTTGGCAACCGTAACATCCAGGATGAGCAATTCAAGGTGAACAGGGTTGTGTAACATATGAGAGGATTGGGTCCATCCTCACTAGCATGCCAGATTATGAACGACGAGGGGTTCCTGTTTTTGAGCAGGGAGTGTCTAAAAGAAGGGCATGTGTACCTGTGCAGTGCTGGTGGCTTGCCTGCTTGTCCATGCACGCTCTAACAATCCTTGTTTGATGCATCATGTCTTGCAGAATATGACATTGGACGAGCTGAACGCTCTCAAGGCTGCCTTGTCTCTGGAGCGTGAGGAGCGTGTGGCTGAAGATGATGAGATTGTGCAGGTGGGTTGCTCGGCAAAAAGTGGAGAGGATATCATGCCGTTTCTGTCATACCGTGCATGGAATAAGTAAAGAAGAACGAAAAATGCTTTTGTTACCAATCCTTTTGGGGTGCTCAGTATAAGTGCACATGCTCAGTGCACAAAAGCCACAAGAATGCTGAAGAAAGCTTGCTCCTCTGCCTTTTTGATTTTAACTTTTTCTTTGCTCACAAATGTGCCCAGGCCATCAATGACTACACTCGGGCGCTGCAGGAGGGCCTCAAAATGGTCAACATGTGAGGGCATGCAGCAGGGAGAGTGCATGCGTCTGCAAGACATTGAGCAGGCAGTCCTTCAAGTGCATTATACCGTGTAAACTGTTCATGTAACATGGACAATTCCATTAGGGTTGTGCCTGGGGAAGCTGTATTTTTGCTGCGTCAAACAGAGATTCTTATTGGTGCAGGCTTTATTCGAAGGTCTGGTGAAGCTGAGGTTCTCTACCTCAAGTGGCAGGACCTAATACAGCCAGACGCTGCCTAATGTGCCTGATCTGGTAGCTTGATGCAATGGCTGGCTCCCCCAGCTTAATGCAGAGGCAACAGGCCAATTGTATCACATCATATGGTTGCTCTTGTACTCTGTTTGTCCCGTCTGTAGGCAAAATAACTCCGCCTAAAGGCGAAACCGAGTGCTAAAAGTGCGTCCTTGGAGTTCTGATACTCGGGATGCATCCAGCACCATTGATCCCCCTAGGCTTGCTTGCTCTGTTGTCCTGTGCGTGCCTACTATGGGGTTGAGAACATACTTCACGCGGCACAGACCAACTGACCGGACCAATTGGGCATCTGACCAAGTGAGATTAAGATCCATCATTTACCTGCCATTGCTTTTTGTACTGATCCTGCCCTTTGCTGTTAACTTGTTGGTGGAGATGTAGGTTTGTTTGGTAGTCTGCGATCTGTGCATTGCTTAAATTCATCAACAAGACAAAAAAAACTTCATTAACAGAGATGGCTCTATGGTATAAGAGTACCAAACACAGCTTCTTGAGTGATTAGTGGTTTACCATTGGTGGTTTACAAAGGGTTAGCAAGAGAAGGCCTTCGCTGAAGGCTGAAGTCAAGTTTACAAGTTTCAAACTTCCATATAACTAACGGTTTCCAAAATAACTTAACGAAATTATGTTGAAAATAGCCTAAAGCATTTCTAGGGCTACTCGGGCTTTCCAGGATTACTCTGCCAGAAAGGTTGACTGGTTACCAGCCGGATTACTCGCGTCAAGAAAATTTGGAAAGGGTCGTCGAACA
>LKMJ01003714.1_pt1 | contig 14271 bp, 18 predicted proteins | sample 643391 | NCBI WGS metagenome assembly LKMJ01 (sample SAMN04112250, study PRJNA286221) | soda lake metagenome | biome: soda lake; feature: Kulunda Steppe; material: water; isolation source: sample PL-Br10 brine of Picturesque Lake | place: Russia: Kulunda steppe | collected 2010-07
CATGCAATTCCCTAGCGCCCTGGCGAAGTGAACAGCTGTGGCCGTACCACAGTTTGATGTCCCTTGATGCATGGATTTTGCACTCTGGACATGCCAAAAGCCTACCCATGACACATGTCCTCTTAAATTGCCCAAGTGCTGATTTGGCAAACTTGCGCGTCAAACACTGTCAACTGTTTCGCTCCCCCTCTAGAGACTCAAACAGGCTAAGATACTTTATTAGCCAAGCAGACACCAAAGGCCTGGCCTAGTACGTGCATGAGTGCCTTGAATGCTGTGCCTAGATTTCAGGACACAACCTAGCTTGCCTTTTTTTGGTTTCGGTTGCAGGCCTGTTTGGCTTCAGCTAAGCTGCCCTCGTTTGGCAGGTACAGCTTTGTAACCTAACCTTACCGGACAATCCTCCATCTCTATCAAGCAAATACAGCTATGTACTACAGGTTGGTAACCTTACCTCGAAAGCTTGGCTTGGTGTGGAGTCAAAAACTTAAGACTTATCTAAACATTCATAAATTTCAATGTGCAACAATAACCATAGATACAAGTAGAAGGTTGAAAAATAGCGCAGACAGAGCAAATAACTCATTTCAGAACCCTCCTGACCCCTTCTAACTACCCTCTTCCCAATCTGATGGCGGGGGTTTGCCTTGTGCTTGCACCAGACATAAACCTCTTCCTCATTTCATGCAAGCAGGGGTATTCCTGTTGACGTAGTCTTTTCTTTTTCACAACATACACTAAAGTAAAGCGCAAAGAAGAAAAGATAACCTTATGGCGAGTATGCACGCGCCTACTTGTATGCTGCAAGGACTCAACAAGTCACCAAGCACGTTTCAGGGATGCTCAATGTCTAAGATCTCTTTTTGAATTAACTGTCAGCAGTCAGCACAGCCAAAAAGAATACTGCAGGAAGTGCAAGTCCAAATGTTTGCCGTCCGTTCAATAAAATACGAGAGGGTCATGCTGGAGAAAGAGGCCTCTGCCCTTGGTATACTGGGGCTGGCCATGAGCGCTTACGGCATGATTGCAGCCCTAAATATCTTTTGAACAGAGAACAGCCTTGCATGTATGTTCTGAAGGTGTTTCTCAGAGTGTAGAATGTAGTGCCAAAAAGATTAGCACCCTGACAGCACATCATGCCAAACAACATAAGCATTAAGTACTACAAGAATGATGCCAGAGTTGCTGATAAGTTGCCGGCATTCTCTTTCAAGCGCCTCTCGGCTACCTTCTTGTCCACCTCCATTTCCTGGGTGCAGATTTCAGTTCAGTGTCATGCTCAATGGCGTGTGCTGTCAAATGTGCAAGAAATGCAAACAGATCTTTCAATACTAAGAGCAGTTCAATACTTTAATCGTTGTCTGGCCAGTGGCGCCAGGAAGCCTTGGGACATGAAATCTCCATGGGTCAAACTTCCAAAAAGAGCTTGAAGCAATTTCCTTGACAGACAAGCGGGTTTTTATTATTGTCTTTTGAATACAATGTTGTCCCCAAAGAATTGCTCAGGCTGCTGGGTGGGAAAGGTCCTTCCCCCATGGCATGATTTGCAAACCGGAAGCTGATTCAGGATCAGAAATTTGGTAAGCTTCGGCACTTTCAAACCTCTGACCTATAATCTGACAGTGGCCGGGGTTCAATGGCGGCGACGAGTACCATTGGCTGGTGCCCAGGGTAAAACACTGTTTGCCGAATGGGAATGATGTGACAGGCAGAGATAAGCGGACCTTGACTTACATGTGCCACAAGCTCAACATCTTCCTTCGCAACCCGAATAGCTGCGAGCTCCTTCTCTCTTTGCTTGGCCGCCTCCTTGTCCGCTTGTTGCGATGAAGAGAAGCTAGCCATGGCCTGGATTATTTCAAAGCATGCAATTTGAATCAACGCATGTTGGCCTATGTGGAGGGATGTGCACTTTGTTGAGTATGAGATGGCTCTAAACGCATGCAAGAAACACACCTTCTTGGCCTTGCTCTCATCCAGACTCTTTTCTTCTGGGACCTTATCCATCGAGCCCAAGGACACCTCCTTCTCTGCTTTGCTCAAATTCTGTTCCTCAGCAATTGACTTCTCGTCTACTTCATCATCACAGGCGGCCATGGCTGCTTCTGCCCTCTTTAAGTATGTGATGGTTTGCCTATTGAATTTTTAAAGAAGCAAGCTCTCCGGACTCCATAATTTTACAATGTTACAATTTACTTTACAGGCGTAAAAAATTCAATTAAATTGGATTGATTAAATACTTTCTGGTTGTCATCGAGGGAATGTAGCTGCTAAACACCCTCCCCTCATCCCCTACCTCCTTCTCTTCTCCCTACTAGGCATCACCAAACCCCACCATATTTCCTAGCTGTTGCATTAATACCACAGATGTCAGGTAGACCAGCTATGCCCCCCATGCCAAAGGAGAACTTGGGACAGAAGGTCAGGCCCCCCAGGGTTCAGCTTCACTCTCTTGCTTAGGCTGGCTATGCACAGCAAGCATCATCAGCTAACTAGCTGGAGCTAGCCATCTTCAGCCAGAAAGCATGGCTGTGCTTGCAACATTTGACGTTTGATCCGCGGTGATCGTGACGGTCTTCGATTTTCCGTTTTATGCTGTTCTTTGCCTGTAGTTCAAGAGGAAAGCTTTCGTCATCCGCAGCATGGCAGACATGCAGGACCGGAGCGCTAGTGGGGGTGAGCTCAGAAGGTAAGCGCAACTTGTATTGTGTCAAGATGCAGCCTAGCCCTTTTGAGGCACGGGCTTGTTGCCCTGGAGGCGCTGCTGGCGTGGTTGTATGCAGTCTCATTTCTGTCAACCAGAGCCCGGGTCCAAGCAATGGCACGTTTTGTCTGAGTGGCCCACCCGTCTAGCAAATGAACGTCATGCGGGCCGTCAATTGGCTCGGGCACCAAAAAGTGCAAGCCTACACGACATGACCCAATGTCAACATCTTCACAAGATCTGTCTCACAGAGCACACACTTGCTAGCACTGGCCTCATGTGCTGCGCTGAGATGCACTCACGCGCATGACGCCCTTGCCTTCCAGGGTCTTGAACGCATCGGATTTGGTCATGCTGGGCGTGGGCTGTACTGTGGGGGCGGGCATCATGGTGCTCACTGGCGTGGCAGCGCGCGACAACGCTGGGTAAGGGAGATGATTAAGGAAAGTACAGGGACGCGCCCCTGCCCGTTGGGACTTTGGGGTATTGCTTCCAGTGAATGAGGTATTGCTTGCAGTGCATGGAGGTATTGCTCGGTGCAGCAAGGGAGTAGCGCTCTGTACTGTGTACTGAGATCAAAGCCTGGGATTGGTCCTTTTGGGGGTACGGCAGCTGCATTCATAGCGGATTGCCACGTCAGCAAGAGCGCACACAGCTGTAGATGGAGCAGCTCCATACAGGAATGACCGCATCAGCAGGTACGCACGCAGGATGCGCCCCCTGCTACCACTTTTCCAGCATGCGCACTGGCTGCTGCCTGAGCTGTCAACAGCCAGCAGCTGTGCAGAAGCCCAGGGACCCGAACATACTCTCAGGCGCTCACATGGGCGCGCACAAACGCACACACGTACCAGGCCTGGGGTGGTGATCTCCTACACCATCGCCGGCTTTGCCGCGCTGCTGTCATCACTATGCTACGCGGAGTTTGCTGCTGACATCCCTGTGGCGGGCGGGGCCTTCAACTACATCGGCATGACGTGAGTCCACTGCTGAGTGTGGGACTGCCTGAACACATGCACACATATACACACACATGTGCGTGTGGTCCATCATAGTTGCCCTGGCTGGCTGGGGAGGGCAGGCGTGGAGGGGGCTGCCGTGCAGTTAACATCAGCACACTGGCGCGGAAGTTGGCGCGCAAGCATTGCGTGCATGCTGCTGCACATACAGCGCACCCTGCTACCTCTGCGCATCCGTGCTCGCCCATCCATAAACCTTGCATCCTTGGGCTTGTGTGGTGCAGCAGCTAGTGACAGAACCTGGACCTTGCAAGGTCCAACGCTGAAGGCTAAGACCCTTCCTTTTGCTCACATGCCCGTTCTCCCTGCTGCCCGATGCCGCAGGTTTGGGGAGTTCTTTGCCTGGTACGTGGTTTCAGCTTTTTTGCTGACAGGCGGGTGGGGTGATGCAGCATGCGCTTGTGTGGATGCAAGCTTGCAAGTGTGTAAAGGAGGGTGTGCGCACATGCATGCGCGTATTCGGTGTGCACCTGCAAGTGAGTGCATGCCCCGGCGCGTGTGTGTGTGTGTGTCCATCATTCAAGATGCCTTATGGCATCAAACAGTCAGGACAGGAGGCAGTGCAACCTCCACAGCGCGATGGGGCATGCCGTGAGGAGCACTGTCTGCGCCTACAAGGTCCATACAGAGAGCGAGCAGGCGCTCTTGGTGCACAGACCTCAGCTGCAAACACTGGAGCCTCCTGCTTGGGCTGGCTGGCCCCCTCACAGGCCTGCTGGGGCGCCTGGTCCTAGCGCCCGGTCCTGGCGTTACAGCGGGTTCTGGCATGCACTGGGAGCGTGCATGCACGTCCTGGCGTGCACTGGGTGCGGGCGTCGTAGTGGCGCCACAGCACATCCTGGCGTGCACTGGGTGCGCGCGTGCTCATCCTGGCATGCACTGGGAGCATGCATGCACGTCCTGGCATGCACTGGGTGCTGGCGTCGTAGTGGCGCCACAGCAGGCTACCTGGTCCTGGCGGCACAGGTAGTGGGTGCACCACAGGCTTCTGTGCATGGCGCCCTCCCTGTGAGCACAAGTCCACAATTTAGGCTTTACCGCCGGTCTGGCTCTGAGAGAAACTGACCGGCTTGTGGCTGTCGTAGGGCGCCCTCCCTGTGGGCACAAGTCCACAATTTAGGCTTTACCGCCGGCCTGGCTCTGAGAGAAACTGACCGGCTTGTGGCTGTCGTAGAGCGCCCTCCCTGTGAGCACAAGTCCACAATTTAGGCTTTACTGCCGGCCTGGCTCTGAGAGAAACTGACCGGCTTGTGGCTGTCGTGGGGCGTCCTCCCTGTGAGCTCACTCTGTGAGCCTTGCCCTGCGCAGGGTAGCCGCGTGCGACCTCATCCTGGAGTACACGCTGTCTGCGGCGGCTATAGCCAAGGGCTTCACGGCATACATGGCGTCCCTATGTGGCGCGGACCTCGCCAAAGTCAGGCTGCAGGTGTGGTGCACGCGTGGGTGGCGTGGGCTATGCTGAAGCGAGGCTGCGGTTGTGATGGATGCGCGAGTGATGTGGACCTTTCTGGGGCTCTGGGCTGCAGGTGCGCAACACATGTGAGCAGCGGTGCGGACCTTGCCATGAGGCAGGCTGAGGGTGGGCGAGGCCAGTGGGGCCGGCGTGTGGGCACATGCAAGCAAGGCCAAGGAGAGGGCTACTTACCATCAAGGGCAGCCCAAGTACAGGGCCCGGGTGTAATCCCTCCGGGCTGCCCGGAGATCTGAAACTTTCCGGCCCGAGAAGATCCCGACATGTGTCTGAGCTACCTGCCTTACGGAGGGCTCAGAAAAAGTATGATGCGGCTGCCTTGGAGGAAGACCCTTGAACAGAGTACACTGCAGACGTGGCTGGCTGTCTGAAGAAAAGCTCCTGCGCGTTGCGACTTGGCTGCCTTGAATGGAGGCCCCTAGTGGCTGTCTTTAATGAATGCCCCTGCAAACCTAGATGTGGCAGCCTTCAAGGAAGGCACAGTCACATTCAGAAGCATGTGCTGTGGATGTGGCTGGCGTGTAGGAAGCTCGCCCTGTGGCTCCTGGCGCTCTGAAATTCGAGCTAATGCTCGTGTCCGCCTGCAGCCACCCGTGGCTGCGCAGAGCCACAGGCAGTGCCTGATGGGCCTGTTTTTTTGGAGGGCTCCCTATCCAGGCCCACAGCGACGCGCACCTCTCGAGCTGTCGCGCCCGCGCGGCGCATGCCTGCGCCGTGGCTTGTGTCGCGGCCGCAGGTGGCTGTGTGGCCCAAGGGCCCCCTCATGCGCTGTGGCCCAAGGGCTCCCTTATTCTGTGTGGCCCCAGGTGGCTGTGTGGCCCAAGGGCTCCCTCATGCTGGACTTCCCTGCGTTTGGCGCCGTCGTCGTGCTGAGCCTGGTGCTGATGCGGTCCACGCGCGAGAGCTCCCTGCTCAATCTCATCATGGTCATCCTGCACCTGGTCCTCATCCTGTTCGTCGTGTGCGCAGGTGAGCCTTGTACAGTCGTGTGTGCAGCTTGCCCCACATGTGGCCCTCGTCTTGTTTGTCCTGTGTGCACGCGTGTGTGTGTGTGCGCGCGTGTGTACGTGTGCGCATCTCCAGTGCTGCGTGCACAAGAAAGCGTTTTTTGTGGCATTTTCCCTGTGTGTGCACGGTGCACACTGGAAGCGCACAAGCCTGTCCATTGTGTGCGTGGTCGCACACGCACTCACCATGTTGTCAAGCTTGGTGCTCTGCCCAGCAGGTCTGAATTGCTCGTGCATCGGAGTCAGCGTCTGCGTATGCATGCACGTGTTGTTTTTGCCTGGAAAAGGAGCGACCGGGTGCATTGCGCCCCTGATCCTTGGCCCGCCAAGCGCACAGGCGCATGCCTGAAGTTCATGCTTGGATCCAAACTAGGTCTTGAGCCACATGGAGGGTCCATGCGCGTGCGTGTGTGCGCGTGTAAGCTGCCACCTTCACGCTGCGCGTGTGCATACCGCGCACGGCTGCAGCGTGCTATGACATGCAAGCTGTGCTGCATGGCATCTGACTTGTACTGCTGCGCCAGGCTACAGTCCCATAATCTATGACTTGTCTGTCTGGGGCTGGTGCAAGGGTTCTATGATCAGGTGTCACCTCAAGCGCAGATGGGGGTGTGGAAGGTGAGCAGGCATGGACAATGTGCAGGACCATGGGTGGAAGCGCAGGCAGGGACGTGTACGGTGTGCATGCATGGGAGGTGTGCAGGACCAGGAGACAAGCTGCAGGCATTGGACCAAAGGTGCCACAAAGTGGCAAACGTAGCTGTCAGAGCGGGACCTTGTTTGTATCCCTACTAAAAATTGAGCTTTCACTTCAAAGTATCAGCTGATTCTGGGGTTTGTATTGGCACTGCAAAGGCAAAATCAAGAGCTGCAGCGGCCCCATCTGCGCTCACACGCGGGGGATATGCAGCTGGATAAGCCCCTTACATGTGAACAAGCGTGAGGTATAGCGGCTCCCGCTGAATTGACGATATTCATGGGAAGATTAAGGCTGGCCGTTTTGCTTGGATCAAACACCCAAGTGCCTCCAGACTCAACTTGCTGAAGAAGGCACCATGCGCACTGGGCAACAGTTTGCTTCCTTGGCGCAGACTCTGATGCTAGGCTGCCTGCCCCTACCCCCCTCCCTCTGCTTCCCTGGTGTTGCAGGCTTCCCATATTCCGACACTGCAAATTATGAGCCTTTCCTGCCGTACGGCGTGCGCGGCGTGTTTGCGGGGGCCGCAGTTGTGTTCTTCAGCTTCATCGGTTTTGACACTGTGAGTGCCCTGCTGGGCGCATTACGAGCAGCAGGTGGTGCGCAACGACGCTTAGGGTGCTGATAGGGGGTTCTTGCCAGGGGTATACTTCTGCCTCTGCGCAGCAAGTGGAGGCTGTGGTCTGGCGGGCTTGGCTAGCTGTACGGCTTAGGTGTGAGTGGATGGCTCCGCACGAGCAGGTGCGCTGCAAGTGGTGTCCTGGGGCTGCAAGGCCCAGCCAGCAGTCTCCTAGCGCTTGCATCGCTGCTGTTACTGCTCGTGGTATGGTTTAGAGAAGCGGTTGATGCGACAGCACAGCAGAGGGGGGCATCAAGTCTGGCGCCTGGGACGGGTGCGCTGGCCTGTTGACACTGCCACCCTCTCTGCATCTGGGCACTGGCACCCAGCACTGGCACCCTCTGCATCTGGGCACTGGCACCCAGCACTGGCACCCTCTCTGCATTTGTGATGAGTGCGCTGGCCTGTTGACACTGGCACGCTCTGCGCATCACGCATGGCTATACTGCCGCACAGAGCAGGCGGTAGGTCCCTCACCCTTCCGCCGCCCCTGGCCTGTTTTTGAAAGAAGGCACTGCCCAAAAAGACAAGCAGAACACAAGTTAGACACAAGTAAATGAGTGGGCACTGTCCAAGTGCACAAGAAGGCTCCGCCTGAGAGCAGAGGGCAGCATTGGCCAAAAGGGCAGGCACCGCCTGGGATAAGAAGGCAGCGTCGGTGTCGTAACAAACTTCTCTCGTCTCTGCTGCCCATGTGCTGTGTGGGCAGGTGGCCACCGCTGCAGAGGAGGCCATAGACCCTGGGCGCAGCTTGCCCATTGGCATCGTGGGTTCTTTGGGCATCACCACCGTGCTGTACGTGCTGATGTGAGTAGAGGATGCTGTTGGGTGCATGTGCATGTGAAGACGTGTGTGTGTGTGTGCGTGTACGTGTGCGCGCGAGGTGGTGCCGAGAGCGGGGGGGTGGGTCTCGCGCGTTTGTGAAGGCAGGGGTGGGCCTAGAGGGAGGGGAAGGGCACCAAAGTGTGGCGTGATGTAGCTCAACGTCGTGCGCAAGTGGTACGCCCAAGGGCGCTGCATGAGGGGCTGTCGGCATCAGTGGAGTCCGGGGGCCATAGTTGCTGCTGACTGCTGTGGCTGTACTCTATGTGCCGGAGTGGGAGAGGCCACTGGGCTTCATGCATGCTGCGCTGGACCATTTGTTCTTCAAGGTTTTGTTCTTGAAGGTGCCTCGTCCCGGTTCATCACTTAACCCTCTTGGTTGCACAAACAAGGATGTTCTTTCTTTAATTAAGTCGTTTGGCCCCCTTACACGGAGCTCCACCTAGGAACTGGTGGTGATAAGTTGTCCAGCACAACATCACATGGCGCGTCAAATACGCAACACAAGCTTTCATCATCGCGTCCAATTCCTCTCATGAGAAATGGAGATGAGTAACTGAGATGAGTTACATGCACCTCACAAGCGGACTCGCCCAACAAAATGAAGTTTTTCCTCAGGGCATCACTCCCCCCAATTTCCCAGTTCAAATTAGCCCACACAGCAAGCAGCACCATGCACAAGAATTTTGTCCCGGTCAAGAAGGCCATATGTTGAGCCATATCCACCGTTTTAGCATATTCTGTGCTGACGGAAAGGAGCAGGTGTGGAAACTTATAAGCTGCTGGCTCCTTTCCTGAAGCCGCCCATGCCTAGCAAGTGCAGCATCAAGCCGCTTGGCTTCCCAGCCATCCTGGCTCTGTCGTGGCCTACCCTGACACGTTCCACCTGTTGATGTCTTTCATCCTGCAATCGTGTGAAATTTTGGGGATGCATGTGGCGTGCAAGTGGAACTTCCTATTTTGGTATCATGCATCATTCATAAGGTTGGGTATTGGTCTTGCCGAGACTCACGGATGACGAGACTTGCCGAGTCTCTCCGGGGGATGGGGGGGACCCTTGTCGGTGACGAGTGTCACATTCTCAACATGGAAATCACCGACAGCCGGCAATAGCAAGCCAACAACCCCGCAAACTTTATGTTGGAAATACATAACTGTGATTTCAAAGTGAGGGACGAGGTAGTGCAGAAGGGATGATGAGCTTGGAAATGACCGACAGGATGATGGAAAGGATTTACCATCCTTCCAGTGAGCTAGGCACCCTTCTGCTGAAGTCACCTCCAAAGGGATTTTCCATCGAAAAGGATTTACCATCCTTCCAGTGAGCCCGCACCCTCTCTGCTAAAGTCGCCTCCAAAAGTGAGGCATGATGGGAGGAGAAGAGGGAAACGTTCTCCAACCTCAGCGCGGCAGCCTGGCCAGTGGGCTTTGAAGGAATTCCACGCATGCTTGCGCAGCTGCCCTTGCCACAGTGTGGCTGACACGCACCTGCCTGTGCCTTGCCTGTGCACGCCCTGCACCTGCAATCACAGCACCTGCACCCACAGCACTTGCCTGTGCACCCGCTTTGTGCTTCCCAGGTGCCTTGTCATCACGGGCATGCAGCACTACGACCAGATTGACAGGGACGCGCCTTTTTCCGTGGCGTTTGCCAGGGTGAGGGTGCGGCCCCTGTGTGTGCAGCCGTGTGCACTGCATGGTGCGCACTGGAGGGTGGGGGTGTGCCCCTGTGTGGCGTGTGCAGAGGTGTGCTCTGCGGGATGAGGGTGCGCCCCCTGTGTGTGCAGCCGTGAGCGCTACCCGGCGCACGGCCGGCCCGCTGGCCCTACTGCATGATACGGAGCTGCTGGCCACAATGGTGTCCATCAGTACCCTGGTGGCACTCACCACGGTGTGCCGTCACCTGCAGCGTTCAGCAGGGTGAGGGTGTGTCCCTGTGCATGTGTGTGTGTGTGTGTGTGTGTGTGTGTGCAGGGCCCTTCTGTGTGTGTGCAGGCACGTGCGCTGCCTGGTGCCTCTGTGAGGAGAGAGGGGGATGCATACTGCAGATGCTTGTGTGCAGGAGTTGGAAGGGGGGGTGACATTGTCCATGCTTGTGAAATGAGAGGGGTGCGCTAGGGCTGCTGGAGCCTCTGTGCCAGAGGGAGGGGGCTGCTCGTGCCAGGGTGTACATCGAGTATGATGGGGGCCCCCCCATGCGTAGCCTACCATGATGGACACCTGTTGCTGGTCTTAGTTCGTGAGTGTGCGCACATGCGCGCGCGCCCATGTTGAAGAAAACAAGCAAGCGCTGATGAGTGTGGGCTGGTCTGGTAACTTGGGCAGTAACTGGTGGTGGCGGCGGGGGTGGCAGCAGCGGCGACAGTGGCTCGCCTGTTTTATCTTTTTGCATCTGCACGTGCATGGGCATGCAAGTGTGCCTGTGCGCATACACACGCGCATGTCCTTGTGTGCCCGACTGACACGAGCCGATGGGTGTGCATGCGCAGATGGGCCTGGGCTGGGCTGGCAAGGTGGTGTCTGTGGGCGCCCTGGTGGGCATCGTCACCGCGCTGCTGGGCTCGCTGCTGGGCCAGGCGCGCATCTACATCACGCTGGGCCGGCAGTACCTGCTGTCGCCGTGGCTGGTGAGCCGGGTAGAGGCCTGGTGCCTTAACGTGCGCACGCATTTTGGTAGGCCACACATGGCTGCGCAGCTGCATGGTTGTGGGCATCTACAGCACGCTGGGCCGGCAGTACCTACTGTCGCCGTGGCTGGTGAGCCCTAGAGGCCTGGTGCCTTCACGTGCACACGCGTCTTGCTAGGCCACACATGGCTTCGCAGCTGCACACATGCTTTTTGACAGGCCACTTCCATCATGGCCACCTTGCTGGCCGCACATGCATGTGTGCTTGCAGGCCCGCGTCCATGAGAAAACGGGCACTCCCATCAACGCCACCTTCCTGACCATGTGCACGGCTGGCCTGCTGGCCCTGCTGTTTGACATAGAGCAGCTGGCCACGATGGTGTCCATTGGCACTCTAGTGGTGTTCACCATGGTGTGCTCGGGCGTGCTGTTCCGGTGCGTGCAGGACACGCGCATGCGTGCATGTGTGCGTGCATCATAAGGTGTGCACGCATCCGCCATCAACGCCTTTGCAGAGGTCACTGCGGTCCCAACATGCACTTAAATGAAGGGTGTGCACCGCCGCGCGCCACACAAAATGCGTGCATGCATGAATGTAATCGCATGTTCTCTAAATGTGAGTCAGATGTCTGCCTGGCCATGCGCACGCACGCAGGCGGCACCAAGTCCGCTGTCGAATGGGGGTGGTATTGAGCTGCTCCTGGTGGCGCTCATGCCTGAGCCACATGGGATGCCCAATAGCGCTCAAGGACCATGAATCGTGTGGCATGCCCAATGGCACTGAAGCCTGGACACGCATGCACGTGCACGCGCAGGCGGCACCACGTCCGCGGGGAGGGCGATGCTATTGAGCCACTGCTGTACCGCCTGGCAGGCATTGTGGTGTCCTCTGTGGCAGCCAGCGTGACTTACACGGTGGAGGCGCACCCTGCCGCACCCCTGACCTTCCTTGGTGCGCTTGTTTGTTTGTTTGTGTGTGTGTGTGATTTGCCATGGTCGCGGTGCTGTCCATCCCGTCCCGTGGTGCAATGCTGGTGCGCTTGTTTTGTGTGCGCGTGTTTTCCTCCATGGTTGCGGTGTCATGTATCCTGGTCCATCATGTAATGCTGGTGCGCTTGTGTGTGTTTTCCCACGGTTGCGGTGGCGTCTATTGCGGCTCAACGTGTGATGTTGGTGGTGTGCGGGCTGGCTTGCACGATTAACTTGGCGGAGGGGCATGCACAGTCGCACCTTCAGGCCTCCTCAAGCTGCGCGCCTGCACGCTGAGCGCCCAAGGCCAGTGTGAAGCGGATGCACCTCTCAGCCGCGTTCCGTGGTTTCCTCAGTGCATGCGGCGGCTGCCCTTGCATGAGGCACGCATTCAGCTGAAGCACTTCTCACACGCCCGCGTGCACTTTTCAACCGCGGCGCGTGCAGGACATGCGTCTGGCTTGCAGCATGCGCATGAAAACGGGCGGCCGCTGCAGTGCCCGCCCTTGCCCCAAAGGCCGCCTCGGTGCATGCGCATGGCATGGGCGCGCCGGCTTCAGGCCCAACTGCCAGCCATATTACAGAGGGGGAGAGGCTGATTTTTACGCAGGAGTAAGCACCACACACGAACGCACAACGCGCGCGCACACGCAGGCTGCTGGGTGGCGGCAACGGCCTCCTTCTACCTGATGCCCGTGCGCTACGAGCCGCCACTATTCCGCTGCCCGCTGGTGCCGTGGCTGCCGTCGCTGGGAATGCTGTGCTGCCTGCACCTGATCGGCAGCCTGGGCTGGCCTGCGTACGTGCGCTGGGTGGTGTGGTTCAGCATAGGGGTCGCAGTGTACCTCTGTTATGGGCTCCATAACTCTCAGGTGCGGGAGCGCATGCATGCACGCGCCTTGTGTCTGTATGTGTGCAGGGTTTTGCACGCATGCATGCATGCATTCATGGTGCATTGGCAGCCCACAGGCCGTCCATGTGGTATGAGAGCCAGCTGCTTACTTGCTTGTGTGTGTTGGCGCGTGCTTGCGCGCGCTAACGTGTGCACTGGAGGGTGCAGGGCAGGGCGGATGCAGGGTCATGCTGCGGCATTACCTACAATTCATGTCCTTGCCTTTTTGGTTCTCAAAGCAGCGCGGTGGTGCTGCCCCTGGGCCTAAGGGACTGTCTACCTGTGGATGGGCTGAAGGGTCCTTACCTGTGCTGGCATCCCTTTACCCCCCAATGTGTGTGGCCGCACCAGTGCAGCACGCTCTAGCACGCATGCACGCATGCATACACGCGCACATACACACACATTCACACACACAAGTGCACGCCCCACACAGACCACGCTGCACCTGTTGAGCGCGTGAGTGTATGCTGCCTTGGCGCAGTACGAGGGTAAAGCCCGGAGGAGGCCAGCCATCGGCGCGTTCCACCGGAGCCCAGGTGCGTGAACATGTGTGTGTGTGTGTGCATGCGCGCGTGCGCGCGCGTGCTTGCATAAGGATGTGCGTGCGTCCCCCCACCCTGCCTCAGCACTCGGCAGCACAGTGTGATGGCCTGTGTGCGTGAGTACGTGTGCATGTGTGCTTGTGCGTGAGTACGTGTGCATGTGCATGCGTCACCCTCCTGCCTCAGCACTCGGCAGCACAGGGTGATGGCCTGTGTGCGTGAGTACGTGTGCATGTGTGCTTGTGCGTGAGTACGTGTGCATGTGTGCTTGTGCGTGAGTACGTGTGCATGTGTGCTTGTGCGCGAGTACGTGTGCATGTGTGTGCTTGTGCGTGAGTACGTGTGCATGTGTGCTTGTGCGTGAGTACGTGTGCATGTGTGCTTGTGCGTGCATGTGCATGTGCATGCGTCACCCTCCTGCCTCAGCACTCGGCAGCACAGTGTGTCAGCGTGCCATAGAGCAAGGGTGGCTTTTGGCGTGTGATGCAACAAGGTTGTCAGCATGCGATGCAACAAGGGTGGCTTTTGGCGTGTGATGCAACAAGGGTGTCAGCGTGCGATAGAGCAAGGGTGGCTTTTGGCGTGTGATGCAACAAGGGTGTCAGCGTGCGATGCAACAAGGGTGGCTTGGCATGTGTGACACCGCACATGCCTGGCTCTCACTCAGGCTCCCAATCCAAAAAGCGCTACTCTGCCCCCGCGTCCATGGGGGAACTGATCTGCTGGGCAGGCACGAGGCACGCGCATGCGCGCACAAGCATGGCACGCAGCACGTGCACCACCACAAAATCCATCGTTGACTCTTCTCACTGCCTTGCGCACCATGGATACGGGTCACATCAGCGTCTCCCTAGGCCCGCCGCCAGGAGAAGGTGTGCTGGGCCCGTCCCCCCCCCCCC
>LKMJ01003715.1_pt1 | contig 14271 bp, 16 predicted proteins | sample 643391 | NCBI WGS metagenome assembly LKMJ01 (sample SAMN04112250, study PRJNA286221) | soda lake metagenome | biome: soda lake; feature: Kulunda Steppe; material: water; isolation source: sample PL-Br10 brine of Picturesque Lake | place: Russia: Kulunda steppe | collected 2010-07
AGCCGTGGGCTTTCGCCTCGATATCGCTGTAATCCCTCGTTGTCTCTCCCCTGACACTCACCAGAAAACAGAATAGTTAAATATCCAAATCTGTGAGAACGAATAACACGTCCCCGTGTTGGGACTAATCGACCACAAATATTGTCTTTCGTTCACGTGTGACGCTATCACAAATTAGGAGTATAGGACTGGTTAAGGACATTTCCTCTCCTTGACCATCATTTATCATGATCTTTCACAACATTTTTTTACACCCGCCAATTTGACCTACGTGCTACAAGAACCGCGGTTCAATCGCGGCCTCTAATTACCAACTATGACACAAGACGATGGCGGAAAAGACGAAGTTGCATCACGCGTTAAAAGTACCGACCCTTATATCCAGGATGTCGACAACGAAGCAGCACGAGAGCTGCGTGACAAGCTGAACAACCAGGACTTCGTGTTCGCACCTGGTACCTACCACGCTCTCGACGCACGCCTCGCCGAGATGGCTGGTCTCGACGCTGTCTACATGTCGGGTTACTCCACGGTCCTTGGTCAGTTTGGCTTCCCGGACCTCGAGATGGTCGACATGCGAGAGATGGTCGAGAACGCAAAACGCCAGGTCGAAGCCACGAACCTGCCAATCATCGCAGACTGTGACACGGGATACGGTGGCATCCACAACGTCCGCCGAGCAGTCCGCGAGTACGAGAAAGCAGGCGTTGCAGCAGTTCACATCGAGGACCAGACAACCCCAAAACGCTGTGGTCACATCGCTGGCAAGCAGATCGTCTCCCGAGAGGACGCTGAAGCACGATTCAGCGCAGCAGTCGACGCAAAACAGTCCGAGGACACCATCATCATCGCACGAACCGACGCATACGGTTCGGCAAACGGTGACTGGGACGAGCACCTCGAACGTGGTCGGATCTACGCAGACGCTGGCGTCGACCTCGTCTGGCCAGAGATGCCAGACCCATCCCGTGAAGATGCAGTCAACTACGCAGAGACGATTCACGAGACCCACCCAGACCTCAAACTGGCCTTCAACTACTCCAGCTCCTTTGCCTGGAGTCAGGAGGACGACCCGCTCACGTTCCAGGAGCTGGGCGACCTCGGTTACAAATACCAGTTCATCACCCTCTACGCACTCCACAGTGGTGCACACGCAGTCTACGAGGACATGGTCAACATCAAAGAGAACGACGAAGAGGCACAGTGGGACCTCGAAGACCGCTACCTCGGTCACCCAACCGAGAGCCACCACGAGCTTTCGTTCGTTCCACGCTTCCAGGAGATCGAAGCCAAATTCGACCCTGACGCCAAACGACGTCAGGAAGAATCCGCAGGATTCAGCGACGACGAAGAAGAAGCTGTCATCACCAGCGACGACAACTAACGACGCTTTCGTCTCTATATTTTTTCGAACCGTCCGTGTGTGTCAATACCAGCCAATCAATTCTTTTCGAGCAATAACGCTTTGATGAGTGAGCGTGAGTAGCCGGATATGGGACTGTTCAGTGCAATCCGAGCCCTGTTCGTGTACGGACTCGCAATTATCGGTCTCGCGGTCGTCCTGTTCGTGTTGTTCTCGTATGGCTGGGACGGGAAGCCGCCGGAGGTCCACCTCGAAGGGCCTGATAGTGATTGTTGCGATTAGTTTCGTGACCACATCACAGATATCAGAGTGTCACGGTGCGTGACCGGCGTTTTGTTTCTCGGTAGTTGTAAAGAGTCGCAACAATCACTATGACGAGGAGTGATTTCAGGATAGCTGTCTGTCGATCTGACGGGCAGTCTGCTCACCGATTCCGCGTACTTCCTGTAACTCAGAGAGCGACGCATTTCTGATCCCAGAGACGCTACCGAAGCGACCGAGCAACCGCTTTCGGGTTTCCGGGCCGACGCCGTCGATTTCATCCAGCGGTGTCGAGACCGAATCACGCAGTGTTTCGTGGTACTGGAGTGCAAACCGGTGGGCTTCGTCGCGGATGCGCTGGAGCAGTTGGAGGTGGGCCGCGTCGGAGCCCCAGTCGTACGTTCGCTCCGGCGTGATCACGAGTTCGTCGGCTTTTGCGAGTGCAATCGCCGGAACCTCCCACCCAACTTCGGCAAGCGCCTCGCGGGCAGCAGCAAGCTGCCCCTCGCCGCCGTCGATCACCAGCAGATCCGGGTCGGGTCTGTCGTCCCGGCCCTCGACTGCACGCGTTGCTCGCCAGGTGAGCAACTTCTGCATGTTGGCGTAATCGTCGTTTTCTTCGGCGAGTCGCTTGCGGCGGTAGCCCGATTTGTCCGGGCTTCCACCCACGAAAGCGACGTTGCTGCCGACGACAGCTTTCCCACCCGAGTGGCTGACATCGAATCCCTCGATGCGGTCGATGCTACCGAGGCCGAGTTCCTCTGCAAGCGCCTGTGTTCCATCGTGTCTGCGTTCGCGCCTGCGTGCGTTTTTCATCGCCAGATCGACGAGTGTTGCCTCCCGTCCGGCACCCGGAACCTGCAACTCGACGCCGACATCGTTCAACCAGCGTTCGAGACTCTCCCCGGCGGGATATTCGGGACAGAGAATCTTCTCGGGAAGCTTACTTCCCGCGTAGTACTGCGGAATAAAGGCACCGAGCACCGCCCCTGCGTCGGTCGAGTCGCCGATCTCGATCACCCCCTCTGTGTGTTCGTTGCTTTCGGGTACTGCAAGCGTGTGTTGTTCCCGGTCGACCAACTGGCCGCCTTCGGCTCGCAAAAGCGAGACTGTCGGCTCCGAGCCAGCAAGCGATACTCCGAGTACGTCGGTCCGCCGCCGGTCGTCGCCTGCGTTGCTGATGGCCTCGTCGTGGGTGTCATGGAACCGTTCGACAGCATCGAGCATATCCCGGAGATTCGCGGCGCGCTCGAATCGTTCGTCTGTTGCGGCCTGTTCCATCGCCCGGCGGAGTGGGCTAGTCAGGATGCCCGTCTCGCCATCGAAAAACCGCTCGACAGCCGTGATGTCCTGCATATATGAGGGGTAGTCGATTTCGCCCGTACAGGGTGCCGTACAGAGGCCGATATCGTAATCGAGACAGGGGCGGTCGCGGCCTGCGAATTTGTGGTCCGAACAGCCCCGGATTCCGTAGACCTCACGCAGTGCCTTGCAGACTGTTTCGACCGTTCTTTTGTCTGTGAAGGGACCGAAGACCGTCGAACCGCTTTCTGGATCGCGTGTAATGCGGATCTGTGGAAATTCGTGATCAGTCAGTGCAACCAGCGGGTAGGATTTGTCGTCTTTGAGCCTGACGTTATACTTCGGGCGGTGACGCTTGATGAGGTTCGCTTCGAGTAGCAGCGCCTGCGATTCGGTATCCGTAACTGCAATGTCGATATCGTCGGCGCGTGCGACCATCTGTCGGATGCGCTCGCTACGTGGGTCGACATACGAGCGCACGCGGTCGCGCAGCTCGACGGCCTTGCCAACATAGAGCACGCGGTCGCCGTCGAGAAACTGGTAGACGCCAGGATCGCGAGGCAGCGACGCCGCGCGCTCGCGGAGCGCCTCGACTTCCATTGGTCGTTCTTGGGGCCAGAGGCGTTTCACCCCGTCGGTCTAGAGCAGATCGTCCGGCATCACAGACGAGAGCAACCCGCTTTCTTGTTGCTCGACATCAGCGAAGATCGCATCTTCGAGCCGCGTACTGACAACATCCACGTCGTCCGGCCGGGGCACGTGAATGTCTTGTTCGTCGCCAGCCATCTGGATGACGAGTGTCTCATCACGAAGCAACCAGTACACCGCAAAAATTGCAACGGCAACGAGCAAGACGAGCGAACCGATCATTTGCATGATTTCGTCGAAGACGGCCATAAAATCCATCATCTGCTGGGCGATTTCGATCATCCCGCCAGCACCGGTCTCGCCGGCCGCCTCGGCATCAAATTCAATGTCACCGACGAATCCCTCGAAGTTGATGAAATGGCCAGCGAGGATGAACAGCCCACCGTAGATGCCATATCGGATACTCTTGGCGGCGAGTGTCGTGTTTGCCTGTGCACTCGTACCGACGCCGACGACGTTCGGGCGCTCAACTTGCTTGAAGTTCTCGCCGTCCATCTCCGGGGTGAACGTTAGCACGCGGTGACTCGTCACGACCACCCGTGCGGTGTCGATATCGACGACCTCCTGTACGGACTCGTTTTCGTACAACAAGTCCTCGACACGGCTTTGCCACCCCCCCATAGCTGGACCTATGTAACCGGCAACCAAGAGTGCTCGGGCTAGAGTAGTTGTTCGAGTTGTCGGCGACGGCCCGACAGATCAAGCTCTGTGTCGATTTCTGGATCGGCTGCGAGTCTGTCGAGTGCAAGCAACGGATCTGTTCCTGACCGTTCGACTGCCTCCAACAGGTCGGTTATCTCCGCTCGATACAGTGCAAGATTCTCAAGCAATCCCAACAAGAGTGCAAACGCGATTGCACCCTCGGTATTCGACGGGAACGCGTCACTCACACGGTCGAAATCTGTCTCTTCAGAGGGGGTTTCCTCGGTCGGCTGGAGTGAGAGACAGCGCGTACAGATGGCGACCGTCGACTCCGAGCCGGGAACGTGTTCTTCGAACGCGTGCGGGACGGCGAACGGCTCTGTGGGAGATGCACACTCCTGACAGTTCATATTCGAGATTCACGCGCTGGCGGGAAACAGGCTTCGACCGCCGCTAAAATGGCAATTTGACTCATCCAGAGCTGTTTATATATAGAGGTCTATCATTCAGATATGCAAGAGATTACCCGACGCAAGACGGTCCTTGGCGCAGTTGGTATCAGCACCGCAGCACTCGCTGGCTGTGTGAGCGAAGACGCTGGCGATGACGACAACGGTGACGACGAAGGCGAGCCTGCAGGTACCGGAAGTGGCGACGGCAGCGAAATCAGCATCGAAGAGAGCGAGATTTCCCACGTAGGAAGCGACTGTGCAGACTCCGATGCCGGCGAAATTCATGTGAGTACTGATGACGGCACCTACTGGGTCGAGGGAACGGCCCCCTCACCGAATCCGTGTTACAAACCGGAACTCCTCGATACCGATTTTGAAGACGGAACGCTTTCAGTGACTGTTGATGTCGTCGAGGATATCGACGAAGATGAGGTCTGTCCCGAGTGTGTCGGCAAGGTACTCTACGAGGCGACTGTCGAACTCTCCGAGGAAACCGACGTTGACCGCGTCAGCGTCACCCACGAAAGTGGTGAGACACACACTGTCGACGCGGACGATATTGCCGAAGGCCGTCCAGAAATCGAGTCCGCTTCAATCGATACCATCCGTGCGGACTCACGAGAACACGACGATGACCAAACCGAAGTTGACCGCGGTGAGGAGACAGCTACTATCGACGGCATTATTTTGACGAACACACCACATTACGAGGCTGTACTCGAAGACACGGCCATCCAACATGGGCAGCTACAGGTCGAGATTGATGTCGAGTCGACGCTCGACGATGATATGGCCGGAACGACAGAAGTCGGCGAGGTCGAATACGAAGCGACAATCGAGATATCGAACGCCGACGCCCTCGAATCGATCCAGATCGACCACCCCGAGTCCAGTCACAGCTACGGCTGGGCGACAGCTACCGATTCCGGGAGCGAAGCGGATGACCACAGTTCCGAATCTGGTGGCGAGACTGATGACCACGGCCCTGAATCCGTTAGCGAGGCCGATGACTACGGCCCTGAATCCGAGCGATAATCGCACCACGGCCCGCGACTGGCATTTTTACATTCCACCACCAATAGCAAAGATACTACTCGATAGAGAAACGGGTATCGAGTAAGATTCGACAATTGTCTTCCGGTATGCGATGACCGTTACATTAATATTCGATAACACCAAAATATGAGTGTGTTACACAATGTCGATGGGAGCATACGACAACGAAGAGCACCAGCGCCGCGAACGGAAAAACAGTGAAGTAGACGCCAGTTTCGACGACGAGCGCCACCAGTACCGGGGGAGCGTCGAGTACGAAGGGGGTGAATCGACTGAAGAACTCCTCGATCAGTTCCAGAAAATTCAATCCGAATAGGGGGGCTCTTTTGTAGTCTGTCGGACGGTGTTGAATTGAGATAGAAAAGTAGCGTCAGGGTGAATAGTAGTACTCGCCTTCGGACTTTTGCTCGCGGTCGAGTTGGCTGCCAGGTTTGTTGATCCGCGGTCGGGACGTGCGCTCGTCACGGCGGAACGTAATGTCGAGATTCGAGAGGAAATCGTTCATGCCCTCGCGCATCCCCTGTGGTTTAGTCGCACGACCGTGTTCAGCTGGTTTGCCTTCGAAGACGAGAAGTCTGTCTGCAAGCAGATCGATCATGTAGATATCGTGGTCGATGACCATTGCCGTCGCGTCGTTGTTTTCGGCATACCGGCGGATGGCAGACGTTGCCATCACTCGCTGTTCGACATCCAGATGTGCCGAGGGTTCATCGAGCAAGTACAGATCAGCCTCCTCTGAGAGACAGGCGGCGATGGCAACACGCTGGCGTTCACCACCCGAGAGGTCAGTGAGATTTTGCTCCATGATCGCATCGATTTGCAACGGCTGAGCAATCTCCGTACTCCAGTACGAACTGCCAAAGTCGTCGGTGATCGTCGAGAGGAACGCGTCGACTCGCATCGGCTGGTCGATTTCGATATACTGCGGTTTGTACGCAATGTCGAGTTCGGCGTCGACGACACCCTCGTCGGCGTCGAGTCGTCCGGCGAGAATCTTCGCAAATGTCGATTTCCCGATTCCGTTCGGGCCGACGACGCCCAGTACTTCACTTTCGTGGATCTGGCCGGCCTCGACTGCAAGCGAGAACTCGCCCTCGCCGTAGCTCTTTTCGAGTTCGGGATACTCGACGAGCACGCTGCCAGCAGTTGTCGACCGCGGAGCGTGTTCTTCGAACTCGATATCGGTCTCTCTGATCCGCATATTCTCGTTTTCGAGATAGCCAGAGAGATACTCGTTGATGCCGTTTTTGACCGACTTTGGTGGAGTGATGATCCCGAATGCACCGGCCTGTCCGTACGCGACGTGGATCGCATCGGCGATCAGATCCAGAATGGCCAGATCGTGTTCGACGACCAGCATCGACCTGTCTTCTTCGTCAGCCAGTTCCTGGACGAGTCGCGCAGCGGTCATCCGCTGGCTGATATCCAGATACGGCGTGATCTCATCGAGGAAATAAAAGTCCGCGTCGCGGGCGAGTGTCGCAGCGAGGGCAACTCGCTGTAACTCCCCACCAGAGAGCGTATCGATTGGCTGGTCGATGACCGGCCGAATACTTAATCGGTCGATCAACTCATCCAGTGCACCGCGCTCGTCGGTCGCGTTGAGTAACTCACTCGTCGGCCCGTCGAACTGGTCTGGGATCTGATCGACATACTGTGGCTTGCGGGCAACAGTGACGTTCCCGTCGCGCATCGATTCGAGATACTCCTGTAAGGCAGTGCCACGGTACTCGTCTAAGATCTCCTCCCAGTCGGGTTCGTTTCCAACCTGTCCGAGATTCGGCGCGAGTTCGTCCGCCAGAATTCGAACGGCCGTCGTTTTCCCGATTCCGTTTGGGCCCAAAATTCCGGTGACACGCCCTTCCTCCGGTGCCGGCAAGCCGTAGAGTGCAAAGGCATTTTCGCCGTATCGGTGGATTGGGTCCTCCTCAAGTTCCTGTGGAAGGTTGAGAATCTGGAGTGCATCGAAGGGACATTTCTCGACACAGATGCCACAGGATTCGCCAAGACAGATCTCCTCCGAGATCCAGACCTGATCGTCCGTACCCTGATAGACATCGTCTTCTTCGTAATGCTCACCACGCGTGACGATACACTCTTTGCCGGTGCGATTTGGTGGGCAAAAATTCGCACACTCGTAGTTACATCTGTCTGGCTGGCATTTCTCTAGGTCGACAACTGCAATACTATCATCAGCCATGGTTTGTTAGAACAGGGTCTCCGTTCCCGCGGTCAACAGAACTGTCCAGGCGATAAACCAGAGAGTAAAGGTCATAAAAATGATGTACAAGAAATCTTTCCCGCCAAAGTCTTCGGTGTCGATACCAATGAGATTGTAAAATGGGAACTGGAGGACAATCGCCGCCAACAAAAAGAAGCCGCCAAGTGGGTCGCCAGGGCCGCTTGCCTCGACCGTCGAGAGGAGTGCAGCGAGAATCCCTGCGAGTGTTGCCGTCGTCGTGACGGTCACTCCGCGCATGTACGGGCTGAACCCCTCCTCCGACTCGACGTCGGATTCGGTCGTCCCATTACCCGTCTCTGTAGCCATACACAATGGTGTGCGACGCGAGGTAAAAAGCCGTTCGTTCGCGTGACGCTGAACGAGCGATTTATCTTGATTGCTGTGTTCTTTGGGAGTATCTCGATGGCTGATGATACTGACTCCTGGAACGATGGCTCTCCCTGGCTGTTCTTTCTCGGATTGGTCGTTTTTCTCGGCTCCGGTCTGTTGTTCATCGCCGATCTCATTCGGGGAGTCGATGTGTTACGCTCACTCGTCGGCAACGCAGCTGGGGTTGCACTGTTGATCGCCTGGGCCGCCCACGATACCCTACACAATCCAGACTCTGAGGTCGCAAATGCCCGTGGAGCAACTGGCACAGCACTGCTTTTGTATGGGCTGTATCTCTTTGCGGCAGGCATCATTATCGCAGTTACCGGCCTCGTTCACGACCGACTGACGCTTGGCTTCTGGTATCTCGGGCTTGCACTGCTTTCGGTCATAGCTGGTGGACAAATCTTCCCAACCGACTCCGTCGCTGATGAGCAGGACGCAACTGGTGAATCCGGCGACGATTCTGATACTGCTGTCGAAGAGACTGGAGACACTGACGAGGCTGCAGAGAATACCGAGGAGGCTACAGAAAATACCGACGAAACTGGTGGCGGTGTTACAGCCGAGAAGCAAACAGGTGGTGAACAGATCGCGGGCGAGAACAGTCTCGATGACACCTCGTAACCAGTAGTTCAAATCCACATTGCAGCCGCTAACAGCAATTGGAGTGACAAGACAACCCTAAATAGTAACTAGCTCGATAACAGGCTATAAGACAAAAAAGACAGCCAGCAAACCGTTCCTGTCTTCCCAATCTCCGGTTGAATCCCTCAATCTTTATACAGCCAGCGTTCTTTACACTGACTCGATGACAGAATCCGACGAGGAGGAAATCGCGGATCTGCCCCCGAGTGCGAAGCTTGTTTACAAGGTGCTCGAATACAATGGCCCGCTAACGCAGAAAGGAATCGTCGAAGAATCGATGCTCTCCGCCCGTACTGTTCGGTATGCGCTCGAACGACTCGATGAAATCGGTGTCATCGAAGAGGATGTGTACTTTGCAGATGCCAGACAGAATCTCTACGAAATTTCCGAGGGCGCGGCCGAGGCCGAAGCTGCTGTCTCGGATTGATCTTTCAGTTTCTCTCTCGCGTCTTCGTTATCCAGTGTCGACACTCTCTAGCTCGAAAAGTAGCTATCCGAATGGCAGGCGCAAAACGCACGAGTTTCGTCGTGAGAGCACGTCACGAGGGCGAGACAGTAATTGTCTTCCCGTGGTCGATTGCTCGTTCGAGTTCCTCGGCGATGGCACTCCCTCGCGAGACCTGAATTTCGCCACCGCGCGAGACAGTTGCGGTAAAGAGGTACTCGCCGTTTGCCTGCACTTCGACAGTCTCGCCTGCGTGGCCGTCGAGCGGGATGATGACGTGTCGACTGGTGATTTCCGGCTGAACGGTCATCGACGAGCCGGCTGGGTTTGCAGTACTCGTTGCGCCGTCGTGCGATCCTGACCGCTCATCGAACGAGCGAACATCGATATTGATGCCAAGCCGGTTTTCGATATCCGAGATCCGACCGCCACCTTTGCCGATAACACTCGATATGTCGCCTTCTTCGACCCAGACGACAGCGGTGTTTTGATCGCGCAGATCGACCTCGACGTGTCCGTGTGCGACCGAGCGAATCTCGCGTTCGATCTCCTGTTTTGCAATCCGGTCGACACCCGAATCGGGGCTCTGTTCTTCCTCACCGAGCGGGACAGTCACAACCTGGCGGTTGAACGTGTAGATTTCGTATTCGGGCTGTCTGGTCTCGAAGTCTCTGATGAGGATGACCGGCCGGGCCAAATCCTCCTCCATCAGCCCCTGTGGCACCTTGACTTCGGTGGTTACGTCGTAGACCTTCTCGACTTTTCCAGCCTCGATGTAGATGACAGTATCGACGACCTGTGGAATCAATCCGAGTTCCACACGGCCAATGAGACGCTGCAAGGCGTCGATTGCCCGCGTCGCGTGGACAACACCGATCATCCCGACACCAGCCAGACGCATATCCGCAAACACCTCGAAGTCGTCGGTTTTGCGGACCTCGTCGTAAATGGTGTAATCCGGTCGGACCATCAACAGTGAGTCTGCCGTCTTCGACATCTTGCCGTCGAGTGCTGTGTACTGGGTAATCTCGTCGCCGACCTGCAGGTCCCGTGGTTTCTCCATCGTCTTGACGGCGAAGTCGGCGTCAGTCAGAAACTCTGCGACAGCCTGCGCGAACGTCGATTTCCCTGCACCTGGCGAGCCAGCGATGAGGACACCGCGCTGGCGTTCGAGCAATCGCTCTTTGAGTTCGTCGGCGTGTTCGTAATCCTCGAATTCTGTCTTGACAATTGGCCGGACGGCCGTGATTTCGATGCCGTCGCTGAACGGTGGCCGGGCGATTGCAATCCGGAACTCTCGGAACTGAACGATTGTCATCCCTGGTTCGTCGAGTTCGACGAAGCCATCCGGATTCGCATGTGTTGCTTCCTCGATATCGGCTGCATACCCTCGGAGGTCGTCTTCGGTCAGAGCCTCACTAGCGAGTGTTTCGTAGCTCATCTCGCCGACAGAGCCGCGTTTTGCCATTGGCTCGACCCCGACTTTGAGGTGGACACTCATCGTCTGCTCGTCGAAGTACTTCTCGATTGCCAGCTCGGTGAAATCCGGTGTTTCGGGTTCGAGTTCCGTGACTTCGACGCCTGTTGCGCGGGCGACTTCCGCCTGGACGGCGTCGCTCGTGACGAGTACCGCATCACGGTCGGCGGCAATATCTCGAATGAGTGCGTCGATATCCCCCTCGTCTGCGGCCTGTTTCTCGACCGATTCAGGTCGGCGGCCGACGTACTCGACGGTGATCGTGCCTGCTTCGTCTAGGTCGACGAGTCGCTGTAACTCTTCTAACCCCTCCCAGCCGGTCTCCCGGCCGGCGTTTGCCTGCGATTCGAGTTCGCCGACGACTGCCTCCGGAATGGTGACAGTCGCATCGGCGAACTCACCATCATCGACACGCTCGGAAACCCGACCGTCGATGATGACACTTGTATCCGGGACGATTTCCATATCCCTACTACTACTGTCAGTGTTAAATGTGGCGTGATCCTGGCGCAGAATCCAGCGCTGTGTTTGGGTTCAGACGGGCGGATTTTTGAACAAATTTTATATTTCTTCCTCCAAACTGCCTGGTAGAATCAAACCGACATGTCGAATACGGTCTCACAGCCGACACGGCGCGAGTATCTCGCCGTTTCTGGTCTCTGTCTTGCTGGCCTGTTCGCCGGGTGCACCGATGATGACAGTCCAACAAACGGGAGACAACAGGACAACAACGAATCCGAAACCGATGACGGCGTGGACAGCGAGGCTGCAAACGACGACAACGACACCGCCGAGACCGAGAGGCAGGAAAGCTATGGTGCCTTTTTTCCGCTCACTGACTGGGCTGAACACGTCAGCGATGGTTCGATGACGGTCTCAGGACTAGTTGAAACAGGACAAACCGCTCACGATTGGACTCCTGACGAAAACATTACGGTCGACCTCTCGGGAGCAGACTTGTTCTTTTATTTCGACGCACCCGAATTTTCCTGGGCACAGGAAGCAGCCAGTACGCTCGAACAAGACGACATCGAAACCGTGGTTGTTGATTTGCTCGAACCCATCGAAGTTGTTGACGAACTCGACACGACTGTCCAGGAATCCCACGATGTGCATGTCTGGACCGATCCGATCATCGTTCAGGAACTCATCAAAAAGATTGCTGCCACGTTCGAAGCACATGATCCCGATAATGCTGAGATCTATAGGGAAAACGCTGCCAGCTACAACGAACGCGTCGAGGCCGTACACGATGAGCTTCTGACTGTTACTACCGAGGCACAGATAGACACCGCTGTGTTCACCGGACACGATGCGTTTCGATATCTGGAACGGCGGTACGAGATTGAACTGGTCACGCCAACCGGTATTTCTCCGGACGCTCAGCCGTCTGCGTCTGATATTGTCGAGCTGGTCGAGACAATCGAAACCAACGGTATCGACACCATTCTGTATGACCCTTTCCAGACAACGCCTGCCGATGATGGTCTCCCAGAGGTTGCTGAAACCTTACTCGAAGAATCGGCGGCGACCGATGCGAAACCGTTGACGCCGCTTACAGGCACGACTGTTGAGTGGGAAGAGCGAGATTGGGGATGGGTCGAACAAATGGAGCAGATCAACCTCCCAGCACTGGAGGCCGCGCTTAATCCCGACTGATATCGTCTGTTGTTGGTGTGTCGATATACTGGTTGCCTGCCCGCGCTGCGAGTCGAGCTACCCGGAGTGGTTCGGGACGACCGCCCTCGGGAGTAAACCCCTGAATAACAGTCGCTGCCTGCTCGTGGTCGATTCCGACACTGCGACAGAATAGCGTTCCATCCGGGATAGAAACTGGTCGCCGGTCGGGTAGTGACCGGTAGATCTCGATCCGTTTTGCTGCCTCGCTTTCATCGAATGCCTCTCTGATTGGTTCTTCCAGTCCGTCGCTTTCTTCGAAAGTGATACACAACACCGGTAGCCCCGTCTCCTCGTGAAGTCGGTGCAAGTCGAGAATGTTGTACCACGCGGGAGCAATACCGGCAACGAACAGATACTGAATATCCTCACGGTCGAGTCGGCGATATAATGCAGTGATCGCTTCGGTTGCGTCAGTGCCGCCGACGGTACACGAGCCAAAAACGAAGCCGTCGACAACCCGGCTTGGGCGGGTGACGACGCCAGCGAGTGTACTCCGGGTTTCGCGGTACGATTCTGCAACCCCAAGGGCACGGACGCCCTGTTTCACGTGTTCTCCTTGATATCTGCGAGCCTATCGAGTAACTCGTCATTTGAGGCCGTAAACTCGAACTCGACGTCGCCGTCGTGTTCGGACTGTGCTGTCGAAACACCGTCGTCATCATCAAAATCAGCGTCGTATTCCTGGTTCTCCTGTTCGGATTCGTCGTAACTCCCGAACCCCATATAACCAAACCTTACTGATTGAGACGGAAAAATTTCTCGGGATTTGTGTGTTAGTGAATAACACACATTAGGTCAGGAGTTCCGTTGTACATCTCCTTTGCAGGGGCAGTTTCATGCCACGGGCCGTCCTGAATTCGCGTATGGAAGTACTCAATGTCACCGCCGATGCGGAGACGTTTACGAGTAACGCGTATCTGGCACTCGGCGAGGAGCCGACACTCGTCGATGCCGGCGCAATGGAGGGTGTCGAATCGGTAATCCGCGAACACACCGACGAGTTAGAGCGAGTTATCGTCACACACCAGCACGCAGATCACGTCGCAGAACTCGATACCGTCGTCTCCGCATTCGATGCCGACTGTTATGCGTATGCCGACCACAACGCGCGAACGCACGCGCTCGATGACGGCGATGAGATTCTGGTCGGCGATGAACCCTGCGAAGTCGTTCATACGCCGGGTCACGGCGACGACCACGTCTCGCTGGTTGGCGAACAGTCGCTATTTTCCGGGGATGTTGTCGTGTACAACGACGGTGCGTTCGACGACGGGAGCTTCGGCCGGACGGATTATCCGGGAATGTCCCGTGAACGTCTTATCGAGAGTATCGAGACACTGCTCGACCGACTTCCCAATTCTGTCGAAAACATGTATGCCGGCCACGGCGACATCTACAGCGGTGACGTCCACGCAGTCATCGAACGGGCGCTCGAACGCGCCAAACGCCGCGAGCCGAAATATCCTGACGAATAACCAACTGCTTTTCAGTCTTTCGTTGATGTGACCAGTAGCAACTGGGTACTCGGAGAAACGGGAGAAGGGGAAACATCGTATCGGACGCCGGGGGGAGACGTCCGAACCGACTGAATGTCACGTGGTTACAGGTGGGTGGGGGAAAGAGTGGGTGTCGCTTGGGTATAGGTGGGGTGGGATGGATATGAGGTGGGGAGGGGGTGGGTAAGTG
>LKMJ01003716.1_pt1 | contig 14265 bp, 13 predicted proteins | sample 643391 | NCBI WGS metagenome assembly LKMJ01 (sample SAMN04112250, study PRJNA286221) | soda lake metagenome | biome: soda lake; feature: Kulunda Steppe; material: water; isolation source: sample PL-Br10 brine of Picturesque Lake | place: Russia: Kulunda steppe | collected 2010-07
AGCGGCTTGCTGCGGTCGAGCGTGCGGTCGTCGACGGCGACTGCGAACTCGATAGGGTGGCCGATCTCGCGACGCTGACCGAGCGACTCGATAGCCTCGACGATCGCCTCGCCGAACACGAGCGCCGGATCGCCCAACTTGAGGCCCGAGTCGACGCAGTCGGTGGGTTCGTCGGAAACATCGAGTCGGTCAACGCCGACGTCGAGCGACAGGCCAACGCCGCGATCGCGACTGCCGATCGGCTCGCCGGCCGGATCGACGAACTGGAACGATCGATACGAGCAGCCGACGAGGAACCGGCGCTCGTCGGCAGCTCCGAGACGGACGAGCGTGATGAGTCGCCGGCCGGCGATCGCACTGGGCGGGTACGTCCCCCCGATCGGACGGATGGCAGTCGGACTGAACCCGATCGGCACCCGTCCGATCGGGACCGAGCAGCGGACCCAAACGCCGGCACGGCTGTGACGGAGCCGACCTGCACCGAGCGGAGCGTCGACCACACTGCCGACGCACTTCTTGACGGATCTACTGATGGCTCGATCGCCGATCGGGAGGCCGCTACTGACGGCGGGCGTGGCGATCAGTCGGCCACTGGTGGCGGCATACCCGGCGATCCCACAGCCGACACTGACCGCGAGAGCGACCAGCCAGCCGACGGGGAATCGGGCGGTGTACTTGGGGCTGTCCGCGATCGGTTGTCGTGATCCGATACGTCGTTGCGGCGATCGTGGTCGTCGCGCTGGTTGCCGTTTCGGTGCCGGCGATCGAGACGGTCGGGACGATGAACACCGAGCGACAGGTCGATTCGGGGCTCGCCGCGATCGACGAGGCAGCGACCTCGCTGGTCGGTCACGAGGAGGTGACACCCGAGGGCCACCCCGATCCCAGACGGGTCGTCTCCGTCACGTTGCCCGCGGGGTCCCTGACGAGTACCGGCGTCGACCACGTCGAACTCGTCCCTCACGGGAACGAAACCGCCGAGCACACCTACGCGCGGTACGTCCTCGAAGACGGAACGACGCGGACGACGGTGATCGACGAACGCATCGTCTGGGACGATCCCGACGGCAATCGGACGACCGAACTCGGCGGCACCGGCGACCAGCAGCTCACCTTGCAGTTGCTCGCAGACGAGAACGGAGAGCCGGTCGTAGTTGCACAGCAACGGATCGATGCGAGAGACTGATTCTGAAACTGTCGTCGATCGTCGGCAAAACAGGCCCGGACCGATCGGGACACCGGGGGCGTATCTCGTCGACGTAACTGCTGCCAGTGAGAACGACGCCGTCGAAACGACTGCCACGGTGGCGATCGAGTGAGCAGTGTGCAGCGCCACCGGTCGATGACCAGCCGACGAACCCAGGACAGCCGGTGACAGCTGACGTCCTCGGACACACCCGCAGGCGGGTCGCTCGGCTGTGACCGACGACGACCGATCGAGCGACGGACTCGACGGTAGCCCTGCCGTGTACTGGGCCGCGATCGCGGTGAGCGAGCGTAACGGAGAGAGAATCGTCCTTCTCAGGGGTCGTGACCGTCCCGGGGACACCTGTGTGCGTGGACGTCAGCTGTCTCTGGAGCCGGGTGGTTCGCTGGCGGGACGCGTTTCACCGGGGATCTCCACATCGGCCATCAGCAGGACCCGTCGTTCGGTGTACTCCAGACCGTTCGTTCGCTGGGTCGTCTCTGTGACTGCCAGCCGATGTTTCGAGAGATCGAGCAAGGCGTCGATCGTCCTGGAGACGAGTTTCTTCGCGTAGGCATCGGAGATGCCACGCTCTTGTCTGCGAATCCAGTGTTTCATATCGCTTGCGGTGACGTACTCGCGGACGCGCTGGCTTCCCTGTTTCCACGGGTTGTCGCCGACAGCGGGATCGCTTCGGGCCTGCCAGAGTGTCGCCGCGAGCCGCGATGGGAGCGAGGAGGTAGTCGATCGGCGCATGTCATCGTCCATCCGGGCGAGTTGCTGGATCGGGAGGAGATCGCCGTGGGAAAGCGTCACCTCGCCCCGATCGAGCGGGTCATCATGGTCCGGGAGTCTGAAATACCGCTTGCCGTCGTCCTTGCTGATCCGTTCCAGTCGCCCCTCCGGGACGTCGATCCCGGCGGTGTCGATGTGACGCTCACGGATGTGTGCGCCTTTTTCGAGCTCGCGGGCCTGCAGTTCGCCGATCCGGCTCTTGTTCGCGTTCAGTTTCTTTTCGTGGGCGTCCAGCCGGGCCTCGATCGGTGTCCGGCCGTCTTCGAGGTCGGCGACGCGACCGTCGAGGCGATCGGTGTCGGCCCGGAGTCGATCGGTCGCCTGTCGGGTGTCATCGAGCTGGGATTCGAGCTGCCCGATCCGATCGGCTTTTTGTTCAAGCTGGGCTTCGAGGCGGTCGATCCGATCGGCTTTCTGGTCGAGTTCGGTTTCCAGTTGGTCGATCCGATCGGCTTTCCGATCGAGTTCGGTTTCGAGCTGGGTGAGTCGGTCCTGAAACCGGTCGAGTGTGGCTTCGAGTGTTTCGATCGTCGATGCGTCTGTCGTGGAGTCAGTGGTCGCGCTCATGGGTTCGATGGCTGGGGGTCGGTGTGGTCGGAGACGATACAGGCGGTGTGGCGGGCTCGGTCAGTCCGGCGTCCCGCCGTCGGGGAGGACCGGGGCTCGATCGCCGGCGGCCGAGGCCAGCAGTTGCTGGTGGCGATCGTGACAGTAGCGGCCGGCGAGGACCTTTGCCGCGTTACAGTCGATGTGGACGCCGGTGACGTGACAGTCCGGACGCGTACAGCGAAGCGTCCGGCGGGTGATCCGATCGCCGTGTGTCCCACAGGCGTGACACTCGATCGAGGAACAGACTGCCGACACCGTCACGACCTCGATCGCGTACGCGGCGGCGATCGCCCGCAGCCGGTGATAGGCAGTGGCGAGCAGCCACGCCGAGCCCCGATGAGCGTCGGGGTCGACGAGCCACGCCCAGAGATCCGGCTCGTGGTGGGTATCTTCGGCGACGAGCACTGGCCGATCGTAGCCACTCGCATACTCGCAGATCCTGCGAGCGGCGGCGTCGATCTGCTCGATGATCGCGGCCCGTCGTTGCCTGAGAGTGGTGACGATCGTCTCCCGATCGGCACCAGTGGCAAGCAGGGTTGCGACCCGATCGCGGAGTTGGTCTACCCGGGCACAGATGTCGCGTCCAGAGATCCCGTATGCTTCACTCCAGTCGTCGATCTCGACTGGACAGGCCACGTAGAGGTTGTCCTCGCCGCGATCGACACCGATCGGCGTGACTGCCTCGCTGTCAGGGGTCACGGCCGGTCACCGCCCCAGTGGCCGATCGGCGATTGAGAAGCGTCCTCAGCGAGACTGATGCCGTCGATCGCGAGCAGTTCGACGCCCTCGTCAGCCGGATGGGCGTGTACTGGGCTGGTAGACCGATCGGCGATCGGCTCGCGATCGTCGTGTTCTGGCGTCGATACTACTGACTCGTGGACCCGACAGTTATGGGTCCGGGGGCTGTTGTTTCGCATGGCTTCTAGATTCCCTTGTGGGGGTTGGAAGCCGCGTCTGACGTGTCCCATCACGTCGGACACTTCTGAGTGTCCCGTAACGACTTGGCTTCCAGTCACTAGTGTTCGGCTGTTATTACAAATATCTTACTGTGCAAAGCACAGCTAAAAGATACTTCTAAAGAGTAGATACAAGTTGTTCCACTCTAACCAGTAATATACCGATATAGCTATGAGTTCCACAGTAGGACCGCAAAACGTGCCTCGAAAGCGAGCTGACTGGATGACCCAGGTTGACGAAGAAATCCTCGAAACCCTGCGAGAGGAAGGGAATATGACTCCACGCGCACTTGAGGACTTTGACATTACTGTCGCGAACTATGCTCGCGATCGGCTCTCGAAACTGTGCAGTTATGGCCTCGTCGAACGGCTCTCCCGGGGGCTCTATCGCCTCACAGATAGTGGCGAGGCGTTCCTTGATGAAGAACTCGACGCCAGCGAATTAGAACCGTCCACAGACGACCGCTGATCGCGAACTGATTGCTGTCTCGCAGATCTCCGCGTTCCTTTGCCTTCCGTCGTTGCAACCGATCGCTGTTGATTCATCTCGTTTTATTCTGCTACTGATAGCTCTCTCTCTCTGCACGATGATGAACACAGCACCCACATTTCGAAAACACAGTCTTTGAAAGACCGCACAAGTACTGAAGAAAGTAACTAATGAGGCTGCTGTACGCACCTCACTGGAGGAGACTCGGTTATGAATACAGACTCTCTATTCTCGGGTTCATATTCGGGGAAGCAGATCTTCGCGGCGTGCCTAAGGAGGTCGGTTACAAGAGAGAACGGTTTGGGGAGCAGTTACTGAATATAGGTAGACCTCTTTTGTAGAAGATTGTTGATACTGCTCATGCGAGCGCGACCGTCGCGCTCGCGTGGCCTGTCCACGCGTGGAAGAGGTTCGTATGACGGCGACAAGCCACCCGTGTTCATTATCACCGATCGAGGGACCGGACAACGATACGTGATTCCAGCAAAAACTGCAGATGAATCGACGATTCGACTCCTGCTGGCGAACCGCTAGGAGGAGTCGCTTACTGTCTATACCGATGGATTTCGGGCGTACGGTCCACTGATGTGCTACTCTTGAGCGTATATGATTAGCAGTCCGAGAAACGAGCCGATAATGAGCATCGTTCCGGGGACACCAGTCAAAAAAAGCGGTGAAGCAACTGCCACACACATTACCGACATCCAAGTGAGTATTTTCCGTGTTCGTTTTGAAACGTCCGCCTCATCAGCCACCCGATTCAAATTTTCTGATATTATATAAATAATAGATGTTGCTAACAATCCGGCTAGAACCCAACCAATGGAAATAACATTCTGGTTGACACCTTTTTGGATTTCGTCTAATCGAAATAGTATAAACAAAGCAAACAAGAGCATCAACCCGATGATTTCCTTTCGTGTCATAAATTACAGAGAATATTATGATTGAGTAGTTATAAACTGGTATGTGAATTCGGAGCAAATCAGTCTAAACCAGAAATCTACCCTGAGCTACAGTGATCACCATCAAAGTCGTATTCGTCACATGGATCTTCACCGGGATCCGTACTACAATAACCGAGAACTTGACAGACGGCCTCATTTAAACCGGCCTCACAGGAATTATCGTCGAGAAAATCACAAAGGTCGCCGACCAGACCTGCACACCATACAGCCCCATATCCACCTGTGAATAAGTAGCAGATTGAGGCATAGCCAATATTGCACGGCGTGTCACCACATACAACCCCATATAAAGATTTACAATTACTACAAGAGGCTCCGTTCGATTCAACCCCCTCAGAAGAGATTGGTCTACCCCGTTCAACCTCTTTTTTATGTGTTTTTATTCCATTATTGTCTACACTGTACATTTCAATTTCAGCAGCAGTCCCTGAAGCTGCCGAATCAAATGTTAAATTAGCACTTCCAGAAATGACTTGATTTGATTGATCAACCCCGACAGCGATATCTCCACTTCGCAAATTCCTATTTATTGATTCGACAAAAAATGAAATTACATGTGTCTCTTCGCCGTCAATAACTCTTGAAAAAACGCGCACATCATCGGCATATGTGATCTCGCCATGGTTTTTTTTTCAATTCTCTCTTGATGTCCTTGAACACGTCCGACCTTCTGGCCCTTGATTTCAGTCTGTTTTTATTTTCTCCATTTACCTCTGTAATCTCTGGTACTGTTCCCTCTCTTCCAGCTCCTAATTTCGAAAACAAGGGGACAGTACCGACAGCCAGTGATGTTCCGCTGACTTTTCGCAATACCTTTCTCCTACTTGGGCCTCTATTTTTACCCATAGTTACCTTATGTTATTATATAATTTAACTCTTTTGTTTTACTATTAACGCTCTTGCGTAGCACATTGTTGATTTCACAGAGTAGGTCGGATAGCGTGTTTGAGCGCATCTCTCCTTGGTTTTCTGTATAATTCCCGCCGCATTCGTCTTTAGTTAAGACTGATGGTTATATTCTGTAGAAAAACTATGCTTAATGGTATTAGTCGAACGAATGTAGCGACTGAACCGCTGATGCGGCTGAGAGTCAACGGTACAGATAATCCAGCGACTCCGTTTTCGCCCCGTAGTGGTCGTATTCTGACGAGATCTGCCTCCAAAACGGTGTCATCTGGTATTACTCTGAGTATTATCTAAAGACGAATGGTGTGATCCGCTTTGTCGACGATGGGCATGCCAAACAGCCTGTCTTCCCGTACGACGATCTCTTTATTACGCCGTTCCGGGGCTCCTCACGGTCTGCAGTCGCGTAACTCCAGCGACTGATTTCGTTCAGGATGCTGTAGGTATGATCAGGACGGCCTGCGGTGCCGAACGGGTATACGCACGTCCTCGCTACGAGTGAGTGGTTCCCGATCGCTCATGCCCACGCCGATCGCCCGCTGTCCACAGCCGCCACTGCGAATGCGAGAAGGAGCCCGCAGCCGATCGGCGCACACGTGATCTCACTCACTCCGTTCGTTCCGAACCGCGCGGCCGTCCTGCGATCGGGTGTGCAGTGACTTTCAGTGGCTACTATAGCCGCTCTGGAGACTGGCCGTACTGTGAACCGACAGTGGCAGCAGCTAATAGTCGATGGATGTCCTCTGGAACAATATCTAAGCGGTCCGCAGCCGCTTCAATACCCCAAGACCATGTAGCCCGACCAGGGTTCGCATGGAATCAGCGTATCTGAACACTATCCGACACACGGACCATGGACTTATGTGTGTGACACACGTCGCACAGGATATGAGCACGGACACCGGTGGCACTGGCGACGGCGATCGGATGGAAAAAATCGATGTCCGGGTGCCGGCGGCGGTTCTGGAAGCGATCGACGAGGAATACGAGCGTCGGGGCTATGCATCCCGATCGGAGGCTATCCGCGACGCTCTTCGCGACTGGTTGAACCCGAGCATTGAGCTGTCAGACGACGTTCTCGAAGACCTCGCTGTGAGCCGTGAGCAACGTGAGCGCGGCGAGACGCGATCGCTTGAGGACGTAATGGACAAATACGACACCGACGGCGGAGACGATACGATCCCGTGATGGGGGTTGTGAAATAGTGGATTTTCTAGGTTTAGCCAGTACTGTTTCTATCCCGCTCGCGGGCAACAGGTCGCTGCCGGCTGATCTGGCATCACTCGTGTTGCATTGCTTGTGTCCGACAGTATGATGAGTGAACACCCAGCCGTCCCGATCGCGATCGGCCGGTGACTGTCTCCCAGTGCTCGCCGCCTCGAGCTGGGCGTCCCGCAGTTTAAATCCGATCGGGCAGCCACAGTCGCCATGTCTCAGCTCTCGCCCGCGCTCCGATCGGTTGCTGCGGAACTCGGCTTTGACTCGCTGCTCTCCGACGGCGGCTCCGGCGGGCCGTGTGCGTGTCGTGGGTCGTTCGACGGGGAGACGCTTGTTGTCGATGCAAGCGACTGTGATGGCCAACTTGCGAGTTCGCCACCGTGTCGCCACACTGTCGTTGATGCACTCGCCGATCGGGACGTGACCGAGATCGTCACCCGATCGAACGGTATCGAACGGCGGTACGACCCGCTGGGGGTTGCGTTGCTCGCTGCAGCCGGCCGGTTCGTCGAACTGCTCGGCGATCGAGACGATCGGCTGGCTGTCGATGTCTCACGCGATCCACTCGGCGTCGCTCGCGAGATCGACTCCCGGATTGGCTGGGTTGCCGACGCCGCTGCCGACGCCGGGCTCACGTCGATCGCCCGCGAGATCGACAGCTACGAGGCGGCGCTGACGCCGACGGTCGGTCTCAGTATCGGCCACTACTTTATGGATCACGACCTCGGCGAGGCTGCGTGGCTGCGAGATGTCCACTCGTTAGAGACGGGCAGTGAGGCGCGGATTTACGCTCGGCCGGACGACGTTGCGCTGTACGTCCTCGATGTCGTCGATAGCACTCTCTCTGCAGCCGAACGCAGCCGCCTCATCGATGGATACGAGCTGATCGCGGAGGGCCACGTCGAGGGCGATCGAGCGGCCTCGCGGGCGATCGAATCGGTGACCGACGAGCCGGCCGATCCGCTGTTGACGCGAATCCTCTCGAAACACACCAGCGGCTACGGCGTTCTCGAAGATCTGTTTGCAGATCCCCGTGTAACCGACGTCTACGTTACCTCGCCGGTCAGCCGCAATCCGATCCGGCTCGTCGTCGACGGTGAGTCGATGGCGACGAATATCCACCTGACTGAGGCGGGTGCACAGGCGCTTGCCTCGCGGGTCCGCCGAACGAGCGGCCGGGCGTTTTCCAGAGCGAACCCGACCGTCGATGCCCGGGCTGCACTCGATAACGGAACCGGCGTTCGCGTCGCTGGCGTCACTGATCCCGTCGCAGACGGCGTCGCGTTCGCGTTCCGGGAGGAAGCAGACGATCGGTTCACGCTGCCCGGACTCGTCGCAAACGGGACGATGTCCGCCGAGGCCGCGGCGTTTCTCTCCGTTGCGATCGAGCGCAACGCGGCCGCCCTGATCGCCGGCACGCGCGGCTCTGGAAAGACGACGCTGCTCGGCACCTTGTTGTACGAGCTGCCACCGGAGACGCGGGCCGTGCTGATCGAGGATACCCCCGAACTGCCCGTCGAGCCGCTGCAGTCGGTTGGCCGAGATGTCCAGCCGCTTCGGACGGGAACTGGATCGGGGCCAGAAATAACCCCCAAAGAAGCGTTACGAACGGCGCTCCGTCTCGGTGACGGCTCACTCGTCGTCGGCGAGATCAGAGGTGAGGAAGCGCGTGTCCTCTATGAGGCAATGCGAGTCGGGGCGAACGCAAACGCCGTCCTCGGAACGATTCACGGCGACGGTGCCGCGGCAGTCTACGAGCGGGTCGTCTCCGATCTGGGTGTCGAACCCTCGTCGTTCGGTGCGACCGATCTCGTCGTCACCGTCGAAGCCTACCGGACGCCAATCGGCCGCGATCGGCGACTCGCGACGATCGAGGAGGTTACCGCCAGCGGCGACGACGTCTGGTTCGAGTCGCTGTACGAACTCGATGACGACGGCCGAGCCGCCCCGACTGGCCGGATCGATCGCGGCGAGAGCCGGTTTGTCGATCGACTCACTGGCCCGGAAGAAACGTACGCTGACATCCGCGCGGCGATCGATTCCCGATCGGAGCTGCTGTCGCAACTCGCTGGCGACGGCCGCACCACGCCCGAAGACGTTGCAGCGGCCTACGCCACTGCGGTAGGCCGAGAGGGTGAGTGTACGGCGGGCCGAGACGACGGGTATGGAACTGACCGATGACACTCGTCACACCACTTGTCGGGATGTTGGCACGGCTCTACCCATATCCGGTTGAGGGACGCGACAGCCTCGCTGACTCGCTGTCGTTTATCGACTCACCACACGACGACGAGACGATCGTTCGTGCCGGCTACGGCGCCGCTATCGTCGGTGCACTGATCCCACTGGGGTTGGTGCTGACGCCAGCCCCGCTCGCGTTCGTCTTCTTTTTCGTCCTCGTGACGCCAATCGCGGCAATGCAGGCGATTCACCTGTTGCCACACCTGCAGGCGGCGTTTCGCCGAACCGAAGCCCTCGGCGACACGCCGAATCTCATCGGCCGAGCCGTGTTACGAATGCAGGTCCAGCCCGCACTCGAAAGCGCCGTTCGGTTTGCCGCTGAGACCGGCACCGGCCCGCTGTCTGCCAGTCTCGACGCCCACATCGATCGCTCGATGGGGACGCCACACGCCGGATTGCTCTCGTTTGCCGAGGAGTGGGCCGAGTGGTTCCCCGCGCTCAGACGCTCTTCACACCTGCTTGCGACTGCCCAGGACGCTCCCGACGGCGAGCGTGGGCGCACGCTCGATCGATCGCTGTCGGCGGTGCTTACCGGCACGCGATCCCAGATGGCTGACTTCACGGCGTCGATCCGCGCGCCGACGACCGGGCTGTTCGCCTTCGGAATCATGATCCCGCTTGCACTGATCGCGCTCGTCCCCGCGCTCCCAATGGTCGGCTACTCGGTCAACATCTGGATCGTCATCATGCTCTACAACGTCGTGCTCCCTGCAGTGCTCGGGGCTGTTAGTCTCTGGTTGCTCACCCGGCGACCGGTTGCCTTTCCACCACCGGATGTCAGCCGTGACCACCCCGACGTCCCCGATCGGCTCTGGCTCCGGGGGGTATGGGGTGTCCTCGCTGGTGCGATCGCGTACGCCGTCGTCACGACCGTCGGCCCTGCTCATCTCGCGCCGGTTGTTGCGCTCGGAACCGGCCTTGGCGTTGCGTTGCTGGCCGTGTTCAGCCCGATTCTTGCGGTCCGCCACTACGTCCGTGATGTCGAAGCCCACCTCACTGACGCCCTCTACATCGTCGGTCGGCAGGTCGCCGAAGGCGAGTCAGTCGAGTCGGCGATCGAACTCGCGGCCGATCGCGTCCCGGCAGAGACCGGCGAGGTGTTCGCCCACGCTGCTGGCGTTCAGCGGCGACTTCATACCGACGTTGAGGCTGCCTTTCTCGGCGAGTACGGCGCACTCAGAGACGTTCCCAGCTCACGGGCCCGCGGGACGGCCGCACTGCTTGCGATCGCTGCAGACGAGGGCAAACCCGCCGGCCGAGCGATCGTCTCGATGGCAGACCACCTAGAAGAGCTTGCGGAGGTTGAGGCGAAAACGAAACGAAGCCTCGAACAGGTCACGAGCACGCTCGATAACACGGCCGCGTATTTCGCGCCGCTCGTTGCGGGGACGACCATCGGGATGGCTGCCCTGCTCACGAGCGAAGATATCACGTCAACAGCGGATGTCGACGTTGCTGCGTTTCCAGTCGAACTGCTCGGGATCGTCGTCGGCATCTATCTCATCCTCTCCTGTCTGATTCTCATCCCGCTCTCGTTTGCGCTCCGGTACGGCATAGACCGGGCGCTGTTTGGCTATCACGTTGGCCGTGCGCTCGTCTCCTCGATGGTGCTGTATGCGGCCACTGTGGCGGTCATGGGGGTCGCGCTGTGAGGCGGGACACTCCGCTGTTTGAATTCAAATACGATGCCGAAATAGCCCGGTGGTATGGACTGGGAAGCCCCAGCCGACGCGTGGTTCGTCTGGATCGCCGTGACGATCATCAGTTTCGCCGTCGCCGGTCTCGTGATCGGACTCCCCTCCGGCCCCCCGCCCGATGCCAATCAGGCTGCCAACTCGATCGAACGAGTCGCCGGCAGCTCTGTCGATGCGAGTTCGACCTACGAGAGCGACGCCGATCGCATCACGATCGACGGCTCGATGCTCGAACTCGAAAACGAACACGGCACTGCCCACGCCAGCCTCCCGTACGGAGCTGTCGTCCCAGTAACCGGCGACGATCGGCTGGAAAACCTCACGCATGGCTCATCGTTCGAGACGGAGTACGCCGAAGAACAGGCCGATCCAAACACGGACGCCGTAGCGGTTCTCATGTCGGAGATCGACACTGCATACGACGCGAACAGCGGCCGAAACGTCACTACTACCGGCGAGATCACGACGCGATCGATCAGCGTCGATCCGGACGTCGACGAGATCGAAGACACGACGGAGACGATCACGGTAAACGTAACTGAAGGCGATGACGTGTATGAGAACGCGTACGTCGAAGAGGTGACGCTGTTTTACGATGGTGTACCAGATCGAACTGTCGAGTTCGAACTCGATGGCGAGTACACATCGGGATTCGGCTTTACAGAGACTGAGACGGAGACGTTCCAGAGCGGAAGCGGAACGATCGAGGTCACCACCGTACAGTCGCTCGTATTCCCTGCAGATCCTCCACTCGATTACACGGTCGACGTTGACGATGGCTCGTGGGCCGGCGAACCAGTCGACGACGAGACGACTGCTGGCGAACTCGATATCAGCCAGAACGGGACGTGGACCAACGAGATCGAACGCGGCTCCGCAATCGACGCCGACGACCCGTTCGTCGAGTACGACAGCGATACCGATCGGTATCTGGTGACGCTCGTCGCCGTCTAAGAGTTTAAAACAGAAGCCGCGCCACGAACGGTATGATCGCCATCGCTGGTGCGAAAGGTGGCTGTGGAAAGACAGTAACGACACTCGGCCTCGCGGAAAGCTTTGCTCGGACGGGAACGGACGCGATCGCGATCGACGCCGATCGACAGCTTCCGAACCTGCACGTCGTCGGCGGCGTCGACCGTGAACCGACGCTGTCGGCGTGGTCGGCCGACACCTCGATCCGGGAGGTCGCCCAGCCGAGTCCGCGGGTATCGAACGCAGGGCTGGTTCCGGCACCGGAGTCAGCCGACCGCCTTGATGTCGAGTCGACGCTTGCCTCGATCGACTCCGATACGGTACAGCCGATCGTCGACTGTCCGTCGGGTGCGGGGCCGGATGTCGTCGATGCGCTGTCGGCGGCCGACGGCGTAATCATCGTCACGACCGGCGGTGATCGAAGCCTCGCGGCCGCCAGAACGACGATCGAGATGGCTCAGCGGCTTGCGGTTCCGGTGTTCGGACTCGTCGCAAACCGGTGTTCGACAGTGCCAGACGCCATCCAGTCGTGGCTCGACGTTCCCGTCCTCGGGGTCGTCCCCGAAACGAACGACCCGCTTGCAGACGAGGCGGCGATCGACGCCTACGAGACGATCGTTGAGGTGTTACGGACCCGAAACGTGACCAGTCTGACACCGCCAGCGTACGACGAGACGTTACTCCCCACGGGGATCACCCCGCTCGATCGGCGCTTGGGTGGCGGACTGGCTCCGGGCTCACTTGCTGTCGTGACTGCCGAGCCGGCTAGCCAGTCCGAACACCTCTGTTATCGGGCCGCAGTACCGCGTGGGACGCTGTATCTCTCGACCGAGCGGACGGAAGCGAACGTCACCCACGCGATCGAGTCGGCGGGTGTCGACGCTGGCACACCGACGATCCGCCACGTCGGCGGCCCGGACGCACTCGAAGAGGCAGCCACGCTGATCGGAAACCTTCCCGAGGCAACGACGCTGATCATCGACCCGATCGACGTTCTCGAACGCCACGATCGGGCCGCGTACGTCTCCGTTCTGAACGCACTCAAAACACGGCTCGTCGACACCGGGAGTCTCGCACTCCTGCACTGCTACCGAGACCCCCGCCCCGAGAACCGATCGGCGACGCTTCACGCCGCTGACGCCGTCTTCGACCTGCAAACGAGTGCGTCGGAGCCCGATGCGGCGGTCGATCGCTTCCTTTCGGTTCCGAAGTTCCGCCCCAACGCGCGGGGCATCGAGCCGGTTTCACTCACGTTCGGTGCCGAAACAGAGCCGACTGCCGAGTGAGGTCTGTTGGTTTGAACCGACGATCGACGGAGACTGCAGGAACACCTCGTTGTCATTAGTTTGTCATCGTGACGAGGAAACTCCACGATACCACTCAATCTGGAACGACGAACGAAACGAGTCAGCCGCCATGATACAATAGGAAGTGATGAACGTTCGCAAGTACCACTACAAAACATAGTTTTATTGAAATCCTTACTGTATCGGAGTCAACAAGATGGACAGACGAACGTATCTTTCAGGTACAGTAGTAGGGATCACAGCCGCCACTGCAGGCTGTATGGAGACGTTTGATAGTGTTCGCGACTCGTTCGGTGTTGAGGAGGCCGACGTATCCAGCACGGTGTCCGGACGACCGGAATCGGTTGAGTTCGAAGCTGAGTCCGGTGACGATATTGTCGTCACTGTCCGGGTTGAAGAGGAGGGAACCGGCACAAGTGGGGACCTAGAGATGGCGGATCCGGACGGAACGACGGTCGCCAACGCGCGCGTGTCAGGTCCGGCTGATACGATCGAAGAACACACGGCCGAACAGACCGGGACGTATCAGGTCACTGTTGATCCCAACAACGATCGATTGCGCCTCAGTGTCAGCGTCCAATCTGACGAGTAACGGTCCGTATCAGATAACGGCTCGCTGTACTCAACCGCCGTTTTGGGAGGTGTCGACTGCCGATAAAACGCTATCGAAGGGTTCTGACACCTCCGATAGCAATCCCGCTGAGACGAGACCGATCGGCGGCCAGTCACGGCCCGCTTGGTCGGTCCGATCGGCGCCGCCCGTAGCGATCGATCGATCGGGCGACCGTCTCGATGGCCGCCACTGCGTCACAGTCGGGATGGATATCCTGTATCGGCTGTCCACAGTTGATCGGCTCACGGAGTGAGGGCTGTTCGTCGATCAGGACTGTCGTCGCACCGAGTTCGTGTTCGACACGATCGAC
>LKMJ01003717.1_pt1 | contig 14265 bp, 14 predicted proteins | sample 643391 | NCBI WGS metagenome assembly LKMJ01 (sample SAMN04112250, study PRJNA286221) | soda lake metagenome | biome: soda lake; feature: Kulunda Steppe; material: water; isolation source: sample PL-Br10 brine of Picturesque Lake | place: Russia: Kulunda steppe | collected 2010-07
CAAACTTGGTCAAATCCGGGTCAAGCTCTCCTTTGAGGAGGTTTGTAATCCGCTCTAAATCCTGTACTTCGAAGAGAAGCGATTCGAGGCGCTCCTGGGCGGAACTCGATATTTTACCGTGATAGGCAAGCTGTCGGTCGAGTTCTGCGCTTGCACAGTCCGGGCAGATAGATTCGTTTTCGGTTTCGATTGCCGTTTCGCTTGTAACCGGCGAATAGCGTCCATCCGAGGCACAGAACCGACAGGTTCGGACGACTTTGGCCTCCAGCTGATAGGCGTCAAGTAACGCTCTGAGCTCGTCCCGACCGTATTTTGACGTTTGCTCGGAGATACGAATACGCGAGGCTCTGCGTGCGATATCGACGAACTCGTCAGGGCTTCGCAACTTTTCGTTCGAGCCATCGATAACTCGCAATCTGGCCGGGCGTGGGCCAGCGTTCGTCTCCTTGATTTCGAGGCGGCCATGAAATAACCGCTCTCCGTTACGGTTTGCGACAACCTGATAGGCGTTTTTGCCCTCGTGGAGGAACAACGTATGGACGCGAGCAGCCTGTCGGGACACGGACGGTCGTAACAGCTACCGGTATTTGAGTCGTACGGACTGGCTCAGACGGTAACGCATCGAAAACTAAGTAGCTCCGGCCGTATTGAACAGGTGATGGCTACTCGTTTCGTCCAACCGGAGTATACGGGTGAAAATCGCTGTTATCCCTGTACAGTGGTCAATCTCGCGATTGCCGCTTTGCTGGCGCTGCTTGTTATTGCCGGGGCGGCGTGGGCAAACCTCCTGACACTCGGTCTGATTGCAGGGGGTGTCGTCGTTCTCGTCTCGGTCCTGCTGATTTATTTTCGGGGATATCTGGTTCCGGGAACACCAGCACTCACCAAGCGGTATCTTCCCTTTCGGGTGTTGACACTGTTCGGCAAAGAGCAAGCACACTCGGAGCAGACGCTCGAAATCGACCCCGAGCAGGAACTTCGGGCTGCAGGGATTCTCGAACCGTGTGAAACTGGTGATGACCTCTGTCTCACTGCTAGGTTTGCAGACGACTGGCAAGCGGAAATCGAGCGCCTGGATGAGAGACCTATCGACCGAGACAGCCTACAGACTGTACTTGAGGTAACAGGCGGCGACCTGACGTTCGAGGACTATCCCGGTGCCTTCCGCGCACGAGTCGATGAAACGCTTATCGGGACATGGGAGTCGGAAGCCGCCTTCCATGCTGACCTCGCCAGTGCTGCGGTCCTTGAATCGGTCTATGCTGACTGGAGTGACCGGCCGGTTGAAGCGAAAGGACAGTTGTTGCGAGCCGTTCGCCTGTTTATAACTACCTGTCCCGCCTGCGGTGAGACGCCAACGTTCGACGCCGAGACGGTAGAATCCTGCTGTTCGACACACGAAGTGGCGGCGTTATCGTGTGATGGCTGCGGGTCGCGGCTTTTCGAGACGCAGTTGGCCTGATGCTTTCCGTGAAATAGGCTCCCTGATTGGCACTTCGTTAAACCGTATGCTACTTATCATCCGTCGTGTTTGTATCAACTGAATGGACGAGCCCGTTCTCCTCACAGGCGCTGGTGGACACGTCGGGCGGACGATATACGAAGGGTTGAAAAACGACTACGACTGGCAGTTGATGTATCACAGTCAGCCCGCGGAAGAACCTGATGTGCCGTATTTTACGGGAGAAGTACAGGATATGGCTGACGTGAGGCCGGCAATGAAAGGTGTAAATGCCGTCATCCATCTCGCCGGAGACCCTCGGCGTGAAGCCCCATGGAAAAGCGTGTTAACAAACAACATTGACGGCACACATACCGTCTACGAAGCGGCGGTCGAACACGGTGTCGAGAAGGTAGTCTATGCGTCATCGAATCATGCCGTCGGCGCGTTCGAATCCGACGAGCGAACACCCGAGATGTACCGTGCGCACGATGAGTTCCGACTCGATGGCACTGAACTTCCTCGCCCCGGAAACAAATACGGTATCAGCAAGGCAACCGGCGAGATAATCGGTCGTTACTACCACGACAAACACGATATCTCAGTCTGTAACATCCGCATCGGTAACCTGAACGAGGACCACCCGCCGATTGATTACGAACGCGGGCAGGCGATGTGGCTCTCGACGAGAGATTGTGCGCATATCCACGACTGTGCGCTCAAAGCGGACTACGACTACGAAATCGTCTACGGCATCTCCGATAACGACCGCAAATACTACTCGCTTGAGCGGGCGAAAGATGTCCTTAATTACCAGCCCCGAGACAACTCGGCGGAGTGGGATGGCAAAGAAAAGCGAGTCTAACAGGTATGCAAGAGAGCTATCAGATATCACGCCGAGCGGTCCTTGGGACCGGAATCACGGCATCAGTTGGTATACTCGCAGGGTGTACGGAACCCGACGATTCGGATGACTCGAACGGGGATGATAGTGCGGATGACGGCGACGATGATGAGGGGTCAACGACGTATAATGTGGTTGGGAATTCAGTCGAAGAGGAACACATTATCGAAGCGGACCAGCCACACGTAACTGAAGAGCGGTCAGTGGCGATTGAGTGGACCTTCGACAGTGATATTACGCTAACTGATGGCTTTGGGTCGGCCAGTGCGGGCCCGGGAGAAATCATCTTCATACAGGATGTGACAGTGAGAAATGTCGGAGACGAGGCGTTTTCCTTTATGATTCCTGGGTTTTTCCGTCTCGTCGACGAGGACGGCAGTGAATACCGCCCGGATGTTGCTTCGGAGAGTCCCGGTCAAATGAACCCGGGAATCACTGGCACTGCGCGACTCGTATTCGTACTCCCACAGATGGAAGGCAAACGATTGGCGCTTCGCGTCGATGGACAACAGATATTCACGCTCGAAAAAGCACGGTGGATCCCGTACGGTGAACTGGACCTGACTGCACCGTGGTAAGATAGTACCATTCGCCGCACCAACTGAAGAAATTGTTGCTTATTCGTCACCTGCACCGCTCCGCGCCGGCCGACCGAGATGCTCTTCAACCGATGTGACTTTCTCCCGGGCAGTTGTCTCCACGGTTCGCTTATCATCGATTTTCAGAAAGGTACTGACACGGTCAGCGTCCACGGCGGTATGAGCGTCAGCCACAGCAGCAAGGAGCGTCTCGATGTCTTCAGCCTCAATGACCGTTCCCATCGGGTTCGTTTCGTATGTCACGTCATGTCCGTCGAGAGCGGCAACCGCATCAGCAACGTCTGCAGCCATGCCTCCCTCTTTGACAGGCGCAACACTCAGTAATGCAACAACAGTCATAGCCGCTCGCTAGTGCGTTTGCAATCGCATTTCCGATACCTGATAGATGTTCTTCCCGATTCCTTCTCCGTCACAGTCCGGGCTTGGGCAGCGGTAATGCCAGCCGTCTTCGGTAGCTTCCCGCTCGGCGAAACGCGACCCACAGGATTCACAGAATAACTCCCCATCCGAGCAGTTGTCCTGGTGAAGGTCAAGCTCCAGCTCCGAACTGAATGTCCGCTTGCAGTCGCGGCACGTATAGGGCATATACTGAGATTCTCCGTTCTCTCTTAAAATTCCATCGGACTGTTCAGGCCCTGGGATTTCGACGTATCAGGGCTGAAAACGCTGTATGCCGATGCAACTCTGCTGGTAGAAGGGTTCTACCGACATAGTAGCTTATGTCACGGTCGTGCTTACTCCCACCGTGTTCGGCCATAATCCAGTGGTTCGAACCTTTCTTGTTGAATACCCAACCATTCTCCCGTCGAGAAAAAGGCTTTAGCGACGTGACCGCATATCGTCGCACAAATGGTACTCGACAATCTTGGGAGTTCCCTTCGGAGCACGCTTGATAACCTCCGCGGGAAATCCCGACTTTCCGAGGAAGATATCGAGGATGTCGTCAGGGAGATTCAACGCTCGCTGATTCAGGCCGACGTCGATATCCAACTCGTTCAGGAACTCTCTGACAACATCGAAAGCCGCTCATTGCAGGAGGAGCCACCCGCTGGAACCTCTGCACGAGACTGGGTACTTCGCATCGTTTACGAAGAGCTGGTCGAACTCGTTGGCGACTCGACCGACCTCCCGCTTGAGGGGCAGACAATCCTCCTTGCCGGACTGTACGGTTCGGGGAAAACGACCACCGCCGCCAAAATGGCGTGGTGGTTCTCCAAGAAGGGGCTGCGCCCCGCGGTCATCCAGACGGATACGGACCGTCCCGGTGCCTACGACCAGTCCAAGCAGATGGCCGAAAATGCCGAGGTGGATTTTTATGGGGACCCGGACGCGGAGGACCCGGTCAAGATTGCGCGCGAGGGGCTAGAAGCAACCGAAGCGGCTGACGTTCGAATCGTGGATACGGCAGGCCGGGATGGCCTCAACCAGGAGCTTATCGAACAGATTGAGCGGATTGCCGCAGCGGTCCAGCCGGACCGAAATCTGTTGATTCTCGATGCGGCAATGGGTCAAAGCGCGAAAGAGCAGGCCCAGGAGTTCGAGGAAGCCATTGGTATCGACGGCGTCGCGATTACCAAACTCGACGGGACGGCAAAAGGTGGGGGCGCACTCGCGGCTGTCAACGAGACTAACTCCACCATCGCCTTCCTCGGAACCGGTGAGACCGTCAAAGATATCGAACGGTTCGAGCCATCCAGTTTCGTCTCCCGATTGCTCGGAATGGGCGATATCAAACAGCTCGCCGAGCGCGTCGAGCGCGCGATGGAGGAAACGCAGGCCGAAGATGAGGACTGGGACCCCGAAGATATGCTGGAGGGGAGTTTCACCCTCAGAGATATGCAAAAGCAGATGGAGGCGATGAACAAGATGGGTCCACTCGGGCAGGTCCTCGATATGATTCCCGGAATGGGAGGCGGGTTGATGGACCAACTGCCCGACGACGCGATGGATATGACACAGGAACGGATGCAAGATTACAAGGTCATCATGGATTCGATGACCGACGAAGAGATGGAAAACCCTCGCGTCGTGGGTGCAAGCCGAATGAAACGTATCGCTCGCGGCTCTGGAAAGCCGGAAGAGCGCATCCGCGAACTGCTCGAACAACACCGCATGATGGACCGCGCGCTCAACCAGTTCCAGGGGATGGGCGATGCCGATATGGAGCGGATGATGAAGCAGATGCAACAGGGTGGTGGTCCAGGTGGTCCGGGCGGCCCCGGTGGCATGGGAGGCGGCGGCAACCCGTTTGGATAGTCCGCTGATTGAATCGATTACTCAGCCCGCGGCAGTTCCAGTTCAAACACCGTTCCACGGACCTCCCCGTCTGTCGTCTCGGACGCCTCGACGAATGGTTCCGTTCTCTCTCTGACCGTCACATCGCCGCCATAACTCGAAACCAGTTGCGAGACGAGATATAGTCCAATTCCACTCCCGTCGCTATCTAACCCCTGATTGCCTTTCCCGAAAATCTGGTCTTTGAGGTCCGCTGGGATACCGGGGCCGTTGTCTCGAATCTGAACAATCACGTCGTCATTTTCGACCGTTGCAACCACTTCGATAACCGGGTGGTCAGCATCGTTATGGACCACTGCATTGTTCAGGAGATTTCGAATGACGGAATCGAACATTTCGTTAACCTGCACCTCGGCAAAGGGAAGCGTGCCCGCTACGGTGAAGGTTGCCTCTGGGTGTGCACTTCGTCGACTATCCAGTTCTGCCGCGAGTACTGATTGCAACGACTGTGCTTCTAGTTCCGGCTCCTCATCTCCCGTGAGCGTCTCGACGAACGCTGCCGCATCCTGTGTAATCTCTTCGATGTTCGCTGCCGTTTCCTCGATTCGGTTCACTGCAGCTGTGTGTTCCGCTGGCACTTCCTGTGTTAACTGCTCAGCATAGAGCGAAATAACCTGTACATCGTTTCGGATATCGTGTCGGACGAACTGATTGAGCGTTTCGAGCGCCGTGTTTCGTTCCTGCAGCTTCCGTTCGTACTCCTTTCGCTCCGTGATATCCACGATTGCACCGCGATAGACGGTTTTCTCACCTTCGGTGACTGTTCGGACGGTATCAGTCACCCACCGTCGCTCGCCATCCTGTCTGGCGATTTGATACTCGAATCCCGTCAGTTCCTCCTGTTCCTGTAGTCGCTCCCGGTAGGTGTCATAGCGCTCACTGTCTGCAAAGATATCCTCGATAGCAACGGTCTGTTCCACAGCCTCGGCGCTCTCGAATCCAAGAATCTCCGCGAACGAGTCGTTGACTAACCGATATCCCGTGATATCCGTGGTCGTTTTGTAAATCCCTTCTCCAGCATCCTCGAAAAGCGTCCGATACCGGCGTTCCGCCTGCTGTAACTCCATCGTCAGCGCAACCATTCCTTCGTTCGTCTCATCAAGTTCCCGTTGCAACGCCGTCAGCGATTGCTCTTTCTGTTCGAGTTCAGCAACAGCCTGTTCGAGCAACTCGGAAAGCTTGCTATCTTCCGTTTCAGGAATGTGCCGTTCCAGTTCCTGGAGAAGTTCGTCAGTCATGTGGCTGTCACAGTGGATTGGAGAGTAACTCTTCGAAGAGTTGGCTTCGATTAACGTATATATTCCGAAACAGCATCATTCCACCTCCGTACCTGTTTGCGACCCCACTTTCACCGTGATTTCGGTGCGACGACCAGCACTGTTTCGTCATCGTTGTGCTTTCCGTATTTATTCAGCAGTTTCCGCGCCTGAACGCCAGCAGGCTCTCCGGCGATATCCTTGCAATCACCAAGGTCCCAGCGTGTTGTGACGCCGTCGGAATGGAACACGAGTCTGTTCGATGGGTCCCAGTCGATAGTTCTCACGACTGGGTCAGGCGATGTCCCACCCAGAACGCCACGACGAGTGACAACACTGTGGTCAACATTCTCGACCTTACCTGATGTTCCCGATACCAGCCAGTTCCACGGTTCCTGCCAGCCAGTCGAACCGTGCTAGCGTCATTACGACACCGCGCGTACCCTGACAGGCGCGGTCAGTTCCAGTGAAAATAGCACCAAAGGGCTGGTCGAAATGTCGCTCCACGTAACTCCGTGCAGCCATCGCCGCGCGGTGTGCGTCAGGACCATGGCCTAACCCATCTATCACACCCACCAGCGCATGGTCATCCCAGCGCTTGATGACGAAACTATCGCCGTTGGGCGTTCCTCGCACCTTCGGCCTCGAAACCGCCCCAAAATCGAGCGGGCAATCCATCGTCGTCTCATAGGGTGGTCGAACCCAGCGGTCCGCTCGGACCATCGTTTGATGTGGTGGCTCACTGGAATCGGCAATATACACGCTATCGCTCAATCGGTTTACTGACCCGAGGCCAGCACCGAGCGACCCCATTGTCGAATACCCATCACTGAATGCGTCATCTACGTCAGCAAATCCCGGTCCTGCATCGGATGATTCGATTCGGATTCCTGTCTTTTTACCCTTCGACAGTTCCGCGACCGTGAGACTGCCGCCGTTTGCATGGTCGAGGACGTTGGCAGCGAGTTCCCTGACGACGAGTCTGAGTTCTTCACTCTCCGTGCTATCGAATCCGAGTGACTCGGCATACTCGCTCGTGGTTGCAGCGATTTGTGAAATGTCACTCTCCGTTTGTACGTCGTGTTCAGTCGATGCACGAATCTGAGGCTCCGTCATCCTCAGCGGTTCCACTTCCGAACTGTGACTGTCGTTCCGTCGTCGCTGGTCTGTACTTTGAACGTGTCCATGAGTTCACGGGTCCCCTCTAACCCACGTCCCATGCCCTGAGATGTCGAATAATTCCCGGAGACCGCTGCCGTCAGATTCTGGATTCCCGGCCCCTCATCTTCGAATCTGAGCTCGATGCCGGTTTTTTCACCACGCTGTATCTCCCACCATGTCATCGTTCCCTCCCCAGCATACAGATAGACGTTCCGTGCCAGCTCTGAGACGGCGGTGACCGTTCTTGTGACGTCGGTAATTCGAAATCCGAGTGCGTCGACAACCCCCCGCGTTGTCTGTCTCGCATCAAGAATGTCGTCTTCGCTCGTAATGGTGACCGTCCCCGAATCCGCTCGGTTGACTTCGGGTAGCGGGTGTGTTTCGTTGACGGTCTGCTCACCCTGACACTCAGTGAACGACTGGGTCCGTATCGGCTGACCACCATCAGTCGACGGACCCTCCATGCTTGCAGGCGATTCACGCTGCAGCTCTCCGGCCGCTCTATCCCTGTTTCGGCGGTGCTCACTCATCGTATTGTGGCTCCTGTGTCACGGATATCCCAACAGTCTGTAACGCGTGGTCGACGTCGCGAGCGGTCGGTATGTCGTCAAAGGTATATCCAAGTTGTGCGGCAGTAATTGCGACGCTTGGTCGGACCCCGACGATAATTGGTTCACCACCAAGTAACTGTACCATCTGTGCGGTCTCGGCAATAACCCGTGCAAAAAAGGAGTCGAGGGTCGTCACCCGGGAGATATCAATGATGACTGCCCGTGGTTGTTCCGCCTCAACCTGTGAGAGTAACTCCTCCCGGAGGGTATCAACGGCTCTGTCGGTTGGTTTGGCCGGAAAGTTGGCGAGCAAGACGTCGAAGACCTTCGTGATGGATGTTGACCGTGCGGATGTCACTCAACCATCACCCCTTGCTGCCTGAGAATGAACCCCAGCCCCTCCATGAGCGAGGAACGGGTTTCGATATCACTGAGCGGGATGCCGAGTTGAACCAGCGTCTGGGCGATATCCGGACTGATGCCGGTGATAACGACACGTGAGCCGAGCAGATTGACGGCGTTGATTGTATCGATGAGATGCTGTGCGGTTGCGGTATCGAGCACGTCGATACCGGTGATATCGATGATGGCTGCTTCGGCCTCGACTGCCACTATTTCATCGAGGAGTTCTTCAGTTAGATACTCAGCCTGTCTCGTATCCAGCGAGCCGACAACCGTCGTCAGAACCACGCCATCCCATACCTCGACAATCGGCATCGACTGTGTTCGAATGTCCTGAGAGAGTTGCTGCAGACGCCGCTCGGTCGACAACTGCTCACTGACATCCCTCCCAATGATAGTCACTCCACGGAGCGTCCCATCAGCGTGGAGCGGTGATAACGATACTTCGTACGCGACGGAGCGCCCACCCTGTGGCGATAGCTCTGCCTGAACGACTTCCTCCGTCTGTTCGTTCTCCACCGCCTCGAGGGCCTCACGAACTCGGGGTTCATCCTCTGGAACGAACAGCTCTACGAACGAGATGTCGTCGAGTTCTTCGGCTGTATATCCCGTTACCGCCTCCACGGCGTCGTTTCTGTAAATACAGTCTCCCTCTGGTGAACGAATATAAAAGATATCCTCGATAGAATCGAGTGACTCCGTAAGCAATCCGGTATCCATGGCCTACTATTAGGCTCATGCTGTATAAAAGACAGGAAAGGGTTTGCAAAAACGCCTCACTCGAACAGTCCCATGACATCCGACTCTTCGTGTTCGCGCCGCGCGACGTGTTCGCTTAGCCGCGCCATAATGATATCCCTGTGGTTAGGTTCTCGCACGAAATCAAAGACCAACCCGACGAACGGATTTGATTCGTCCGCTTCGACCGCTTCGGTCGCATACTCGATTGCCCGATTGACTGGCTGTCTGTCGTATCCGTGTTCTTCCGCAACCACAGTTGCGAAGATAACCGTCTCCTCGAAATCGAGGTCCGCCGCAGTCACTGGATGGCCTCCGTAAGTCAGTACTGGCGGTGTCGTCCGCTCAATCAACTCGGGGTCTCGCGAAATCCGTTCAAGCGCAGTCATTACTGTATGCAGGTTCACCGTTCGATAGTCCTCGGGAAGGGGAGCCAGATACTCCTGTGCGCTCTCTGCTAGCCCTGTCGCACCTGCCCAGTTTCGGTTGGTTGCGTGATAGACTGCTGCCGTAAACTGTATCAATCCATGCAAAAGCCGTTCGTCCTCTGTCCCTGATTCTAGCGACAGCCAGTGGTCTTCCCACGCATCGTGGGCTGCATGATACTCCTCCTGGTTGTAGATGGCAATTCCAGCACGCAAGGCAGCATCCATGATTCTCTCACAGGTACGACAGCAACGGGGTAATATCTTCCGCCCGGTGGTCTGCTAGCCTGTCTGCAACATATAATGGTTCTTTCGGCAGGCGATAGACTCGGGCGTTATTGTTATCCCTGAGCGATACGACAGTCTAACCAACACGTGAGCTATGGCAACTGAATCAGCAGATACTGAGACCGGTCGTGCGTGGGCACGTGCCTTTCTCGTTATTTGTGGCGTCCTCGCTGTGGTCCTCGCTGCCCTCATGGTCGCTTCGGTAAGTACCGGCGGTTTGGCCGGTAGCCCCATCGAGCAAGCCCTCCCCGGTGAGAGCTTTCCGGAAAATGCGGTAGGCGGTGACGGAGCCGAAGCTGTGACCGGCGATAGCGCTGGCTTTGGAGCGCTCAACCCTGGTGATGAGACTGGCGTCGGCGGTGAAACTGGGTTCGATAACGAAACGTTCGGCTCGGACGATACGGCAGTACATTTTACGGTTGAAAGCTCACAGCCGTCGTACTGGCGAACTGGGACATATGACCGGTATACTGGCTCTGGCTGGGAGTCGACGCTTGACCCGCGTCCGTACGAGGAGGGGCTTTCACACGATGGACTCACCGGTGAGGAAGTTTCCTACGAGGTAACGCTTGAACAACCGGCTGCGGCGTTGCCAACGGTCTGGCGGCCCGAGTCGGTCGAGGGTGTCGATGACCTCCATGTCACCGACGACGGTGCTATCGGTGTCGGCGACCCACTTGAGCCCGGAACTACGTTCAGCGGCGTCAGCCATCTCCCGGCAGACGATACCGAGTTGCTCAGTTCGAGCGACCAGTCGTATCCATCCGATATCGAATCACAGTACACCCAGCTCCCTGCAGATACACCTGACAGGGTGACTGCGTTTACCAACGAGTTGACAGCAGATGCCGAGAACCCGTACGAGAAAGCAACCATTATCGAGCAGTGGCTCCGAACTGAAAAAGACTACTCGCTTGAGGCGTCGGCACAGAGCGACAACATCGCTGATACGTTTATTTTCGAAATGGAGGCAGGATACTGTGAGTATTTTGCGACAGCGATGACAACGATGTTGCGCTCGCAGGATATTCCGACCCGGTACGCAGTTGGCTACTCAACAGGGACCCTCGTCGATGAGAATACCTACGAAGTTCGTGGCATGAACGCCCACGCATGGGTAGAAGTCTACTTCGAAGACGTCGGCTGGGTACCGTTCGAACCAACGCCAGCAAGCGACCGAATCGATTCTGAACAGGCCGCAATTGAGGAAGACGGACTGGACGATGAGGCGGAGTTCGGTGAAGAAAACGTACGGCCGGGAGAGACAGCTGGTCCGGACGGTGTTGAATCGCCCGAATCAGTCGAAGAAGCCCGTGAACAGCTAGAGAACGGCGAGCAGCCGGACCCTGACGACCTGCCACAGGATATCGACCTTGACGATATAGATGGAGAGACTGACGAACCAACACCACCGAACGGTGATTTCCCGGGCAACGATATCGACCCACCGGATAACGGTGACGAACCACCAACCGATGACCCGATGAACGGTGAGCATGATGGAACGACTGACCACGGATACGCAGTGACCTTCAATCAGACTCCACTGGTTCCGGGTGAAGACGTGGAGCTAACGGTCACAAACAACTCCGAACCGGCGCTCCTCAAGGAGGTCTATTTCAACGATGAACCGATCGGTATAACTGATGGCTCGGGAACGGTTACCGGAACGGTGCCCTATGCAGAGGAACTGGAGATTGGCCTCGAACGAATCGAACCTGAGGAAGCTGATTTCGAACCCCAGTGGAATGATTCCACTGAGGGACAGGGTGATATAGCAGTCGGGGCACCGACTGACGCAAGTGGGTCGTTGCTGTTCGCCGGCACAGGCGGGTCGGTCGGCAGCCAGACGGTTGATACCGAGGACGGCGGGACGTATCCGATAGAAACAAACGCTTCTGTCACGGTTTCCGGGGATGTTCATCCGGGAAATGAAATAACGGTGACAGCCCTCGTCAACGAGACGCCAGTCTCCGATGGGGCTGTCCGCATCGAAGGTGAACGCGTTGCTGAAACCGATGCGAACGGACAGGCCGAAATTACGGTTCCAGAAACTTCCGGTAACCACTCCCTGTCTGTCGAACGTGACCCAGTGAGAGGCAACACAACGCTCGACGTTCCTGAACTGGAGATTACCGTTGAGGAGAACCAACCGCTTGCACTCCCGTTTGGCTCCGCTACCGTGACGGCGACGTACGATAACGCCTCTGTCGCAGGTGCGGCTATCGAACGCGACGGTGAACACATCGCCACGACAGGACCGGACGGGACGGCCTCTGTCAGGTTTCCGTTCGCCTCGGGGTCCGACTATGCCGTCATACAGCATAATGTACGCGCTGAGACGAGCGTTGATGGGCTGTTTCGAAACCTTGCTATCGTCTTCTTGCTTACGACGGCTACCGTCGGTGGGATTGGTGCATTCCTGTTCCGGCGGGGCATCCACCTTCGAGCGATAGGCAGGTTTTTTGTGCAACTGCCTCGACGCCTCATTGCGATGTCAGTTGCCCTTCTGGTCACGATAGCCACCCGGGGTGATGCATACCTTCGTGCGGGAATGGCCCGTATGCACGCCGGTATCGGCCAACTCATCGGCGTGATACGGGGTTCGGTTCATCCCGCCGAACTCCTCGCACAGCTCCGGGCCTGGATGCTCCACAAGCGCAGTCGTGCTCGGGAGATTTTCACCCGGCGATCGACTGGTAGTGATGCAATCGGTTCCGACCTCCCGCCGGATTCCCGGACAAGGGTACGGGAAGCGTGGCAACAGTTTCTCGCCTCCGTGAGCATCGGTCAGAAATCGACACGCACACCGGGAGAGCTAGCAACCCATGCTATCGAACGGGATGGGCTCCCACCGGAATCGGTCATCACCCTCTGTGAGACGTTCCGAGCGGTTGAGTACGGTCATAGACCCGCAAGCGAGCGGCTCGAACGCGTTGAAGAGGCGTTACAGCATATCGAGCAACGAAAGGTAGCCCAGCAAGAGCAAACGGGCGGGAGTGAGTGATGCGCTGGCGAGTAGCGGTGTTCGGCGTCCTCGGGATACTGACGACAGCTCTTGGTCTCAGCCTCGTGTTGTTTCCATCACTCATCGAGACAGCCCCGCTGCAACCCATCGAACACTGGGGTGCCCAGCGGACCGTCTCCGAACTGCTCTTCCTGATTGGCCTCGGCGTGTTGTTGTATCTCCTGTTCGCAGCACACTCTGGTGAGACCGAGCAGGGCGACTCAGCACCCGAGCAGCAGTTTGCTCGGGCACAGTCATCCCCGCCGGAACTTGTGACTGCTGAGAAACGACAGCTCGCTGCAGCGTCGGTCGACGAGCGATTCACGGCGGCTATCAAAGCTGGAGACTGGCAGTTTCAACAAGCTCGTAAACTGCTGTACCAGACCGCTGTTGTCGTCTATGCCGATGCGATAAATAGCAGTAAAGCGGTCGCCCAGGAGCATATCGACCGGGGGGACTGGACAGATGACCAGACGGCTGCGACTGTGCTTGGACAGGATGATGGGCTACAGCCATCACTGCTTGCGCGGTTGCACCTCTGGCTTCGTCCCGAGCGCGAACGGGAACGACGGCTCAGTCGAACTGTCGACGCCATCGTCGAAATACAACAGCAGGCACCACAGCGATGACAGGGCAATCGGAGACGGAACCGATACTGCAGGATGGGGAGAAAGCGGAGCCACAGGGGGCCAGGCTGACGACGAGACGCCGAACGAATCGGTGGCGTGTCGGTCTCATCGGAGCCGTGGCACTGGCTTGTTTTGGCCTGTTGTTTACGAACATCACCCTCCTCGTGGCTGCCATAATCCCGCTGTCATATCTCCTCTATGATTCGCTCTCACAGATTCCAGACGACGTAAGGCTCCAGGCCGAACGACAGTTCGAACCTGAGGCTCCCGTTCCCGGAGAGCCAGTCACAGTCACGTTGACGGTGACCAACCCAACTGAAACAACACTGACTGACGTGCGTCTCGTCGATGGCGTTCCCGATGCCCTCCGCGTGTTATCGGGCTCGCCACGAGCGGCGATTTCCCTGCAGGCAGGTGAACAGACAACGCTTTCATTTACCGTCCTCGCTCGGCGTGGGGAGTTCGAATTTTCCGACCCGGTCCTCAGGGTTCGTTCGCTTTCGGGCGGAAGTATGGTGACAACAACAGTTGCGACGGAAGGCAAAACGACCCTGACTGGTGCCAACGCG
>LKMJ01003718.1_pt1 | contig 14260 bp, 20 predicted proteins | sample 643391 | NCBI WGS metagenome assembly LKMJ01 (sample SAMN04112250, study PRJNA286221) | soda lake metagenome | biome: soda lake; feature: Kulunda Steppe; material: water; isolation source: sample PL-Br10 brine of Picturesque Lake | place: Russia: Kulunda steppe | collected 2010-07
CACACACACACACACACACACACACACACACACACACACATACACACACACACGCGCGCGCGCGCACACAGCCACAGCCACACACAGCCACACACGCACACGTTGACACACACGCACATGCATGCATGCACATACAGCCACAGCCACAGCCACAGCCACAGCCGCACACAGACACACACATTGACTCACATACACATTGACATACGCACATTGACGCACACACACGCACACACAGCCACAGCCACAGCCACAAACAGCTAAAGCCACACAGCCACACACAGCCACACACACATGCACACACCTGCGCGACTCTCGCCCTCCTGTGTGCCCCCCATCAGGGCGGCGATGGCTTGCGATGCCAGCCCCGCCCCAGACAGCGTGCTCGCACTAGCGGCAGGCTGCGGCTGCGTGGCTGCGAAGCTCCGAAACTGATGCTGCTGCTGCTGCTGCTGCTGCAGCTGTGGCTGCGGCTGCGGCTGCGGCTGAGTCTGGGGCTGGGGTTGCGGCTGTGGCAAGGACTGGGCCGGGCCTGCATGGGGCCGCGCGCGCATGCATACGCGTGAATGGTGTCATGAATATGCGTGCGTGCGTGCGAGCGTGCGCACGCGCACGCGCATGTGTGCGTGCGTGTGTGTGCGTGTGTGTGTGCGTGTGTGTGCGTGTGTGTGTGTGTGTGCGTGTGTGTGCGCGTGTGTGTGCGTGCGCGTGTGTGTGTGACGTGCTGCGTCGCCAACGCCATCACGTGGCAGCAAGCAGGCGCTCGGGAGCGGTCGCCTCCTAGCCCGCAGGCAGGCCTGCGTAGCATGCCAGCTGCATCATACAAGCAGTGTTTGGTGTGCGTGGGTTTCGGGGGGGGGGGCAGGACGCTCCGGGCATAGCCTGGATGGTGGCACGTGCCCCAACGAGCATGCCAACGTGTGTATGTGTGTGTTGTGTGTGTATGGTGTGCTCTCTCAGCCAGCATGTCTGTACGGGCTGAGCAAGACTCGGAAAGCGGCACTGCAGGGCGCACGTATGCATGCGTGTGGAGTGCATGACGCTGCTAAGGGAGGGACGAAGCGGGAACGAAAGCCATGCCAGCCTCGCTCACCAAGAGCGCTACAGGCGGGAAGAAGCGGGCACATGTGCTCGTGCACGCTGTGGCATGCGCAGAACACTGTGGCATGCGCAGAACGCTGTGGCATGCGCAGAACGCTGTGGCATGCACAGAACGCTGTGGCATGCACAGAACACGATCATAAGGCAAATGGCACTGGCCCTGCATCCCCGTCCGCCGCACCTCGCACGCCTGCATCTGCACGCTTGACACCTCCTCTTCCATCTACCGCCACCCCCCCAACACTCAACGCACACCCACGAGTGCACCTTCACACCCGCACCGTATGGGCGCACACTTGCTCGCGCATACCCACACCCACACCCACACCCACTTGCACGCGCGCACACACGCACACACACACACAACTGCACACATGCACACAAATACACGAGTACACAGGTTCTGTGCCTGCCCGTACCTGCGGCACTGGAGGTGGCGGCCGCGCTGGCAGTGGCAGAGGGCCGTGCCTTCTTTTTGGATGTCTCCTGCGGCTGCACGGCTGCGGCTGCAGCCGCACCGCCGCCTGCATGGGCAGCATCTGCCGAGGCCCTCTTCCTGTCGGCCTGTGAGGGATTCATGTTGCATGCGCGTGTGTGTGCGTGAATGCAGTTGTGCACGTGCATGCGCATGCTTACATGAGGCCTTGCTCACGTGCTGCAGCAAGCCACACACCCCAAACGCCCTCCACCCAGTGCAATCACGCCTACCACCCAGACGGCGCTGCCTGATAACTTTGAAAGCATTGCCATCAGTCTGCTGGCAGCCCCTCGCGCCCAGCGCACGCAGATGGACTGGCCTCAGCATATCCTGACCCAGTGCGGCAGGCCTAGCCCACGCATCACGCCGTGCCCTGGCCCGACGCCGTGCACCACGCAGCCGCGCCATGGCCAGACGCCGTGCACCACGCAGCCGCACCTTGGCCCGACGCCGTGCACCACGCAGCCGCACCATGGCCCGACGCCGTGCACCACGCAGCCGCGCCATGGCCCGACGCCGTGCACCACGCAGCCGCACCATGGCCGAGTGCGGCAGACCTAGACCCGGCACCACAGCGCAGCGCAGTGCACAGCGTCCGTATGGGAACAGGGCAGCAGCCGCGCACCTTGGGCGCGCCGCTCGCGCTCTTGGACTTGGGGGCCTTGGCGCCCCCCGAGCTCAGGCTCTCGCCTGGGGGCCACGCCAGCTCCTTCTTGTCCACCATCTCTGACAAGTTCACCTGCGCGCGCACGTCGTGCGTGCCAAGCTTGTCCACGCATGTGTGCGCGCTTGTGTACGCATGCGTTCGTGTGTGTGTGTGTGTTGTGTGTGCATGTGTGCATGTGTGTTTGTGTACCTGCATGTGCATGCATGCCGCACGTGGCTCAGCCACTGCGCCTGCACAGGCAGTGCTTCAGGTGGACGCGCGCCCCACAGCAAAGCATGCCACGGTGCGCAGTGCCACACAGGCTGGACGCGCGAGCAGGTGCCACGGTGCGCGTGCACGCCGACCATATGCCCTTGCTGGCCCCCCACCTCTTCCTCTTCCCCGGTGCTGCTGTAGAAGATGACGGCCCGCAGCGAGTCCGGGGCCATGGACGCCACCTGCGGGGTAAGGGGCCACCAGGTCACCTCAGTGAACCCCCTAGGTGAGCAAAAGGCCTCCAAAGGGAGGCAGCGCCCAAACGGCGGGCCGTGAGGGGCGCTTGCCGCGATGCGGGGCACACGAGGTGTTGAGTCCTCACTCCTCAGGCCTCGTAGGGGAGGCGGGTTCGGCAGGGGCGGGGTGGGGTGGGGGCATGCACGCGCAAGCAGCATTGGGCAACATTCCCCAGTGGCAAAAGAGGCTGTCCAGGCTGGCAGACCACGGAGGCTGTCCAGGCTGGCAGGCCTTGGGAGCCTGCTTGTGTCGCCACTGGGGCGCATTGGGACGGCCGGGGCCCCAGCGGGGAGGCGTGGACCATCGAGCGCAAAGACACGCACCCATACATGCCTCTGCACGCACACGCTCGCGTGCACGCTGTCTGCAAGCACGCACAGGCTTGCATAGCCGCACACACGCGACCGACACCCCCTCCCTGCCCCACGCAAGCCAGCAGACAGCGTGGTCTGCAAGCGCCCACGCCGTATCCCAAGCCTGAATCAAACAAGCGCCCAAGCCCGCCCCGTGCCCAACCCGGCCCCCGCGGACTCAAGAGTCGCTGTGCTGCACACTGCGGCACGAGGCTCACACTTTGTGTGAGTCACAGCAAGGTGGCGCGAGGCTTACAGTAAAAGGTGCCTTTTAAGAGAGCAGCGCAAGGGGGCAGACGCGCAGCACGAGGGGGCAGACGCACGCAGGGTCGCGCGCACCTGGCCGTCCCACCAAGAGTTGTCATCCGGCCACAGCAGCTTCAGCATGCGGCCCGTCAAATCGTGCCGCAGGTCCGTGCGGGTGACGAGCTTGGGGCCTTTGCTGCCCCCCCCCTTCCCCCCCTTCTTGCTGCCGCCTCCCTTTGCCCCGCCGCCGCTGGCGCCACCGCCTGCCGCCCCAGGGCCATCGTTGCCACCGCTGTTGGCGCTCCCTGCGCGCGCGCACGTACTTGTGTGTGGTTGTGTGCACGTGTGTGTATGTGCGTGCGCATGCGTGCCTGCGTGTATGTGCTGTGTGCGTGTGCGAGCGCTCGTGCAGCGAGTGCAGTTCCATGCATTGCCGGTGTCTGCACCATGTCAAGTGGTGCCACCACCGGCACGCACCCAGAGCGGCACCCTGCACTGGCAGGCCTGCCTGCACGTGCGTGCCCGCGCAGCCGTGGTTGTGTGTGGTGTGTGAGGTGTGTGCGACATGTGTGTGTGTGTGTGTGTGCGCGACGTGTGTGTGTATGTGTGTGTGTGTGTGTGTGTGTGCGTGTGGTGTGTGTGTGTGAGGTGTGTGCGCACACTGACCTCCAGGGAGCCCGGGGCCCGGCTGTGTGCCCCTGCTAGCGCCGTCCGCGCCACTGCCGTTTGTGCGCGCACTGGCCCCTCGGTGGTTGAGCTCTGCAGGGAAAGACAAGTAAGGGGCACGGGCGCAAGGCCTGACACTCTCTCTTGCAGCAGGTCAAGCAGGTCAAATGTTGGATGCCCCCCTGAACTTGCCTGGTGTGTGCCCTCGTAGGGGCTGGCGGGTTTCAGGGCGAAAAGGCGTTGCACGCGCAAAGGCTGCACAACGGGGCGGTGGGCGCCGGGCAGCATGCTCACAAGCACTCACGCACGCATGGGCACCAGCGCGCAGGGCGCAGAGGGCTTGCAATCGAAAACAGGGCACTTGCTGGCGGGCACTTGCGGAGTGAGGGCGCGACAGGCGGTGCCTCGGTGCATGCACCCCCCCTCCCCTGATCACCCACCTGGCATGCTGATACTACCGTCCCCCGTGCCCAAGGCCCCCGACCTGCCGGACCTGCCCCCCACACTGCTGGCGCTGCCCAAGTTCATGCGTGGGAGGCCGGCAGACGAAGCGGCGGGAGGCATGAGGAGGCCATCATCGCTGTCCGGCTCAATCATGGCGGCCACGGTGGAGCGCGCGCGCCCTGCGGGTGCACAGGCCCGCATGATGCGTCAGGAGCTGCGTGCCTGCACGTGTGTGCTCACATCATGCGCGCGTGTGCATACGTATTATATGTATGTGCACGCGTGGGTGTGCAGACATGTGACACTGTGCGTGCGTGTGTATGCATACGCGCGTACAAGCGTGCAAATGTGCGTATTTGCACGAGCATATGTGCGTGGACAGTATGTGCACAGGTCGCCTGATGCAAGCGGGCTGGAGTGTCACCCTTCTGTGGACAGGCAGGTCCTCACCGCTTGCAGCCCTGCTCGTCTCTCTCTGTGAGCCTCCTGGCGACTTGGCATACCTGCCGTCCTTGTGCCTGCAAGCGTTGCATGCACTGAGAGAGATGTCAGACGCCGTGTGTGCAAACTGTGATCCTGTCAGATCATGACTGGCAGTTGCCCAAACCAGCGGCTCATGATCTGTGCCGTGATCACTCACCTGCTCTGTTGTGGTGGTGGTGGCTGCGGTGGCTGCGGTGGCTGTGGCGGGAGATGCTGCACATGGGGCTGAGGCACTGGCTGTGGTACAGGCTGCGGCACTTGCTGGGGCAGCGTGGGCGCTTGCGGGTGCCGGTATATCCCTGGCATGGGAGCCGCGGCGGGGACAGGCCCCTGGGGCACCATGGGCCCACTCCCGAGCAAGCCATTTGGCACAGCTGCTGCAGGCAGGCAGGCAGGTAAGCAGGGGCTCTGGGCAGGCACGCATTTGGATGAGGGCCAAGTAGCAATGTGAACACATGTGAACACATGCACGCAAGTGGCGACTCACATTGCGCGCATACCTCGCGAAAAGGTTGCTAGACTTACCTGAAGTGGGTACCATGGGGGCATGTGCTGGCAAGGGGCTTGTGCTGGGGAGCTGGGGATGGGTCAGGAATGGTACCTGCTGGGGAGCAAATTGAGCAGCAAGGAGAAACGTCGAGCGCTGTTGCTCCTGCATAAAAATAACGATACTAGATCGGCAAATACTGAGGAGCACTCCGGTCGCTTGGCCTTAACGCTCGCGCGGGACACAGATATTCATTCACCTGGCCTTGAATGGAGGTGTAGGGGGCCCCCGCCTTGTGGTGCTCCGGGGTGTCATTCCAACAATCAAAAATATTGATGAGGGCATCCTCATCATTCATGTCCGTGCAAAGGTGTTGCCTTGGTACGTGTTGTCTGTCCATTTGACGCACACAGTTGTGGAACAGAGGCACGCACAAAGGCAGGGCTTAGCATACAAGCAGGGTTGGGCAGGCCATGAACAATGAACAAATAGCAATTCAAAATGCCCGTCTGGGCATGCTGTCTGCAAGCATTTACGGGGGGAAGACAGAGGGAGACCCATCATGCTTGACTAGGCTGTCAACAGACATCATGTACAATTACACACTGACTCACTCATAAAAAGCTGAGGAGGCCTGGAGCATTGCGGGGGGGCCAAGCCACACCTCCTCTCAGCAAAGTTAAGGGCAGTTAGATAGAAAATTTATGTGCTTGTAACCAGTCCAATCTAAACAAAATAAATTAGAATTGCCTTACACAAGAGTAAGAGTAGGCGGTAGCCTCGTGATGCAAGTAATTGAATATCTGGCTCCGTTAACATGGAGAATTAAAGTAAGATATACTTTGAGCAAAATGAAGCATGCAAGCGAGGAGAACAGGTTGTGCTGGACAGGATGGAGGACGGGATGGGAGTGGAATTCAATTGTTGAGATATTAATGAGATACCTGAACAAAGGAAGTACAATATCGCCGGCACCCAGCCTGTCACTTAGCAAGGTCTGATGCATCTGACTAAACAAGAATGTCAGATTCCATAATTAAGGGCACGTTGTCAGCATACGCAATTCTCGATGCTCTGAAACAAACTGAATAATCACCTCTGCCAGGCCTCCCCCCGTTTTAGCACACAGCGATGGATGGTGTTAACCGTACGCCAAGTTCGGTAAGTAAAGGTTGCGCATCGCTGTCCTCATGTGCTCATGCCTCGGTCAACTCTGACCCAAAAGAGCCTATATAACAGCAGCAGGGTCTTGCATTCGCTGCTTGGCTTGCACTCCTCGGATTTGAGCCTTTAAGCACAGGTTGAATAGGTGTCTACCCAACCGCATCATGAAAACGTGTTTTGACCAGGCATCCCAACTAGCCTAGCCTGCATGCACATGAGACCGAGGTCAAAGGGAGCATGCTGAGGAATCTTCGATCAATTTGTGTACGATTGGCCACAATGCTTGGCACTGTAGCAAGGGGGTCCAGGTGTGGGCACATCGGTTCAAAGCTCCTCCTGGTCAACTCTCCACTGCATCACTGGCCAAGTTCAAGCCGCGCCCTGCTTGTGCTGAACATGCTGAAGAAGCTGTTTACAATTGCCTGGCCCGTTATAGATCCTCCGCAAGCGGTCCAACAAGGAAAATGAGGGCAACCGTGATAGCAAGCGCGCAAGGATGCCCAGCAGGCGTGTCAGCTTCGCGCCAGACGAGGAGCTGTCAACAATGCACCTGTATCAGAGAGTAAGCTGGAGTTTGATTTTCAGTTCCCAAGTTCAATCAGCACAACCACCAGAGCAGCAGGCTGCTGACTGCCTGCATGCTACCAGCCTCACTCGAGAGACTCAGACCAGTCAACGGCAGCATTCTACCCAGGAGCAGCCTCACCCGCACCATGCAGCAATTAAGTGGGTTGTAGCAAGCACGCCCTGCTCATACATGCCGGCATGATCGCACCTGCACGCGCAGATGAAGGATGATGTGGAGGAGCAGGTGCAGGTGACAGCCGACCTTGCTGCCCACATGCCGTATGGGGCCCCCAACCCCCCTCCGTTCCAGGACAGCACGCAGGCCCACACCAACAGTGCCCACGCCCCCGCCCCCTCCCTGCCTGCCCCCGCGCTGACCCCGCACAACAACCAGCTCATTCAGCTGGATGGCGCCACCGGCGACCTGTTCTCGCCCCTGTCCATGGATCTCACCAACAACAGCTTCGATTTCCACCGGCAGCAGCAGCAGCTCAACGCAGACAGGTCTCCCCTGGTCATGCCGCCCCTGCCCCCCGTGTCCTCCGCGCCCACGCTCTTTGTGCCCCAGCCGCCCCAGCCGCCCCCGCTCAGCGAGTACACCCGTAACATCACGAGCGCGATCCCCGCCTTGTCCACGCTCGTGGAGGTGAGGCCCGGTCTGGTGCATCAGTACAGCACATGCCACTGCTTGCCGCTGCATCGGGCTCAAGAGCACTGCGCACCTTGGGCGCATTGGGCGCCAGGAGGCATGTGTGTGACAGGAGATGGGCAGGGGGGGTCGGTGTTGTTGGCACTGCCAACTTGGCAGGCAGGCCCGCCGGGCTGACGACGGGTGGGCTCGGATAGGATAGATAGCTCCTGCATGCAAGCGCTGAAGGGTATGTGGGCGCATGCATGCCATTCTAGCCAGGTGTGAGGGCCCTGTCTGGCGTGCTAGGCTGTGTCGAAACGTGGCTGCGTGCTGCCCCTCGCTCGCACGCCCTCTGGCACAAAGGCTGCCGCCCGCTGCTGTGCCGCTGCAGGAGGATGAGGAGGGGTGCCACGACGGCGGCAGCGCGATGCGCAGCAGCAGCCACGGGCACCCGCACGAGGAGGACATGGAGCTGTCCATGTTCAGCGCTGAAGGTGCGTACGTGCTTCTGCATGGGCAATGGCGGGTGCGTTCGTGCGTGCGTGCGTGTGTGCATGCATGCACCTCGCAGCAGGCCGCTCATGCAGGCCTCGATGGGCGCGCTCGCCTTGGGCAGAGGCTGCTGCTGCCAGGCCAGCAGCTCCCTGGTGTTGCTGCCTGCTGCCAGCAGGCCCGCACAAGGAATCTCAGGAGGAAAAGCAGGCTTCATGGCCACTGGCCTGAACCTCCGCCATCCAGGCATTTCAGAGTCCCCATGCAGAGCCAGCGCAATCCTTGTCTTGGCGCCGTGTGGTCGGGGCGCGTGGGTGTGCAGGGGACATGCAAGCACACAGTTGCATCGCCTGCCGTCCTAGGCGGCGCCCTAAAAGCTGTGCACACATTGGCCCCGTGTGCAGGGGGCATGCCTGCAAACGCAAGCACCCACGTACCTGCGTGCACACCTGACCCAGTGTTTGGGGTGCAGTGCGGGTCCTTTGGGGCACGCTGAGCATCATGGATCACGTGTGGTTCATGCTTGGACCATGTGTGGTCGCAGGGCCTGCCGCAGCAGCGGCGGCGGCGGGCAGCCAGGCCCAGGGCCTGGCTGGGCAGGCAGGTGTGGGCGTAGGGCCCGCGTGCTCCCCCCCGTGCAGCCCCTTTGCGCGCACCAGGCTGGGCCTGCACTCCGAGGACGAGGATGCCGCGGACGGCAGCGGCTGCCTGAAGAGCAAGTGGGGGTTTGCGCCGGGCGTGGACGACACTCTGGACGTCAGCCACGGTGGGTGACAAAGGCCCCCTGCAGTGCAGCATGAGCGCGCGCGCGGTGCGGTGCGGTGCAATGCAGGCATGGGTATGAGGGCACGGGCTGGCTCTGCCTTGGATTGCAGCGGCCCTGGTGCAAGTGGTGCAGGGAAGTGGACCCTGGTCTTGAGGGCTTTGCGGACTGGAAGGCCCCAGGTGTGCACGATGGGTGTGAAGTTCCTGCGCGGCAAGAGGGGCGCAGCAAGAGGGGTGCCACAGGCTGCGAGCCTGTGCGCGGCTGCGATGGGGTGTGAGGGTCCTTCCTGTGCTGTGAGAGGTGCACAGCAAGATGGGCAAGGGTGCACAAGCACCTGCCGGGACAGCTGTGCGCAGCACTGCGCACTGTGTCCTTGGCCGTGCCCCTGTGGCTGCGATGCCGCATGCCTGCGCCCCTACTGTCTCCGCTGCCGCTGCTGGTGGAGCCCCCCTCACCCCGCCTCCCTGCGTGCGCGCGCCCCTGCGGCAGGCCGCCAGCTCATGGGCGAGAACACGTACAACCATGTGTACGGCAACGGCACCACAGGGGACATCACCAAGGCGTTTAAGTCCAGCCAAGGTGAGGGGGGCAAAGGGCGTTGAAGTCCAGCCAAGGTGAGGGGGGCAAAGGGCGTTGAAGTCCAGCCAAGGTGAGGGGGGCAAAGGGCGTTCAAGTCCAGCCAAGGCGAGGGGCGCTGCCGTGCGGGGGCATGCTAGGCCACACAACGCCGGCGGAGGCCCCCTCACAAAGGCCTGAGCACGCGTTTCACCTCCGAAATCGAAACCGCACACCAGCCACGGGTTGACCTGCGGCAGACAACCGCGCGCTCGCTGCCCTGCCCTCGCTCTCGCGTGCGCCGCAGGCCCGCTGTCCGCCATGGCCCTCCGACTGCAGCAGGCCAACCAACAAGCGGGCGCGGTCACCAACAAGCCGCCACCGGATGCCATGGCCGCCAAGCCGCCGCACTCGCCCCTACCTGGCCGGCTGCAGGAGCAGCCGGCCGCGGGCGCAGGTGCGTGGCAGTGGTGTGGAGGGGGCGGGGCGCGCAGAGGGGCCTGGGTGCCAGAGGTGTGGTTGGCGGCGACGCGCCCTGAGCAGGCCATGTCAAAGCAAGGATGTGCGAGGCCTTGGCAGCAGCCGGGCCCTCACTCGATTCGCTGTCCGCACTCTGACGCGGACCGCATGATTGACCTATAGCCAGTGGGGGTATACACAGCAGCCTCTGTGCTCTATTGGATCGGGCGAATGCCCCTCCCTGGCACGTATCCTATGACGTCATTGTGCCTCACCTCCTTGCCCTTGGATTGCGCAACTTTTGGGTTGGCCTGCCCCATGTCCAACCCTGCCTTGTGTGCTGGCCCACCAGGCCGAGGGTGCGGTTGGTGCCCTTTCCTCCTGTCACCCCTGCTGTACCGCCATCAACCGAAAAACCAAAGTTGTCTGAACCCGTTGCACCGCAGGCGGCAATGATGAGGCCTTGCCAGCGGACAAGGCGCAGGCTAGGGATGACGGAGCCTCCCCTGCCGCCTCCCCGCCTGGCGCGCTGCTGCCCCAGCACCCGCCGTCACCGTCACCACCCCCGCTCGGTACCGGCCAGCCCAGCGCGCCCCTTGCCAATGGAGACTGCCGCGCGGCGCCTGCCCCTGTTGCAGCGCAGGCACGCAGGCGCAGCTCCGTTGGGTTCGCGGGCGGCAGGGCCTCAATTGGCCAGCCGGAGGTGCGTGTGTCACCATGCTAGGAAGGGCCTGCGGCTACCGTCGCAGCGGCAGCAGTAATGCTGGTGTTGAGCGTTGGCAAAACCACTTGCGGGCACTGACAACACTCGCTCGCGCAGCCCACGGGCTGCGTCGGCCCAATGTGACGCACACTGCTCGCGTATGGCTGTGCTATCCACCGGCACACTTGTGTCTTTTATCACACACACAGCCCTTGGCATGTGCTCCTGCCCGCATGACACCGGCCATCAGCCTGCATGCGCGACTCACCCATGGCTGATTTATCACACAAATAACCCGCTCGCTACAACCTGCATATTCATAAAGCTGACCACCGGTTTATGGCCTGACCATGGGCCCCTGCTGCTGCTGCTGCTGCCCGCAGGTGACCATCAACCTGCTTGCTGACGACAGCAACCCCGTGGACGCCTGGAGGCCCCCCCCAAGCACGTTCATGGGCGCCGCAGGTGCGTGGCCGTGGCTGTGTGCACCAGGGGGCTGGGCTGGCCCCTCACTCAATGCTCTAGGCTGCATGCCGGGGCTCATGTGCAGTTGGCTTGGGCAGGTCCCTCGCTCAACAACATGTGCTCAAGGCCGAGTACTGGAGCTCACGTGCAGTCGGCTTGGGCTGGCCCCTCACTCAGCACCTCGTGCTGGGGGCCGGATACTGGATGCAAAGGCCAAACAGCCGGGGGCCCGGGGACGCCCTTACCTGGCACCATATTTTTGGCCACTGCCCAACAGGGCAAGACACCAGGGGCGCTCACAACCCTGGCATTTGTACAGCATGTCTGTTGAGGCCAGCTTTGTAGTTGGCAGGGCCGCGCTTGCGTGTGCATGCATTGCGCGCACCTGGGCTCCCCACGCCAGCCTGGCTTCGGCCAATGTGGCCGCTGGGCCTGCTGGCGCAGCTTGATGAGTTGCAACCTGCTGCGCAAACTTGCGCCTGCTGCAAGAGCAGGTGTCCACACGTGCCTTGCCCCCTTACCCCACCCCAAGCCTATGCGTCATGCGCGCGTGCCCACACTCTATGCCCACACTCTGTGCGCAGGGCCAGCCGCAGCCGCCGCCAGCCGCCCGCCGGCCAGCCAGCCACCCATGCCTGGAGCAGGTGCGGCAGCAGCGCTGGCGCCGCCGGCCCGCGGCCTGGAGGTCACTGCCTCCACCTACCTGGCCCATAACAACAACACCACAGGCTTGCTGGGGGGCAACACTCTGACAGCCCACCTAGGGCCACCCCCACCCACGTCCCATGCGCACGCTGCCACCGCAGCTGCGCCGCTGCATGCGCTGGCGGGCGCGCCCCCCACCACAACTGCCTTCACGATGCAGCTGCTGGCAGACAGCAGCAGCGGCGGCAGCGCGGGTGGCGCAGGGCGGGGCGTGGGCGGCACAAGCGAGCAGCTGCTGCACCAGCTGGGGGGCGCGCAGGCGCCGCCGCCTGCCCCGCCCTTGTCGGCTATGAAGCCGCCGCTGCCGCCGTCTGCGCTCAAGCAGCCGTCATCTGCGCTCAAGCAGCCGCCGTCGTCCGCGCTCAAGCAGCCACCGCAGTCGGCGCTCAAGCTGCCTGCGCAGAGGACACCGGTGCAGCTCTTCGGGCCCGGTGCAGACCACACCATGGGCAGCACGTGGACATTGGCGGCCGGTGGGGCCATGCCTGAGCACATGACGTCCGGCAGCTTCGTGGCCGCCGCGGCCGCGCAGCCGCTGCCGGCGGATGAGGACGCCAGCGGCCATGGTGGGTGGCGGCGCCGCACCTGCAGCCGGCACGGTGGTGCCGGTTGTCTGTCTGCGCAGGGTGCCTGGGCAGGGTGTGCACGCAGCACGCGGGCAGGATTTGTGTGTATGTGTGTGAGTGCGTGTGGAGGGTGTGTGCACGCAGCGCGCGGGCAGGGTGTGTGTCCGTGCGTGCGTGCATGTGTGAGTGCGTGTACAGGGTGTGCACGCTGTGCACAGGCGGGGTGTGCATGCGTGCTCTTGTGTGTGAATGCGTGTGGAGCGTGTGTGCAGGCTCCTCGCATGAGCCAGGGGGCTGTCCAGGGCGCTGTTGCGCCTTCTGTAGGGTGCCAGCCCAATCATCGTCAAGCGGGGCAATGCACGCAGATAGGGTCTAGGATCTAGATGAGGTCCAGGGCGCTATTGCGCCTTCTGTAGAGTGCCTGCCCGGTCATCATTGTGTGGGGCAATGCACACACTTTAGGTGTGTGTGTGGGCGCCGCCAACCCTGGAGTGAAGGGAAGGATGCACTCCAGGGTGCTGACGGTCTAAGGCAGGCCCCCTCAGGGTTACACAAACACCGAGCGAGGCAGCCATAAAAAACACACGTGGCCGCGCACCATGAGCAAAAGCAGTGCCCTCACAGCGCGCACTGCTGCCTGCCACGTCCACCATGTGCAGGTGCTGCCGCGAGCTCCGTGCCGCCCATCACCTTCCAGGTGCGCCTGCCACGTCGGCACCCCTGCCACGTCCGCACCCCTGCGCGCCACTGTGCCAGCATGCCCACGTGCGCCGCCTGCGGGAGGGGCGCGTGTTTGGCATGCCGTCCTGGGGCATGGTCGGCTGCGGACAAGCGCAGCCATCACCTGCCACAACCGCATGACATGCACGGTGCAGCCGCCCTCACCCTGGTGGCTGGCCAGGCACCCGCACACGCCCTCATGTAGCTTTGCACGTGTATGCATGTAGGTGCATACACTTGCTGCAGCACGTGGCCCTCCTTCCCATGCAACCGTGTGCAGTGGGCGTGCGGCTCCCCCCTCTCAGGCCTTGCACGGACCCCACGCAGTCCCGAATGCAGCGCCTGCATGCTTGGGGTCCGTGCAGAGCCCTGCCAGAGGGTGTGGTGTGACTGTGCTAGCGGGCGGTGCAGTGCCCGGGCAGGGCCGTGCCCCCCGCCCGCGCGCTGAGGGCCCGCGTGCGTGGCTGACAGCCCGGAGCCGCTCTTACAGGCGCCCAGGCCGCGAGGCTAAGCAAGTCATCCCGGCGCAGGTCTAGCAAGCCCAAGCTGTGAGGCTGGGACCCCTGTGCGCAAGCAAGAGGCTCCGCACGCCCCTTTTTCCAGGCCAGCGGCATTGAGCAAATGTACGGCCCCCTTGCCAGGCCAGTGCTGGATCGCGAGCCCGCACCCTGCCCCCCTTTGCACAAAGAGCAGAGATGCAAGGCCTGGGGTGGGAGCTGTGGGGCGCGGCCCTCCCCGCAGCGTGCCAGGACCCAATGCGCCCCTTTTTGGCACGCGCATGCGTGCATGCATGCATGCATGCATGGTACCCTGTCCCTGTCGCCCATATGCAAGGCGGAGGCGCTCGCGTACTTGCATGCACAAAAGTAGAGTACACCCGTGCGCGCCCACGGGCACGCAGGACTTCCTGGGCATCGTGGAGGTGCGGTTCTTGGACGACATGCGGCGCCGCACCTCCCTCATGCACGCGTATGACGGTTCCGCGCTCATCAGCGTGGGGGCGGAGGCCAAGCCACAGGTGTGTCCGTTCGCCCTGCTAGGGGGGGGGGGGGG
>LKMJ01003719.1_pt1 | contig 14259 bp, 12 predicted proteins | sample 643391 | NCBI WGS metagenome assembly LKMJ01 (sample SAMN04112250, study PRJNA286221) | soda lake metagenome | biome: soda lake; feature: Kulunda Steppe; material: water; isolation source: sample PL-Br10 brine of Picturesque Lake | place: Russia: Kulunda steppe | collected 2010-07
GAGATGACCGAGACGCCGGTCGTCCTGCTGGAGGCGATGCGTGCAGGCCCCTCGACAGGGATGCCGACCAAACCCGAGCAGGCAGACCTCGAACACGTGCTCTACACGAGCCAGGGCGACTCCAACCGCGTCGTGTTCGCGCCGGGGAACATCCAGGAGGCCTACGACCAGACCCGGAAGGCCTTCGAGTACGCCTACGACTATCACCTGCCGGCGATCATCCTCTACGACCAGAAGTTGGGCGGCGAGATGCGAAACGTCCCCGTCGAGCACTTCGATCAGGAGCCTGACCCGGATCCGGGCTCGGTGCTCACCGAGGACGAACTCGCCGAGGCCGCTCACGACGCGGCGGGCAAGTTCAAACGCTACTCCTACGAGGGAGGCGAGGACGGTATCATCCCCCGGTCTGTCCCTGGTCAGGAAGGCGGGCGATTCCTCGCGACCGGTAACGAGTCACAGGAGGTCGGTCACATCAGCGAGGACCCCGACAACCGGAAACACCAGATGGACCGTCGGATGCAGAAACTCAGCTCCATCCGCGAGGACTTAGACGAGCGCGACAGTTCGAACCAGACCTACCACGGCCCCGGCGACGCCGAGTTTGGCATCCTCACCTGGGGAAGTCAGCAGGATACTGTCTTCGAGGCTGTCGACCGGCTCAACGCTCGTGGAACCGACGTGAAGGCGCTGGGTGTCAGCGACCTGATGCCCTACCCCGAAAGCGAAGTCGCGGCGTTCCTCGAGAGCGTCGACGAGTGTCTCGTCGTCGAGATGAACGCGAGCGCGCAGTTCCGCGGTCTCACGCAGAAAGAGATCGGGCTGTTCGGGCCGAAGATGACCAGTCTCCTGAAGTACGACGGCGAACCGTTCGAGCCCGGCGAGATCGTCGACGGGTTCGAAGCGACCATCGAGGACACGGACCTTCCAGGGGGCAACATGGAGATCGTCCCGGCGGCAGGTGACTGAAATGAGTGTAGACCAACCGACCACAGCACGCAAACGAGGTGACAGACGATGACAGCATTCTCCGCAATCCACGAAGAGCACGAATCGAGCAAGGAAGATTTCACACCCGGTGTCGAACCGCAGCCGACGTGGTGTCCTGGCTGTGGCGACTTCGCGGTACTGAAAGCGCTGAAAGGGGCGATGCCCGAACTGGGCCGCTCACCCGAGGAAGTTATGCTCGTGACCGGTATCGGCTGTTCGGGCAAACTCTCCAGTTACTTCGAGAGCTACGGCTATCACTCCATTCACGGCCGCTCGCTACCGGTTGCCCGTGCGACGAAACTCGCCAATCCCGGCCTCGAAGTCGTCGCGGCCGGTGGTGACGGTGACGGGTACGGCATCGGTGGCAACCACTTCATGCACACGGCCCGCGAGAACCACGATATGCTCTATATCGTGTTCAACAACGAGATATTCGGGCTGACGAAAGGCCAGACCTCGCCGACGAGTCCGATGGGCCACAAGTCGAAAACACAGCCGTCGGGCAGTGCGAAAGCGCCCGTCCGGCCGCTGACGCTCTCGCTGGCTTCGGGTGCGTCCTACGTCGCCCGGACGGCGGCGACCAACCCGCGCCAGGCTCAGGAGATCATCGTCGAGGCCATCGAACACGACGGCTTCGCACACATCGATTTCCTCACGCAGTGTCCGACCTGGAACAAGGACGCCAAGGAGTACGTCCCGTACACGGACGTCCAGGAGGAGTACGACTTCGACATCCACGACCGCCGCGAGGCCGCCGACATGATGTACGAGGCCGAGACGAAACTCCACGAAGGCGAAGTCCTGACTGGCCGGTTCTACCAGGCAGAGAACCGTCCATCCTACGGACAGGAGAAGCGCTCGACCGGCGAGATGCCGGAAGAACCGCTCGCTGAGCGGTACTTCGACGAGGACACCGAGTGGGAGCGCACCGCGGACCACCTCATCGACCGCCACACCTGATTCCGAGAGTCAACGGGGCTCTCGCCAGCCTGCTTCCAGGAAGGCGACCTGTTTTCACACTCACAGACAGTATACTTTTTCAGTTCGGAAGATATTTTTTCCTATAGCGTAAAGGGGGACGCATATGAGTGCCGAGGCGACCGAGGAACGGATTCTATCCGTGCTGGAGGAGGATGCACAGGCGTCGTACGCGGAGATAGCTGAACGGGCTAACGTCTCTAAACCGACAGTTCGCAAATATATCCAGAAACTCGAGGAGGAGGGGGTCATCGTGGGGTACTCCGCCGACGTCGATCCGAAGAAACTCTCCGGGCAGTCGATTGCGCTTTTGGGTATCGACGTCGAGAGCGAGCGCTACGTCGACGTGACCCGCGAACTGAAAGAGTTCGATTCTATCGAGGCGCTGTACACGTCGAGTGGCGACCACACGCTGATGGCCGAGATTCGCGCCCCCGATGGCGACGCACTCGGCGAGATCATCAACGAGGAGATCATGGGTCTCGAGGGCGTCAGTGCGGCCCACCCGTCGTTTCTGCAGGAACGGCTCAAATAAACCCGTCTCTACCCTCAGTTAGATAGCCTCCAGCACGTGATTTCGTCGGCACTCGAAGCGGTCTCCATCGTGACGGCGTCCGGGTTATCCTCACCCGATGACACTCGAACCCTGTCTTTTAATCGTCGGGTGCCAAAGAGAGAGATATGGTAGACCGACTGGTTCTGGGGAGTGGGACACTCGTTCAGACGCTCGTTGGCTCACTTCGGAGCCAGTCGAAACCTGTCCGCGTCGTTACGGACGACAGAAGTCTGGCGACGGCCCTGAAAAACGAGGGGACGCCCGTCGAAGAGACCGACCCGTCGGACCCGGCGGCGCTCTCGGGGCTCGATGCCGACCTGATCGTCGTCGTCGAACAGTCGCACGAGGGGACAGTCGCCGCCACCCGCGCGGCGCGACGTGCCTTCCCGGAGGCGTACCTGCTCACTTACGTTGCCCGCGACGCGCTCGGAACCGAAGATGACGTGTACGCACTCGCTGACCGGGTCGTCAACCCTTACCGCGAGACGGCATCGTACATCCTCGACCGGGTCGGCGACCAGGGACAGCAGATGCGACAGCTCTGGAGCGTCCTGCGGGGCATCGACCGGCTGGCGGTCGTGACACACGACAATCCGGACCCGGATGCTATCGCCAGCGGTATCGCACTGGCCCGGCTCGCGAACGCGGCGGGCTGTGACGCACAGGTGTGTTACTACGGCGAGATCACCCACCAGGAGAACAGGGCATTCGTGAACGTGCTCGACCTCGACCTGCGACAGCTCGACCCGGAGGAAACCGTCGAGGAGTTCGACGGGCTGGCACTGGTCGACCACTCCCGGCCGGGCGTCAACAACCAGCTTCCGCCCGACAGCGAGGTCGACATCGTCATCGACCACCATCCGCCGCGAGCACCAGTGGATGCGAGGTTCGTCGACCTGCGCAGCGGCGTCGGTGCGACGAGTACGCTTCTGGTCGGTTATCTCGACCTGTTCGGAACGGAACTGGACGAGACGGTCGCCACGGCGTTGCTCTTTGGCATCCACATCGACACCAAAGGGTTCACTCGCGAAGTCTCGCCGGTCGACTTCGAAGCGGCGGCGACGATCATCCCCGTGGCCGACCTGGGCGTGCTCGAACGCATCGAGTCGCCCTCGGTCACGTCGAGCACAATCGAGACCATCGCCAGCGCCATCCAGAACCGTCGCATCGAGGGAGAAGTGCTCGTGAGCTGTGTCGGTCGCCTCGGCGAGCGCGACGCCCTGGCGCAGGCAGCAGACCGCCTGCTGATGCTCGAAGATGTCACCACGACGATGGTCTACGGCGTCCAGGAGGGGACGGTATACGTCTCCGCCCGCTCGCGAGGGGGCGAGGTCGATATCGGCGAAACGCTTCGGGAGGCGTTCGACCAGATCGGCAGCGCGGGAGGTCACGTCGACATGGCTGGCGCACAGATCACGCTTGGTATTCTCGACGCAATCGACGATCGCGAGGAATCCTTACAGGAGATAATCTCGGACGTCGTCGAGGACCGGTTCCTCGACGCTATCGAGGCGACGACGACACAGCAGGTGACCAGCCTCTACGACGAGTTCGACAGCGACCAGTACTTCGTCCGCGAGGAGAACGAGCACGTCGATGATGACCCTCACGCCGGAGCACAGCCAGTCGAGCAGGGATTACAGGACGCCGAACGTGACCTGAAAGATGCCAAACAGGAGCAACAGAAAGCCAGAGACGACGAGGAAACCACCGGTGAGGAGAACTGACGGCAGACGACCACCGGTGAGGAGAACTGACGGCAGACGACGAACCTGCACAGACGAGAGGTTTTTCCCACTACCGGCCGTCAACACGGATAATGACAGCGGATGGAAAACCCAGGGTCGAGGACTACATGACGCGAGACGTGGCGACCGTGTCGCCAGATTCGACAGTCGAAGAAGTTGCCCGCCGTATCGCCGAAAGCGACGACCACAGTGGGTTTCCCGTCTGTGAGGGCCGTCACGTCGAGGGGTTCGTTGCCGCACGTGATCTCCTTTTGCAGGACGACAGGGAGCCGATTTTCAAGATTATGACGCGGGACCTGGTGGTCGCACATCCGGAGATGAAAATCAACGACGCTGCACGCGTCATCCTCCGGTCGGGTATCAGGCGGCTTCCTGTCGTCGACGACGCCGGGAATCTCGTCGGCATCATCTCGAACGCGGACGTGATACGGAGCCAGATAGAGCGTGCGACGCCGGGGAAAGTCGACAAACTCATGCGGACACTCGAAAATATCCACGGCGTCGACGCGCGCGAAGAGCGCCGCGAGATTGAACTCACGAACCTGACGCCGACACAGGGGAAAGTGTACGCCGACGAACTGGAGGGTCGAAAGTATGAACTCGAACGTGGACTGGCCGAACCGCTGGTCGTCGTCGAGACGCCCGACGACTGCCTCCTCGCCGACGGTCACCACCGCGTCAAAGCCGCCCTTGACCTCGGTATCGAGGTGATGGACGCCTACGTCATCGTCATCGACAGCGCCGTCGATATCGGGATGGCGAAAACTGCCGAGAAGGAGAACTTAGCGGAGATTGCCGACATCGAAGCCGTCGACTACGCTCACCATCCGCTTATCGAGACGACCCAACGATTGCAGCAGTGAGAGGCCGCTCTCAGTCTGCTCGCCACGACTCGTGTTGGATTACAGTCAGCTCCAGTGCACGCTCCTCTCTGGTCTGGACACCAACCTCGGCGTTCTCGTACTGGAGGCCACCGATTGCGTTCGCGTCACGGAACAGGACCTGTGCGTCGGCGTGGTCGTCGGTGACGCCGCCGATACTTTCGACGGCGATCTCCCGGTCCTCGTACCCCCACCCCTCGTGATACGGGAGCCCCTCGAACGCCTCGCGGGCAGTTTCGACATCGTCGTAGAGCCAGACGCCGTTTTCGACTCTGCCGGACTCCTGGTGGAACTCGCCAGCCTCCTCGTCGAACGGGATGTACTCGACCGCGGCGTCTGCGTCGGCAAAGAGGCTGGCGCTAGATTCCTCTCTCACCCAGCCTTCCGCGAGTGGCTCGTGAAGCTGCTCTGAAGACAACAGCAACGACTCGGCCCCGGTATCGAACGGGTCGTCGTCGTTTCCGTCTGTGACCTGGTCGTCGTCCCCGAGACAGCCTGCAACCGATGGGATGAGTCCTGTCAGTACTCCAGCAGCGAGTATCCTCCGACGCGTCGGTGACATACTGGATTCTCTGCTGGGACGTGGTTGAAGCTGCTGAATACTCAAATGCAGTTTTGACCAATCGTCAGGCTGCGGCGAGGAACACTCACCCGGAATTTTCTTGCGGGGGCCCGCCGTAACACCAGATATGTTCGACGAGGACGAACTCGAGGAAATCCGTGAATCGGCCGCCGAATGGGAGGAGGAGCGGCTGGAGCCGGTGCTCGACGCCTACGGGGAACGACAGGACCGGTTCGCGACAGTTTCGAACCTGGAGGTAGACCGCCTGTACACGCCAGACGACATCGCCGATATGGATTTCGAGGAGGATCTCGGTTTCCCGGGGGAGCCGCCGTTCACCCGCGGTGTCTACCCGTCGATGCACCGCGGTCGGACGTGGACGATGCGCCAGTTCGCCGGGTTCGGGACTGCCGACGAGACCAACGAGCGGTTTCACTACCTCATCGACGAGGGACAGACCGGCCTCTCGACGGCATTCGACATGCCGACGCTGATGGGAATCGACTCCGACCACAAGATGAGCCGCGGGGAGGTCGGCAAGGAAGGTGTGGCGGTGGACACGCTTCGTGACATGGAGATTCTGTTCGACGGGATCGACCTCGGGGAAGTCTCGACGTCGTTTACCATCAACCCGAGCGCGGTCGTCATCTACGCCATGTACATCGCCCTGGCCGACCAGCAAGGTGTCCCGCGCGAACAGGTCCGGGGCACCCTCCAGAACGACATGTTCAAGGAGTTCATCGCCCAGAAGGAGTGGGTCGTTCCCCCGGGGCCGTCGCTGCGCATCGTCACGGATATCATCGAGTTCTCCGTCGAGAACACGCCGAAGTTCAAACCGGTCTCTATCTCGGGTTATCACATCCGCGAGGCCGGCTCGACTGCAGTACAGGAGCTGGCCTTTACCCTCGCCGACGGGATGGCCTACGTCGAGGACTGCATCGACCGTGGGATGGACGTCGACGAGTTCGGTCCCACACTCTCCTTTTTCTTCAACTCCCACAACTCCTTTTTCGAGGAGATCGCCAAGTTCCGCGCCTCGCGGCGCATCTGGGCGACCGTGATGGACGAGTGGTACGGTGCCGAAAGCGAGAAGGCCCGACAGCTCAAGTTCCACACCCAGACCGCGGGCCAGTCACTCACTGCACAGCAGCCACTGAACAACATCTCACGGGTCACGGTTCAGGCGCTCGCTGCAGTGCTTGGGGGGACACAGAGCCTGCACACCAACAGCTACGACGAGGCGCTGGCACTGCCAAGCGAGGACGCTGTCAGGGTTGCGCTGCGCACTCAGCAGATAATCGCCGACGAGTCGGGCGCGGCCGACATCATCGACCCTCTCGGTGGCTCCTTCGCCGTCGAGTCGCTCACCAACGAGGTCGAGGAGGAGGCGATGGCGTACATCCAGGAGATCAAAGAGATGGGCGACGGGTCGATGCGGGAGGGCGTCTTGACGGGCATCCAGGACGGCTACTTCCAGCGCGAGATACAGGAGGCCGCGTACGAGTACCAGGAGCGCGTCGAACGCGAAGAAGAGACCGTCGTCGGTGTCAACAAATACGAGATCGAGGAGGAGACCGAGCCGGAGCTCCTGCACGTCGACAAGGAAGTCGAGGAGCGCCAGAAAGAGCGACTCGCCGCAGTCAAAGACGAGCGCGACGACGCTGCGGTCGAGGAGACGCTCGCGGATCTGGACGAGGCCGTTCGAAACGGTGACAACGTTGTCGACCCGATTATCGACGCAGTCAAAGCCTACGCGACGATGGGCGAGATCATGGGCGTCTTCGAGGACCACTACGGCTCGTATCAGGAGACAATCAGTGTCGCCTGATTGTCGGTAGACGCCGACAGTGACGATTTTCTCTCTTGCTAACGGTTTCGTTCCAGAATAGCGGAGCCACGGCCGCAAAGTATATACTTCGCTTGTGGCTTGTGACACATAATGAGTACACGCGTGGTCGACCGGGTCGAAGACTGGGAAGAGCGGTCGTTCACCGACGGCTACCGCTCGTTGCACGAACTCGCAGACGAGCAGTTCTCGGGTGTCGTCCGAGCCGGTGGGGCCGAACTTTATATGACCAAAGGAACTGTCGTCGGTATTCGCCACGGGTCCATCGAGGATTTCGAGGACACCACCGGCACCGCCTACGAAGCGCCCTCTCCTGCGCTTGCACTGTTAGCTGTCATGCAGGAGACGAGCGACGAGGTGCGCGCCGAGTACTACAGCGAGAAAACGTCCATCTCGGAGGTCGACTCGACGCTCAGTGACGGCGGATTCACCGGCTATATCGAACTCTCTGACAACGTTTTGAGTGGCGACTACTACCAGGTGTATCACGCGGGCCAGTCGATGAGCGTCGGCTTCATCGGCTCGTCCTCGCGGCTCATCGACGGCGACGAGGCGTTCGAGACTGCAAACGACGAAGTCGGCATCTACCAGGTTCGCCCCGCCGATATCGAGGTCGTCGAACTCCCGGAAGTCGCTGACACCACGGAGACCACGCCGGCCACCAGCAACGACGAAACGCCGACAACACAGGTCGAGGACAAAGAGAGCGAGACGGACGAGGAGACGGCTGACTCGGAGACAGCGGTCGACGACGAAACGCAGGAGGGAGAAGCGACAGAACGCGAGCAAACACGAGAAGCAGAAGATACTGGCGAGTCCGCAGGGGCCGACGCATCTGACACCGAACGGGACGACGAGCGATCCGGTGACGGGGAAACAGCTGTCGCCGACACAGACCGGACTGCCGACGAGCCGTCACCATCGACAGCCGACGCGTCTGCCGACTCGGGGAGTGGTTCGAGCCAGACAGAGACCACATCGACTGAAAGAGAGAGCACTTCGACAGGGAGAGAAAGCAGTTCGACCGAAACAGAAAGCGCATCGGCGGAATCACCGGGATCTGCAGCCGACGAGACCAGCACCGATAGCCGGTCGACTGCCGCGACAGGCCACCAGCCAGACTCCGCACGGGCCGACAGTGAGGTGCCCAGTGCGGCCTCGACAACCACAGACCAACACGCGGACACAGCGCGAGACGACGGGCAGTCAGAGCGGACGGCTACGTCGGACACGCAGGAGACGAGGGGGCAGTCGGCGGAGACAGTCGTCTCCAACACACAGGGGAGCCAAACGCGACAGCCGACGACAGAGCAACACACACAGCCCCGGTCACAGACCCAACAGGGGGGACAGTCCGGTCGGTCGACTGGCACATCGGGGCCGGATCTGGATCTCGAAACACGAGCGATTCCGTCACTCGATCCGGAACGGACGAGCGAACCCGAGGAGAGCGGCGGGAGCGCTCGTTCGGATACGATCAACCGCACGCGGAGTGCTGGTCGAGACACACCGCAGTCGAGTGCCCAGCGAACACAGCAGTCGACCGGAACCACCAGACAGCAGCCACCAGCCCAGGCTGACACGGCAACGACTCAATCAGGACAGAGCTCTCGACAAGCACAGCCAGCGGGACAGGAGACCGAACAGAAACCCACTGGCAGAGCTGCCAGCCAGGACGAGCAAACACAGATCCAGAGCGGGACCCAGACTGAACAGGAAGAGACGACGCCGTCGGTCGACCCGGAACGCATCGAAGAGCTCGAATCCGAGATCTCCGACCGCGACGACGAAATCAAGCGACTGGAGTCCGAACTCGATCGAAAGACGACCGAGTACGAGGACGCAAAATCCCAGTTAGAACAGCTCCGCACCGAGCGCGACGAGCTGACAGCGGAGGTCGAGCGACTCGAGTCGGAGCTCGAGCAGTTGGAGACGCAGTTCGGTGCCGCCACGGACGCCCAGCGGCGGATGACGCCCGCAGAGGCGCTTTCACAGACCGATATCTTCCCGCGCTACACCTCGAAGGGAGATGCGACACTCAAGAAAGCACACAGCGGCAGTCATCGCCGCGAGGACGTTGCGGGCAATCTGCGCCTCGAGAAGAACACGCAGTTCGACGTGGACAGCGTCTCAGTCGGCGGCCAGATGTACGACGAGTTCCTCGAATCGACGCTCGAGTACCAGTTCGTCAAGTGGGTCGTCGGGAATCTCCTGTTCGAGATACGGGAGACGGGTCACGAGAAGGCCCTCAAGGACCTCTACGATGCCCTGCCGGTCATCGACTGGGCGGACCTCAACGGCACTGTCGACGTCGTCTACAACGAGGACGGCCAGGAGACGCGCTCGCAGGAGTCGTTCGACATCATCCTTCGAAACCGGATGGGCGAGCCGCTGATCGTGGCGAACCTCAACGACTCACGGGAGGGCGCGACCGAATCGATGATGGAGAACCTCGTGCGCGCTGCCGAGCGGGTCGGCCAGTCGAGTGACGTGTTCGCCGGTGCCTTCCTGGTCACGCGGAGTTTCTTCGAACCGCCTGCACTCGAAACGGCAGACGACGCGACCAAAGGCGGGCTTCTCAGCCGCGACAAGCGCAAGAGCTTCGTCAACCTCTCGAGAAAGCAGGGCTATCACCTCTGTCTGGTCGAAGCCCGCAACGAGAACTTCACGCTCCTCGTCCCGGAGCTGTAACAGCTCCACCGTCTGATTTTCGAGGAGATCGCGATGCTGCGCACTACCGAGCGATGGCCAGTGGCACAGTTCGTCCCGAAAAGCTGCCGCTCTCTCCCACCGATATGTTCGAAAACGATACCTCGACGTCCGTGCTGGAGCGTTAGTTCTCTGCTTCGGGCGCGCTGTCGATTTTCATTCCCTCGAGCTTCTCGCCGATGTGGTCGATTTTGCCGTCCAGTTCCTCGACGAACTCCTCGGTATCCTCCGTCGTAATCGCACCCTGGCTCGATGGCTCGATGAGGTTCTCCTCCTCCAGAACGCGAAGCGAGTATCGGACCTTGTGGTGTGGGTATCCCGTCTCGTTCGACATCTTCACGATACCGATCGGTTCGTTCTCGATGACCATCCGCAATACCTGCAGATGGCGCTCCAGCATATCGACTTCCTTCTCAAGTCTGTCTATCATGGCATTTGTTAACTAGTATTGGTCTCATTTAAAAGTTGCTGTCGCGTGAGGGGATTACCGATTGTTGCGGAAACAAAAGCCGGTCCGTGGTGTGAAACGGTAAATATCACCAGGGTAGGGGGGTTAGCTGACAGATGTGACGTGTTACCATAACCTTCGACAAATAGGTATATAAGTGCTGGGAAACCTGCAACAACGGAACCATCGTGGTTTGTCCCGTTGTAGTCGCCAAGACGCCACTGAGGCAAACGTCCGGCCGATGCGCTACACAGGAATCTCGACCCGGACTATCTCGACACAGGACCGTAATCGGTTTAGCCTGGTGCCCGGAATATGGCCGTGATGACCGTAACAATCGTCGGCGCACAGCTCGGAGACGAGGGCAAGGGCGGCATCGTCGACTTATTCGGCGAACCTGCTGACGTCGTCGTCCGCTACCAGGGCGGCGACAACGCTGGCCACACCGTCGTTCACGACGGAACGGAGTACAAGCTCTCGCTCGTCCCAAGCGGCGTCGTTCGCGGCAAGACTGGCGTCCTGGGTAACGGCTGTGTCGTCAACCCACGGACACTGTTCGACGAACTCGGGACGCTTCGCGACCGGGGACTGGATCCCGACGTGCGAGTGGCCCGCCGCGCTCACGTTATCCTCCCCTATCACCGCACCCTCGACGGTATCGAGGAGGAGGCCAAAAGCGAGACCGACCAGGAGGTCGGCACGACCGGTCGCGGTATCGGCCCCACCTACGAGGACAAGGCCGGCCGCCGCGGTATCCGTGTCGGCGACCTGACTAACCCCGACGTGCTCCGCGAGCGCCTGGAGTACGCCGTTCCCCAGCACCGCGCCCTCGCCGAGGACGTCTTCGGTGTCTCGGTCGACGAGGACGCGTTCGACGTCGACGCCCTCTTCGAGGAGTTCCACGAGTACGGCGAGCGCTTCGAGAGCGAGGGAATGCTCGTCGAATCGGGGGAGTACCTCAGAAAGCGCCTCGACGACGACGCGAACGTCGTGTTCGAGGGCGCGCAGGGGACGATGATCGATATCGACCACGGAAACTACCCCTACGTCACGTCCTCGAACCCGACCGCAGGCGGTGCGGCGACGGGAACCGGCCTCAGCCCCGGCGTCATCGGCGGCGGCGAGGTCATAGGTATCGTCAAGGCCTACCTCTCTCGGGTCGGGAGCGGCCCGATGCCGACCGAACTCGCCGGCGTCGAAGGGGACACGCCCGGCTACGAGGGCGACGGCGACGAGCGCGAGGAGGAACTGGCCGAGTTCATCCGCGAGGAGGGCGGCGAGTACGGAACGGTGACGGGACGACCCCGCCGTGTCGGCTGGCTCGATATGCCGGTACTGCGCCACGCCGCCCGCGCCAGTGGGTTCACCGGTCTCGCTGTCAACCACGTCGACACGCTCTCCGGTCTCGACGAGTTGCAGGTCGGTCACTCCTACACGCTCGATGGCGAGGAGCGCTATTCGGTTCCCGCCACGACCGAGCGATGGGCCGACTGCGAGCCAAACTACCGGACGTTCGAGGGCTGGCCCGAGGCCGACTGGGAGGCCGTGGCAGCGGAGGGCTACGACGCCCTGCCGGAGAACGCCCGGACCTACCTGGAGTACATCAGCGACGAACTCGACGCACCAATCTACGCCGTCGGTGTCGGTCCTGGTCGCGACGAGTCTGTCGTCGTCGAGCATCCATTCGAGTAACTGCGGAGCGACCGAACCGGTGAACCCGCCGCCGAAACGCACAGTCAGATTCATTGGCAGTGCCGGTCTTTTCTCCACATGGTCTTGCGTACGCTCCTCAAATTCGTCGCACTCGGGTTCGGGGCCCTGTTTGCACTCGTAGTCGTGTTGTCGGTGCTCCTGGCGGTTCTGGGGACGCTCATCGGTCTGGGCGTTGCGGTGTTCAGCCTGGTTTTTGTCGCCCTCTTTTTCGCCGGCACCCTCGCAGCCGGAGTCGCCCTGATCTACGGTGCGTACGTCCTCCTCTCGGACGACGACGCGGAGCCGACATCGGTTCCGGTCGACAACCCCGAATCCGAGGACCCCATCGAGCGCCTCAAGCGCCAGTACGCCACCGGTGACATCGACGAGGCGGAGTTCGAGCGCCGGCTAGAGCGCGAACTCGACGGCGATACTATCGACCGCGAACTCGCCAGGGAGCGCGAGCGATAGCTAGTAGTGTTTCGTGTGGGATTTTCTCTCATCAGCACTATTCGAAACAGCAAGAAAGCCCTAGGTATGGTCTCAACAGTAGATGAGAACAGCAAGAAAGCCCCAGTGCTCTCCAGTCGGGGGACCGCCACTGCGCTCCTCACCTTTCAGGTTGCGGTGCTTATGGGGTCCACCTTCCCGGAGAGCACTGCCCCTTTCAGTCCCACCCGGTGGCTGGCCGACCAAGCTACGGGTTGGGACTGAAAGGGGCCGCCAGCTAACCGATGGCGGGCGTAGCAAGCACTGGACTGAGTGGAACGAAGGAAGCGCGCAGCAAGCCCCCCGAGGTTAGCTGGCGGGGGCTTTCTTGCTGTTCTTGACGACTCTTGAGATGGTTCCTAGCGCTTTCTTGCTGTTCTGAATCACGCCAGCACCCTACCTTTCTTACCTAAAGACTAGCGATAGCCAAGCACAAACGCTTTTGCCCGGCCGTCCGTGCGGAGAAATATGAACGAAGATCTGATGGACATCCTGTGCTGTCCGCTGGACAAGCACGAGCTCGAACTGGACGTCGACGAACGCGACGGCGACGAGATTCTCTCCGGGACGCTCACTTGCACGGAGTGTGGCGAAACCTACCCAATCGAGGACGGTATTCCGAACATGCTGCCGCCGGATATGCGCGAAGAAGCGCCGGCGTGACGCTCGTCCATTCGTCACTGGTCTGACGATACGTACGCCGCCGCTGACGCCACGTCCGCCGCCGCCAGCCTAACAGCGCGCGGATCGGGCTCGTCACCGGTCAACAGCCTGAAGATTTTTCTACCGTCCCCACCCACACCCAATCGTGATAGACGAGTTGCCCGTGCATATCAGCCGGGAGGAACTCCATACCCTGGAAGTGCCAGCCTCGTTCGAGGCGACGGACTCGTTCGATATCCGGCTTGTCAACCACGGCGAGTCGCTCCACGTACACCTCCACCTCGACGACCCGCTATCGACTGTCGCTGCCATCGACGCGGGCAACCACTACGTCGAGGGGGAATCGGAACGACGGGTCCGTGTCGAGATCGATACAGACCGGCTCAGCGAGGAGGAGTTACTGGGGAAACTCAAGGTCGCCTCGGCCTACGGTGCCGAGACGCGCTGGATAGACGTCCACGTCAGCGAACCCGACCCCGAAGCCGAGGCCGTCCAGGTCGACGAGTCCCTCGCACAGCCCCAGACACCACAGCCCGAGGACGAACCGGTCGTCGAGAATCCCGCGGCACTCGTGGTCGGCCTCGGCCTCGTGGCGGTGATCGTGGCCGGCATCGCCGCCGTCTCTATCGCCGACCCGCTCGTGGCTGGCGGCGCGCTCGTCGTCTTCGGCGGCGTCCTCGTCGCGCTGTTTTTCCTGTTA
>LKMJ01003720.1_pt1 | contig 14257 bp, 16 predicted proteins | sample 643391 | NCBI WGS metagenome assembly LKMJ01 (sample SAMN04112250, study PRJNA286221) | soda lake metagenome | biome: soda lake; feature: Kulunda Steppe; material: water; isolation source: sample PL-Br10 brine of Picturesque Lake | place: Russia: Kulunda steppe | collected 2010-07
ATCAGTGCGATGGTTTCGCCGCTGCCCGCCCGTTTATGCGTGTTGCTTGCATAACACATTGTATGTCCGTTTCATTCGATTTTGGCGACAGAACCGTCCTCGTAACTGGCGTCGGCGGCGCACTCGGAAGCGCAGTTGCCGAAGCGTTCATCGATGCTGGAGCAACTGTCTGTGGCGCAGATATCGTCGACCCAGAGGATGATGACTCCCTGCTGTCGGACCCCGAAAGACTCGATTACTATCAGGGAGATTTCACCGACGAATCGGTCGTTTCCGAGACTATCGATGCCATCGAGGACCGTCACGGTGGACTCAACCATCTCGCAAACATCGCAGGGACGTGGAAAGGGGGGAATCCGATTCACGAAACCGAACTATCGACGTTCAATATGCTCTTTGATGTCAACCTGAAAACGATGTTTCTCGCCTCGAAACACGCACTCCCACTCCTGCAGGAGCGCGAAGGAACCGTTGTGAGTGTCTCCGCTCGCTCCTCGCTCGAAGGCGGGTCGGGCGATGGTATCTATCGGGCAAGCAAGGCTGGCGTTCGGTTACTGACGGAGACGATTGCCGAGGAAAATCGCGGGACAGTCCGGGCCAATGCCGTCATGCCAAGCGTTATCGACACGCCGATGAACCGGGAAATGATGCCCGATAGCGACCACGACAAATGGGTCAAACCCGAGGAGATTGCGCGGACAGTGCTGACGCTGTGTAGCGACGGGACCCCCGTCACCAGCGGGGCAGCGGTGCCGGTGTATGGGGAAGCATGAAATAGCGCTTGAAGTTATCACTGCGTTTATATTATTGTCTCTCCACTTTCCAAGCATGAATATGCAGCAACGACACACAGAAATCCCCACCTGGATAGCCGGTTTGTTCCTTGCAGTGGTCGCAGTGAGTTTTTTGTATGGAATCGTCGTCATGCAGAGCCTTGTCGCACCGATTGCATTCTGGGTTGGAGCACTATCGATAGCAGTAGGCCTGTTCGTGGTCTATCTTTTGTACCGATTTGTTCTCGCAGTTGAGACGATTGCGGACAAACTCTGAACTCTCTATCGAGCGAAAAATACCGCAGAATGCAGTGCTAGAACAGTACAAATGTGTGCCTGTACCAACCCGCCGGTAGTTCCACGCTTTTTATGTCCGGTGCCTGCGTTATGACTAGATACATGAGCCAGCGGGTTGAACCACCCCAATTCTGGGACGAGTTCCCTGACCTTGACGCGGCGAACGTCACGCACAATCCATCGTTCGAGGAGCTGCGAACGTTTGCCCGTCACGATGAAACGACCACCGAGTTTGACAGCCCGCGGTACGTGAGCGAGCAACGCTCGCGAAGCGCGGATAAGACCAAAAACCTCGCTGACGACGACTTTTCGGACGCTGACTGGGATGCACTGACCGAGGCCACCGAAGTCGCCGCCGACACTGACCTCATCTGTCTGGACCGTCAGGTCGGCCGCCATCCGGAGACGACCTACAACTGCCGGCTGTTCGTTCCCACGGAGTACGCGCGGATTGCGCTCGCCTGGGGCAAACTGCTCGAACCGGCGACTGGCGAACCGGATTTCAAGACCCTGCAACTCCCCGAGTGGGATGAACAGGGCGACAGAGACCGACGGATTCGCATTTTGCCCGACGAGGGTGTTACCTTCGTTCTCGGGAGCGATTACACCGGAGAAGCGAAAAAGTCCTTCCTGCGACTGTATATGCTCCGGGTCAAAGAGCAGGGCGGCCTTGGACTGCACGCCGGCACGAAACGGCTTGACCTGGTCTCCGACGGCGAGACGGAAACCGTTGGACAAGCGTTTCTCGGACTGAGTGCGACAGGAAAATCCACGCTCACTGGTCACGGCTGCTGGCTAGAAGAGCCAGAAGGTGCAGAGATGCTACAGGACGACGTCTGTGCGCTCCTTCCTGACGGACAGGTGACCGGAAGCGAGGGTAACGGCCTGTATATCAAAACCGATGGCCTCAACGAGGAGGTCCAGCCATCGCTGTACCGCGCCGCAACTGACGAAAGCGCAGTCTTCGAGAACGTCACCGTCAGAGAGGATGGGACCGTTGATTTCGACGATACTGAACTCACCTCGAACGGTCGTGCAGTCATCATCCGTGAGTGTCTCGATTCGGCTGCCGAAGATATCGACCTCGACAGCGTGGACCAGATATTTTTCATTACGCGCAACCCACTGATGCCCCCGGTCGCTCGGTTGAACAAACGGCAGGCGGCCGTCGCATTCATGCTTGGCGAGTCGATTCAGACTAGCGCCGGTGACCCGGATGCCGCTGGCGAGTCAATCCGCGTCGTCGGCACGAACCCCTTCATTATCGGACCGCCAGGCGAGGAAGGCAACCGGTTTGCCAACCTCGTTGGCAACAACGATATCGAGTGTTTTGTCATCAACACGGGCCACGTCGGCCCGGCAACTGCGGATATCGGCGTCCGCGAATCGGTGAACATTCTGGTCGGTGCTGCCCGTGGCGAGATTGAATGGCGACACGACGAGACCTTCGGCTTCGAACTGCCCGAATCGGTTCCCGGCATCGACATCGAGGCGTTCTATCCACCAGCCCATTACGAAGAATTCGATGACGAACTCACAGCACTACGCGCAGAACGACGTGCGTATCTGGAGCAGTTCGAGACGCTTGCAGACGATATCAAAGACGCAGTCTACTGAGTTATTCCACGACGACTTTCTTGATTTTCACTCGCACATCGTTCCACGACACCGGAGCCACAAGCGCGAGCAACAACAGGCTCCCGAGCGGTTCGTTCTCGTAGATATGATTCAAAATGAGGTAGGTGACGATACCGAGAATGAGGCTCAAAATCCAGGCGCCAGCGGCGACTCTGCCGACGCGGGCTTTCATCGTATTTGCGAGTTCACTTGGGCTGTGAGAGATGCCTAACAGGACGACATAGAGAACGACGGGAACGGCAACGATAGAGAGGATGATATGGATAGCGAGCATGATGAGATAGGCATACTCAACGAGGGCAGGAGCTCCGACAAGCGCCTTTGTCTCACCGCCGCCGACCCGAATCATGTAGACGACGAGAAAAGCGAGAATGAGCAGGAACGAACTGAACATAGCGATACCGTGTTTCTTGTACTCGTTGTTCATGATGTAGTAGACGCCAGCGAACAGACAAAGCAGCGTGATGGAGTTGATGACGGCAATCAGGTGGGTGAGAATATCCACCTGCGACTCGGAAAGCGTCGGGTAGATATCGAGAACGCCAGCGAACGTGCCCACAACCAGTCCATACCCGAGAATACTCAGAATTACGGTCAACGCCACCGGTCGCTCACGGATGCGAGCCCTGACGGAATGTGCAACGGCCATATCCGTCTGTCGGGGTTGTACAGACTATTTTCTTTGGATTTTCACTTTCACTTTCAGGCGTCCCTTTAAACCATATCCGCCCGAATGTGTGCATATGACACAGACAACACTCGATGACGATGAACTCTTCACCGAGGCCGCCTCCGAGATGCGCGAGGATGTCGAATCCTCGCTCGAAGACGCCCGTGCTGCACTGCCTGATGCCGACGATATCTGGGATGTGGAAGCCGACAATACGCTTGGCGTCCTGAACGCGCTCCGCTCTGCGCTGGATATCGGGGATGCCGCCGAACATCTCCGCGACGCAAAAAAATGGTATACGATGGGTGAAAAAGCGGATGCATTCGAAGATGGTGAGGACCTTGCCGAGGAGATTGAAGCGGTAGAGGAACTCTTCGGGGATATCGAGACCGCACACGAACAGGTTGGCGACCTCGCGAGTACCGTTCCACAGCTTCGAAGTGCGCTCGAAGACGCAGAAGCAACGGATGAGGAAGCCGATGCGGATGCGGACGCTGATGCAGAAGCCGCTGCGTGATAGCGACTCTCTTTTATGTGTGAGTCGGCCGCTCGATATCTCGCTCAGCAACCGTTTCGAGCAGCGCTGCCAAGTTCGACACTGCCTGTGAGTGGAGCGCTTCCCCCAGTTCCGCGGAGCTTTCACTCGGCTTCCCAACAGTTCCGTTTTCGGAGAACTCGGCAGAGTCGTAGACGAGGTTCACGCCACTGTGCCACTCGCCCCACCCGTCAGCGGCACCCGCATCAGCTTCCGAGAGGCGCTCTGTCTGGACCAGTTCGGGTTGCAGGTACTGAACGAGGCTCGTCTCGACAGGGCCGCCGTGACCCATCGATAGGTTGTCAGCGTCCGAAACCTCCTCGCGAATCTCGTCCATATCCACACTATCGAACCAGGTGAATGGGACGGTGTAGGCCATTTCGTCGCGGGTGAGACGGGCTCCAACCTCGCGGAGGGCATCGACGTTGCCGCCGTGGCCGTTGACAATGACGACGCGGTCCCAGCCATGGTGAGCGAGACTGGCAACGGTTTCCCGGACGTACGAGCGGAAGGTATCGGGCTGGACCCAGAGCGTGCCAGTAAACTGGCGGTGTTCCTCAGCAATCCCGACGGGAATCGTAGGGGCAACGACCACCTCCGGGTCGGCTTGCGATGCACCTTTTTTGGCAATCGCTTCGGCAGTCAGACAATCGGTACCGAGCGGTGCGTGTGGCCCGTGTTGTTCCGTACTGCCGACGGGGAGAACAGCGAGGTCCGTCTCGACGCTGTCGGCGTCGGTCCACGTGGCCGCGGTGAGATTCATATCTCGCCTGTGGAGGGCGATTGGCTTAAAATCGGCCGCTTTCGAGAAGGAACTTCGGTTATCTCGTCAGTCGCTCAACGGCCTCAGTACCCGCCGAGGTCAACTCGTAGCCGCGTTCACCAAGCACGGTTGTCTCGCTAATGATGCCGGCCGCCTGTAACTCGCCAAGTATTCCGTGGAGGTCACTCTCACAGAGGTCGTACTGTTCGATAAGTGCTCGAACGGGCAGTGGCCCGTCCTGCTGGAGTTCGATAACCAGCCCGAGTGCGCGTTCGCTGTGTGTGGCAGTCAGAAGCGTCCGAACCTCTTCCGGAACCGCCCGTGCAGCAGTCACGAGCGGTGATTCGCCGTCAAGCAGTTTGAGTTCATCGTTCGGAAGGTGAAGCTGTTCGCCGGTATCGGGATTTCGAACCCGACTCGACTCGGCAGAACGTTTTTCGAGAATATAGCGAGTGCCGTCCGCATCCACAACGGTCTGTCTGGTCATTCCGAGTCACCGGTTTCGGACTTTTTGCCGTCTTCTCCGCCTTCTTCAGTTTCGAACTCACCCTGTTCGACCCGTTGTTTCCCTCGCCAACTCAGGAAGAACGTGTAGGCAAAAAGCAAAAGCCCTCCGACCAGCACCATCATTCCGCTCTCCGCCCGGACGTCGAAAATAACGAGTAATCCACCGAGGGTGACGGCAATAATGGAAACCTTGTAAAACAGAACGAGTTTCCAAAAGAGCGTCTTCAACCCAGGTGGTGCGTTCTCGCTCGATAGCCCCATCGAATCGTCGTCGGTTCCCTCAATTGTAAGGTCCTCCGTCAGCCTGTCCGGGTCGAGGTCGAACTGCTCCAGCGGGTCGGGTTCGTGGCGCTCGGGGTCGAAATTATCCGGGTCGAACGGGTCGCTCACGGGTAGGGGTTTGGCTCCGAGGAAAAAAGCGGTTCTGCTTGCAGGCCGATGATAGCTCCGATTCTAGACCATCTCCGTCAGTGCAACTGCATTATCAGCCTGTACCCACGCAAGCGGTTTTTCGCTATCGTAGAGAACGACACCGTTGCTCGCTTCGTACACGCCGGTTGCATTCAGGCTCCCATCGTCCGACTGCTTGCCGCTTGATGTCGGCTCCTCAAGAGTCCCATCTTCACGCCCCGATTCGTACTCATCAAATGAACGGTTATCTGCCATGCTCTATACAGTGTCATGCCACACCATAACATATACCTTGTGGAAGTGGCTGAACTCGCCACTGTCTCGCGGTTGTTGTTAATAATTAATCAGGTTGGTCGGTTATGGTGTCGGCTTCACGAGGGAGACGCCTGCCTATCGACAAGGGCGGTTGCCTTCGAGCGAGATTGCTCGACAATAGCCTTCCGGGCCTCGAATTCGATGAGTACCTCGTCGCCATATTCCACGTTGTTGACGTGGGCATTATCGTGAATCCAGGAGACGACGCTCATCGTGTCGTCGGTCATCGGCAGCACGAGCCGTTCTTTGGTTAGCGGGGGAAGTTCCTCGTCGATACGGTTTCGGAGCGTATCGAGGTTCTCGCCGGTTTTTGCACTGATAACGACCGGGTCAGGTGCCAGCGACGCGAGTGCGTCCTTTTTTTCCGTAATTTCTTCCTCGTCGACCTTGTCTGATTTGTTTAACACCGTCACAATTGGCGCGCGATTTCGCTCGTAGAGCGTATCGTGACACGTGACGAGCTTTTCGTGAATCTCATCGAGTGGCTCGCTCACGTCAACAACGAGCAAGACGAGGTCGGCCTGATAGACTGAATCGAGCGTGGATTTGAACGATTCGACGAGCCAGTGTGGGAGGTCAGAGATGAACCCAACGGTGTCGGTGATGAGGACGTCCCGGCGGCTCACATCGGCTTTTCGCGTCGTCGTACCAAGCGTCGTAAAGAGACGGTCTTCCGATTCGGCAGTGGGTTCGAGGTCAGGGTGGATATCCTCGTTTTCATCGACATCCAGGTCGTCCGCAAGCCGGCGAAGAAGCGTTGATTTCCCGGCATTGGTGTAACCTGCGAGGGCAACGAGACTAAAACCGGATTCCCGACGCTGTTCGCGGCGGTGCTGGTCAGTCTGTTCAATCTGCTCCAGCTCGTCCCGCAGGCGGGCAATCCGGGATTTGATATCGCGTTCTCTGCTCTCATCGTACTCACCCAGCCCCATGAATCCGGGTCGCTCCTCGCGCTTTGCGAGGCTGGCTTTGGCCTCAGCCCGTGGGAGCTCATACCGGAGTTCAGCAAGTTCAACCTGCAGTTGTGCTTTGCGGGTGCGTGCCCGCTGGCCGAAAATTTCGAGGATGAGCCGGAACCGGTCGATGACGCGTACGTCCTCGGGGAGTTTGTTCCCAATGTTGAACGTCTGGTATGGACCAAGTTCGTTATCGACGATGAGGACGGTTGCTTCGGCAGCAGCCATCTGGACAGCGAGCTCCTCGACCTTCCCCTCCCCGAAATGGTAGGCTGGGTCCTCGGTTCGGGTCTGCGTTGCGGTTTCGACCACCCGGTAGCCCGCCGCGCGCGCCAACTCAGTAATTTCCGCGGTATCCGCGGTTCCCGAGTCGACTCGCTTTGCAACGACGGTGCGTTCACCGGTCTCAGTGCGTTGTGACACTCGGTTGTTTCTATGCTATCGCCGTATGTGAATGTTGTCCCGACAGACCAAACCTTGTTTACCCGTTCTACCCAATCACGCAAATATGGCCAGTATTAGCGATACGTATATCGAAAACCGTGAGCGAGTTCAGCCAAATGATACGAACTATCACTCGACGGCACACGGGGGAAACATCGTCAAATGGATGGACGAAGTGGGGGCAATGGCAGCGATGCGCCACGCTGGCGAGAACTGTGTTACCGCCCATATGCACCAAATTAATTTCACGCTCCCAATTCCAGAGGGACACAACTGTCTCATCGAGGCATACGCGTATGATACCGGTACGACGAGCATCAAAACCCGGCTTATTGCCTACCGCGAGAACCCCCGTACTGGAGAGCGCGAACAGACGACCGATTCGTATTTTGTATTTGTCGCTATCGATTCCGAGTATAGGCCGACCAAGGTTCCGGAGCTGACAGTTGAGACTGACCGCTGTCAAACACTACGCGAGGAAGCACTGGCAAACGAGAATAACCAGAACTGAGACCTGCAAAAATGGTACCCGACGATTCGGTAACGCGAAGCGACTAGCTCTCTTATTATTCCGTTGAGCGAAATGAGAATTTCCTGCGTAGGAATTACTGCGGTGGGGCTTCGAGTTTGTCGAGGTCGACGTTTTCTTCCAGAAGGAGCTCCTTCTGGTCCGCGACCTGTCGCTCTTCACGAATCAGCTGCTTGAACGTGGATTGCTGGGAAAGATCGCCGATGAGCACGCCACCGACGAGTTGACCGTTCTCGAACGCGAGGCGTCGCCATTCGGTATCGGAGTAACGGCGTTCTGCCTCGGCGTCGCCACGGGTTGGGTGTCCAAACGAGAGGAATGGGAAATCAAAGTGTGTGATGGAGTACGATGAGACCCAGCGGAACTCCTCGGCTTCGGCGTCTGCAACCATATTCTTGGCAGCGACGGTCCCCTGCTCTTTGGCCGAGCCCCAGGCACCGTTCTGGGCGTAGTCATCGAGGATGGTGTCGTAGAATCGCGTAATATCCCCGGCTGCGTAGATATCCTCAACGTTGGTTTGCATATACTGGTCGACGACAACGCCGTTGTCGGTCTCTATCCCCGACCCGTAGAGCCATTCGGTGTTGAAGTTCAGTCCGATTGCGATACCGACCCATTCGCCGTCGTATTGCTCGCCGTTCGGGTCGATTGCACCCGTAACGTGACCGTCGTCATCGACGGTAAACCGGTCGACACCGGATTCAAAGACTGGCTTGACACCCTTCTCTTCGAGAGCGTTGTGGATGATTTCGGCTCCGTCAAGCGAGAGCGCATACCGCCACCAGCGGTTACCTCGCATCAGATACTGTGCGTCGAGTTCCTGTGCTGCACAGATAGCGGCAAGGTCGATACCGAGCAGTCCGGCACCGACGACGATACCGTTCTCGGACCGTTCTGCGTGTTCTCGAATCGCACGCGCATCATCGAACGTCCAGAAGTGGTGGATACCCTCCGCATCGGAGTTTTCGACAGGCAACTGTGCGGGCGTCCCACCTGTGGCAATCAGGAGTTTGTCATACTCGAAGGTATCCCCCTCGTGTGTCGTGATTTCGTGCCCATCCGGGTCAATATTCGTCACGTAGGTGTTGAGATGCAGGTCGATATCCCGCTCTTCGTACCAGTCCGGCTCGTGAATCGAGATTGGTGCTTCGGGAAGTTTCCCTTTGGCGAACTCTTTGATAAGAATCCGGTTATACAGTGCTTCCCCTTCATCGGTGAGTACTGTGACATCCGCATCTGGGTCCTCTTCCCGGATGGTTTCTGCCGCAGAACTCCCGGCAATACCGTCGCCGACGATGACGTGCGACGTGGTCATACTCGGCAGTTGAACGTCGGGCTTAATGTGGATTGCTATCTCTCTTATGATGTGGTAATTGCCCGCTAATCACCACCCTGTCCCGTTTCTCACAGCAGTCTGCCGTCGGCAACGGCCACAACCTGCCCGCCAACCTCGACAGTCAGTTCCGTATCGGTATTAGCAGCAGTCAGCAACAGCAGCGACGGCCGCCCCATCTCATACCCTTGCTCGACACGGGCAGAGACGGTCGGCTCGCCGAAATACTCGTTTGCCGCCAGGTAGGCCGCCAAACAGCCGGTAGCTGACCCGGTTGCCGGGTCCTCCGGTACACCAAAGTACGGTGCAAACATCCGCGTCGCCAGGTCGTTTTCATCGTTTCGTGGGTCGGCACAGAACGGCATCACCAGCTTTGCCTCCCTGTCCGCGACAAACGACTCGTAGGCATCCCGGTCCAGTTCAATTCCTTCGAGAGCCGCCCTATCAACCAGCGGAACGAGTACAGTTGGTAGCCCCGTCGACACCACTTGCACCGGCCAGTCGGTATCGATGGCATCGGTAGGCAACCCGAGCACAGTCGCAACAGCCTCCGGGTTCACCTCCGAACCAATCGTCGGTTCGGGCTGGCGCATCCACAGAAATTCCTCGCCATCCGTTCGGTCAACGGTTACTGGCACGGTTCCGACTTCGAGGCCCAACTCGACAGTATCCGCCCGCTCGTCGGCGAGATGCTCCCGGATAACCCACGCTGTACCAAGCGTCGGATGGCCCGCAAACGGGATTTCCTCGGTTGGGGTGAAAATCCGGACCGGCCAGCCGTCCTCGCTCGGTTCGCCGGTAACGAATGTCGTCTCGGAGTAATCCATCTCGGCAGCAATCCGTTGCATTTCATCCGCCGAAAGGTCTCCTGCATCCATCACCACCGCTAGCTGGTTCCCGGTGTATCGCTCTTGTGCGAAGACGTCGACAATATGAAAGGGGTATGGCATACGCCTGGTTTCGTCTATCGGCGCAAAATTCTGTTGGCTTACTGCTCGTTATCGAGTAACACAGACAGGTCGAGATTCGATGAAACGAGGGCTGCTGCCTGGTCGTAGGCTGAGTCCTGGATGGTTCGCCCGATCGTCGGTTGCTCTTTGTCAGCCCAGTCAAAAACCGCGTCAATGAACGCTTCTCTGACGCCGTCGTTTTCGAACAATCCGTGGAGATAGGTTCCAAGCACCCGGTCCGTTCCCGCGCTGTCACCGCCGAGTGGACGGGCAATAGTTTCGGTGGGCGTCGTCTGCCCCATATGTATCTCGTAGCCCGAAACGGTTCCGAAGAGGGCGTCGAGTAATCCCGTTCCCGTAACCTGTCTCGTCACCTGTGCAACCTCCTTCTCAGGTGAAAACTCAGTTTCGACGGGCAACAGGCCGAGCGTCTCGACACTCTCGATATCGTCGGTGCTCTCGATAGCGGCATTCGTAATTCGCTCGCCGAGCATCTGATAGCCCCCACAGAGCCCGACGACAGGGCCATCGAAGGCCTGAATCTCCCCTCCCAGTGTGCCTGCCAATAACGCCCGGACATCGTCTACTGTGTTTTTTGTCCCCGGAATGACGACGGCAGCTGCGTCGGCGAGTGTTCCGTCGAGGGGGACGTACTCGACGCGAACGCCCGGTTCTGCGGCAAGCGGTTCGAGGTCGGTGAAATTCGAGATATGGGGGAGGCGTGGGACAGCGATTGTGACCGATTGCTCCTCGGGCCACTCATCGGCTCCGAAAACAGCCCGCTCGTCCTCGCCGGGGATGGAAACGCTGTCTTCTGCCGGGAGCCCCGGGTCATCATAGGGAAGGATACCGACGACCGGAACACCGGTTCGCTGCTCGATTTCGTCGATTCCAGGGTCAAGCAACGACTGGTCGCCACGGAACTTGTTGATGGCAACGCCAGCGACCTGGTCTCTGCATTCCTCCGGCATGAGTTCGAGTGTGCCATAGATGCTGGCAAACGCCCCACCTCGCTCGATATCGGCGACAAGGAGGATGGAGGCATCAGCAATCCGTGCCGTTTCGACGTTCGCCAAATCCCGGTGATGCAGGTTGATTTCGGCGATGCTCCCCGCCCCCTCCCCAACGAGAATATCGTGCTCGGCAGCCAATCGCTCGTAGGACTCTTCGACTGCTTTCAGGGCCGTCTCCCAGTGCGTTTCGTAGTAGTTGCCTGCCGAGACGTGCTCGGTCGCCTTTCCCTGAATGACTAACTGGCTCTCACCGTCGCCTCGCGGCTTGAGGAGCACTGGATTCATATCCGTCGTCGGCACCACGCCTGCGGCTTTGGCCTGCACGTACTGTGAGACGCCGATTTCGCCCCAGTCGCCATCGGGAGAGACGGCAACGCGGGCGTTGTTGCTCATATTCTGGCCCTTGAACGGAGCCACCGCGTAGCCCTCATTGTGGAGGTGTCGACAGAGTCCAGCCGCGATGACGCTCTTGCCAACGTGGCTTGCCGTTCCCGCAACGAGGATTGTGTCGGTCATCGGTTTTCTCTCAGCCATCTGCTCTCGTTCAATACTCCGTCCCCTGTCGGGCCCGATGCCCGGCGTCGAAGGGGTGTTTCTCCTTCCGTACCTCCGTAACAAGGTCGGCGTACTCGGTCAGGTAGCCGGGGCGCTCGTGCCCACCAGTCAGGACGAGCTCGAGCCCATCCGGTTTCGACTCGACCAGCGACACGACAGCTTCCGGGTCGATGAGCGACCGGTTTGCGGCATAGAGAATTTCATCCAGAATCAACAGGTGGACGCCATCCTCCGGCGGCCCGTCAAGCGGTAGCGGTTGGTCGATATCGTCGGATTCGAACGCGCCGAGCAGTTCTTCCGTCCGTTCGAGCGCCGCCATGGCTCGTGCCTGGTGTTCTTCATCGGCAGACCCATCCAGGAAGCCGTGCCAGCCGTAGTGACCGGTATTTTCGTAGGTGAATCCGGGCATCGCTGCAATGGCATTATACTCCCCGCGAGTTGCATCGACGCTCGATGCCCCGCCTTTCATAAACTGCAGCATGTGGACGCGGTAGCCATGTCCCGCCGCTCGAAATCCCATTCCGAGCGCTGCTGTTGTTTTCCCTTTCCCGTTACCCCACCAGACTTGAACGAGTCCGAACTCCGGTGGAGTGCTGGGTTCGATTGGTTCGGCTTCCGGGGTCTTTCCCTGTCCCGGTGTCTGTTTGAGCTGTTTGTCCGTACTTGTCTCCGATTCGTCGCTATCGTCAGCATTGTTGTTGCTTGTCATGGGAAAAATACCTCCGCTCGCCGGTCCGTTGTGACGCCATACTCGGCCTCTGCAACCGACTGTGGCATCGGTGTGTCTTCGTATCGGGAGGCGAGGCTGGCAGAGACGGCTTCTCTGACGCAGGCGCGAACTGCATCACCGACAGGGGTTGCACTGCCGGTGAACTGGACGGGCTCGCCGTCAGGGCTGTTGCCAACGATGACTGCGTCCGTTGTCGTCCCCGGAATTCCGACACGTCCGAGCAAGGTGGCAGCTTTCGCCTCGGCGACGACGGTCAGCAGGTTCGCCCGTCCGGCCGGGGAAAGCTGTCTGTCGACGCCAACGATGAGATTGACCGTTCCGTTCCCTTGCCCGTTGTGCACGTTCTGCGTATCGGTTGCCGTCGCAGTCGCTGGTGTCTGTGAATCGGTTTCGCTGGTCGCTGGCTCCATCGGCAACGCCGCCGGATTCGAGACACCAGCGGTCGCATAGACGACCGCCGGACCGAGGCGAGCGCCGCGTAGATGGGTCATATCGACACCAGTCAACAGCGCAGGGCCCGACTCGTCAAAATTGCCTGTGGCCAGTCGCTCGTCGATGTAGGCATCGATATCGGTTCGCTCCCATCCCTTGGGGACGCTGATGTTGTAAGCGACATCCGCCTGTCGTTCCCCGCCGTTCCACCCGGTCGAGAGCCATTTCGTCTCCCCTCGTCGGAACTGTGCGAGTTCGTCTCGAACAGTGACCTCAAACATCGGCAAGCACCTCCAGCAACCGGTCGTTTTCGTCGGGGAGGCGAATAGCAACCCGGATATGGTTGTCAAGCCCACGGAACGTTCGAGCATCTCGAAGCACCACACCCTGCACCCGTGCATGCTGGCAGATATCCGAGACCGAGTGGTCGCCGACATCGAACAGCAGGAAAGGTGAATCGGATGAATAGACGTCAAACTGCTCTGCCAGCGCCGTCCGGAGCCGTTCGCGCTCGGACTCGACACGATTCCTGGTCTCCGCGATAAATTCCCTCTCACCCATCGCAACGATTCCTGTTTCGAGTGCAGGGACGCTCAGGTTCCACGCCCGTCTGGCCCCGCAGAGTGCGTTTCGAAGGTCGCCGGTTGCGACGGCAAAGCCTGTCCGGATTCCCGGCAGGCCGAACAGTTTTGTCAGCGACCGGGCGACGATGACGCCGTCGGTTCCGGCGAGCGATGGCTGGTCGGTAAAGCCAAGAAATGCTTCGTCGACGAGCAGCACCGTCCCGGCATCCCGACAGCGCGTTGCAAACGTCTGTAGCGCATTGGAGTCGGCGGCCTCTCCGGTCGGGTTGTTCGGGTTGCAGACGATAGCCAGCGCGTGGTCAGTCGGGTCGGTCGCGAGAACCTCGTCATGAGAAACAATCTCCGGCGTCCCGCCCTGCAGGCGAACCTCTCGTTCATATTCTCCGAAACTTGGTGCGGGGACGAGCACGGAATCACCCGGAGAGACAACAAGCGAGATTGCCAGTCGAATCGCCGCAAGCCCGCCTGACGTCGGGATTACCTGTTCGGGCTTGCAGTCGACGTAGTTCGCTGCCGCGGCTCTGTACCGCTCCGGTGGCTCGGCCGGATAGCTCCGGGCTGACTCAAAGCTATCGGAGAAGGCCTCCTCGACGGCCGCCGGAACGAGCGGGTTCGTGTTTGCGCTGAAATCGAGGACAGAGGGGTCGTCGCTGCTTCCGTGTGGCGTCCGACCGACCGATTTTGCTGTCTCAAATTCCATCTCAGCTATCACCCTGTTGGCTGTCCAGTGGATGTCTTTCATCCAGCTTTCTCGTGAGTGCCTGTGCAATCTGTGCGTCTCGCACGTAGTTGACGTTGACGGCGAACCGCACGTCGTCAGTC
>LKMJ01003721.1_pt1 | contig 14255 bp, 12 predicted proteins | sample 643391 | NCBI WGS metagenome assembly LKMJ01 (sample SAMN04112250, study PRJNA286221) | soda lake metagenome | biome: soda lake; feature: Kulunda Steppe; material: water; isolation source: sample PL-Br10 brine of Picturesque Lake | place: Russia: Kulunda steppe | collected 2010-07
CGGGAGGAGCACGTGCTGGGTGTCACACAAGCTGCACTGCTTGCATGTGTGGGTGAGGAAGGACGGGAGGAGCACGTGCTGGGTGTCACACAAGCTGCACTGCTTGCATGTGTGGGTGAGGAAGGACGGGAGGAGCACGTGCTGGGTGTCACACAAGCTGTCAGCCTAACCTTAGTCAATAGAGAACCATGGGGAGTCGTACAACCACAGATTGCCATATCTCAGCCTATGCATGATCATTTGGAACCACGCAACACAAGGGATGGGCTGGGGTCCCTCACACATCCCTCCCTCCTCCCTATTATTCTGGCATTTTGGGGAACTGGGGGAAGACGGGCAAGCTGTTACGGGCAGGCATGTGGAAGCCACTCTGTGCCGGCATCCTTGCATAGGAGCACCAAGCACGACAGAGCCAGGCGTGTGCGTGAGCTGCCCAGTGGCTCCACAGCAAGTCACGCCCAAGCAGGCTGGCATACGAGCGCCTGGGCTGTTTGTGCAAGCGTGCTAGCAAGGCTCAAGCCTCTCTTGCACGCCTGCCTCTCGCCCCGCGCCGCTTGTGCCTGCTCAGCCTAAGCTGGGTGCCCCCCCCTCTAAATTTCGCTCAAGCCTCTCATGCATGCCTGCCTCGCCCCCTGCGCCGCTTGTGTCCGCCCAGCCTGACCTGGGTGCCTTACACCCTCCCCTCCCTTGGGCGTGCAGGGCGTCTGAGCCAGCAGGTCAGCCCTGCCGCGGGGAGCCTGCACATCCCTGGATCGGCCTGCCTCTCTGGCACGCCCATGCAGGCCCCCCTAGTCCATTTGCCCTTCTCAGGCCAGACCATCTTCAGCGGTGGCTCGGCAAGGGCAGCCCCCAGGCAGCCGCCACAGCAGCACCAGCAGCAGCCGCAGCCGCCACAATCCTCCTTGGCAGCGCAGCCGAGTGCAAGGGGGCCTGAGGCTGTGGGGTCCATGCGCCCACACCTTGCAGGGGCTGCGCCCAACAACTCAACGGGCGCCGGCTTGGCCCGTGCAGCTGCCCCCGCGTGTGCCCAGCCCATGGTCATGGGGGAGGGCAGCGGGGATTAGCTGCCTCTAGGGCATGCAAGCATGCTGCGTGCTGCGCCGAGAGCAGGTTGCGGAAGGGTGACACCGCTGCAAGCAGTAGCAGAGTGGCTGCTGATGGTGAACCTTGTGAGGCTCTGCCACTCTGGGGTGCTTCTGCTCCACTTGCGCAGGCCTGCGCTCGCACAAACTGCCCTGCACTGATTAGACAACTGCGTACGAAAAGCTTTTCACATATTGTTTCATGCGTTTGAGGGTCCTCGCAGCGAGAGTTGGCTTAGCAAAGCTCCTGCAGTACATGACCCGGCCTTGGTGTACCTGCTTGTTTGCAAGGCTTGTGTGTGATACCTTCCAGGGGCTGCGCAGGTGAATTCAATCGGTGGGTCTGCAAGAAGAATTGGCACTTGAATCTGTTATTTGCCCTGTTTTGTTCCCTTTTGATCATACGCATGTTCAAAACGTGAGTCATTGTCGTTTAATGTATCTGGTTAAAGAAGAGAACATTGGTCTAACTGAAAAAGTAAGAAGTCCAGTACGAAAGATTGTGAAAAGCTTGAAATATGAAGGCAGTCTAAGGGCTTTTTGTGTATCAAGGCCGAGCTCTTTAAGACGACTCAGATTTTAGGTATGTCAGGCATAGAATCTATACTATAGATAGAGCATCCCACACCAAGAAGAATGGTGTGAAGGATAAATTTCTCGGCCTTCAAGCGCTTACAAAGAACCTCGTGTTGTTTGGTTTCTAGAGGCCTCTAATTGGTGTCCAGGCTGAGTATCTTCACAGTATTTAACCTCAACGAGGTGTATCTCCCTCTTGTTGACATTCGGCTCGTGGACTCTGCGTACATCTCTGTCGCGTTGTCTTGGATGTGGCACCTGGTGTAAATGAGGAGTGATAGGGGATTTGTGTTCTTAAGTTGGCAAGGGTTTAACCCAAAGTTTGGCCAAAATGGCATCAGGGCGACTAGAGCATCAAATATAATTTGTCTCTAGCAAATAAACGAGCATCGAAAATAATTTGAGTTGGCTTACTTGAGTTGGCATAACCCATATGATTTGAGTGCATGTGGGATTTTAGTGCGGCTTCAAGATGAAGATTTGGAAGGTAAGTCGATCTGGGGCCGTGTTGGGGAGTTTCAGTGAAATCCTTGCCTATTAACTTCTTCAAGAGCAATTAGCCAGCTAATATCAAAGAAGGAATTGCCACCAGGGCCTGCGGTGCGGATGGTTGTTTCAGCTGGGAGGCTGTTTCCGTGGCAGGCTTGGTATTTAGCAAGGGCGTCTGCACATTCATTTCCGGCAATTCCGGCATGATATTTTACTATATGAAGGAAGATGTGGAATTGAGAGTTTTGGATAGTATTGTATTTATTTAGGTGAAGCCGTGCAACTGTATACCAGACTGCTATGACATGGATATTCCAAGGGGCCTGGGGTAGGGGAGTTTTCTTTTTATTAATTCAGGATTGTGGTGAAGCGTAGACGATCTTATCAGCAGGAATTGTTCGAAGCTTTAAATACAAGTGGGGATAGGCTCTCAGGAGACTCAAGTATGGGTTGGTGATCATCGATCCCAACTTGGAATCTTGAAGATGGAAGGAACATGAAAGTGGCGGTTGCATCAGTACAGAGGATGGCTGAGTAGATGGCATGCCTAAGGCTAAGATTCATGGTATGCATACCATATGGTCGTTACAGATGGGATGGCGCACTGAGAAACCAGTGAATTGGGACGAGAGGGAGTGGGACGAGAGGTGGGCACCAAAGAGTGCATCTCGTGATTTTGCACTCCAATGACTTATTGGACCCCCATTGAATGGGGGTAGCTAAGGTTGAAGTCTAGCAGAGAGGCCATCTTTTCCTGAGTAACCACCATTTCTGGAGGGCAGTATTACATGATGTACATGAGCTGGCAAAGCTCGCGAGTAAATATCGTTGATCATCTTTCCGTTGTCCTTCCTTTCTAGCTTTGTTTTCCAAGTAAGCAGCCCTAGAAGTTCAGAAGCAAAGCTTTTAGGTGCAGGTGTTATGTTGTTATGGAGACTTTTAAAGCTTGGCTGTGTGGAAAGCTGTATGAAGGATGTTGAGGCGCTCCGGTGCCATCATGCCCTGGCATCTTCCATCTGTGCTGTAGATACATGCTACTCTTGATGAATGGATTACTGGGAGAATAGGAGGTGGAGGATTTGTGTTGAGGGAGGACTGGTCAGTGGTAGGTTTAGGCTTGTACCTAATACGGTCTACATTACAGATCCAGAACTCATAGGTCCCAATGGGTTGTATGTCTACTTGTGGATTTGTGGGGTGGACATCAAAGGTGAATTCATTCTGAAGATCAGTGTCCAGTTTTAAAATCCAAGGGTTGGCCTTGTTGGACATGTCAAAAGCTTGTCTTTCCACATTGTCTAAGTTTTGGTCTGCTGTGGGCAGAAAGGTCGGGCTCATTCTCTGGATACACTCAGGGAGCTATTTTGTTTTTGTTCATCATTAAGGTTAGCACAGCCCGGGCAGGCCCAGTTGTCATTCTTGTCAACTTCCTTTCTCTGCCTCCCTGTGTAGCAGCCAGTGTTCTTAAGGCACACCCAACAGTACGTCCGGTTTCAGACCTCACAGATGTACATGTTGATTAAGGGGGGAAGATTTCTTTCAGGTTGGAGGCCAAAATAATAGAAGCAAATTTCATCGGACTTAACGCTAGCAGGGATTTCCCTGGTGGCATGCACTAAGAGAGTAGAACGCACCTGTTGCTAGCACTAGGCAGGTTCCCCGCCATGAAGAGAAGACATTCAAACTTTTTTCTGGTGTGGATGATCTTGGTTGCAAACTGATATTAGTGACGGTGTAGGTCTTGTCTCATTCACTGTGCAGTGGGGAGGGAGTGTATCCTCACATATTTGAACAAGGTGAACATCTCATTGGGAGGGCTGCATGCCCGGCCGAAATACTTGTCCAGATGGGTCTCAATTCTCAATTGGCAGAACAAGGTCAGCAACTGGCATTTAGAAGTTTGACGGGGTAAAGAAAAGAAAAGACTACGCCAACAGGGAAACCCCTCTTTTCGCGAATCGAGGAGGTGTACATCTGGTGCAAGAGCCAAGCGAAGCCCCACCATCAAGCAAGGAAGATAATCATTAGCTGGGGTAGGAAGGTTCTGAAAAGAACCATGTGCTCTGTCTGTCTTATCAAACCTTCTTGTATTTATGGTTTATGTTGCATACTGAATTAAATGAGTGGTGAGTGTAAGCTCTTCCACTTTACACCGATCTAGACCAAACTTACTGGAAGATAGCTCAGTATGACATTCATAGATGGTCCCCATCACTCCGACCAGGATGATATGTAGCTCACTTTGTGGCAGTGCAAGGGCGTGTTTCAATCTAAAATACCGTTCAGTTGCTCTTGCTAGTTGTTGCTCTGGTCGTTTGTCATCACAAGATTGACTTTAACGAGTCCCAACGCAAAGAGTGAAAAGCCTCTATGTCATTTTGGTGGCCATTCTGCCTTCCAGCTGGCAGTATACAAATAGCATCTAGTCTAGAACAAGATTGAAATCCATGCAGGGAATTAAGGCATTACCTTTCTAATGGCCTACCAGTAACGAAAATTGTACTCCTAGCAAACAATGTGCAATTATACCTTCTATCATCCATGAGACTAGACTATTTGTGTGAGCCCAGTGTGTTGGCCTCTTGCTCTCTGAGACTTTACTTCATGGCGCGTATCATCACATTATTCAGCAATTCCACATGAGCAAGGAGCTGTTATTCTGCTGGGATGATAAGGATAGATTCTGGTCATGATGATGTAGAAGAAACCATAGGGAAAGGTTTCTATGAGCCTCATAGTATGAGGTGCTCATTTGGATGTTGTTAGGTCTTGCTCTACCACACACTCATCACTGCCAATATATTTGCAGATAACATTCCCCTATCAGCTTAAATGGGCTAATGAGCTGTTCAAAAGCCTAAGCTTAAAACTCGAAAAGGTTTTTGCGCAGTGACGGTAGAGATGCAGAAAGTGAGTCAGAATACCAAAGTGATGGTCAAACTACCATGTCAAACTACTATGCAAGGCAGATTCTAAACAAGCCCTTTTCTGTAAGTGCTTGTTCCTGGATTCGCATAAACTTTCAACAAAAGTGCAATGCTATGAAGTACAGAACTGGTAGACTGACACGAAGGCAGCATTCATGGACGGCACAGCTTTACATTCAAACTGCTCAGCCGCGAGCCAGACAGCCAGAAATATCAACCTTCTGACTGTCCAATGCAGAAAAATAAATTAAATTCTCAGTTGGAGCCATCTTCAAGGCGCCTTGGTGGGGATTCTGCATTTATGGGGCGTCTGTACCTTCTCCATAGACTTTATCTGATCAGATCTACACATTATATGATATGATAATGATCCACACCAACATTCTTTTCAACCAGTCTCCTTGGAGATCTCCTTGTACATGCCAATATAGGGATCTATCCCAGAAGGCGCAGCCTGCCGGCAGGCGCCTTGCTATCTTTGATCTGTCTAATCCTGCTGCAACCAGAAAAAATAATTTGACAAAAATATGCACCGTATCTTTCAATTTTGATGTAAAGCGGGCTTGTCGCCTGAATGTGCAACCAGGCCAAAGAAAGGAATGTCATTAAATACAGTTGTCGAGCTTCGATATTTTTTGTACTATATCTCAAACTGAACATAACCTTGCACCGAGTCGTCATCCTACCGGTCATCGATAACGCCGACAACGTACAATGCTTGCGGTTGCACAGAGGGTGCGTCATTGGACAAAGGGCACTTGCAGATACATTCAGAAGCACCTTTGAATCGACAGCATGAGCAGGCTCACCAGACATGCATATGCATGCGTGGTCTTCTTGCAGGTGCTCTTTGCACTCAGCGCACTGTCTGTCGCGTGTGCTGCAAGTACTGCCAGAGAACTGAAGCAACAACAGCAACCTGTCATAGCCTATGCTCAGGTACAGCCTTTTCGGCTTAAATGAGTGTGTTACGGAGGTTGTGCCACTGTTCTTTAAATTTCCTGTCGATCTCTGTGGTGGCTGCACTCCAGCTCTTTGTGGATTTACTCATTGGCACCATGGCCGGTAGCTTGTTCCTTTAATATAAAAGAATTAAGGTTAACCCAAATTTCCTCGGCCAACTTGCAGGCAACTGCTTTTTCTGGGCAACCTCAACCAGCTCCTCAACCAGCACCTCTCCCCCCACCCACTCAGGTGCACATCCTGGACTTGCTGTTGTGGCAAGCAGTGCTACCGCAACCGCATAACTGAATTGAACGCTCACATCAGGGGGGGAAGTAGTCTGGATGCCACGTCTGCACCTTGCAGCTTGCATTCCCCTTTACTGAACATGTCACTAACAATGTCAAATTTACCCTTCCAGCACTCCCCATTCAACATGCCACTAATGATATCAAATCTAGCTCTTGTAGGTTGCTGCAGCCCCTGCTCCACTGCCTGCTGCACCAACAGCACCAGCTCCGGCACCTGTCCTTGCACTTGAGCCCGCGTATCAATTTGCTCCCGCACCTGCTTATCGCTATCCGCCCGCTTCAAGTCAGCCTGCGTACGTGTACGCGCCAGCCCCTGCAGGTGTGAATCTGCATTGAGCCTTGCTGCTTGCCGGTGCTGCAATGAGAAAGCAGTCCTATTTAGATTGCACCACCAATGGGCCTCTGATGACTTGACAGGTCCTTTAGCCTAGGAGTCCGTAAATGTCAGTGATGAATATGCATCAAATACAGGTGCATACATTTTCTGGCACAACAGCATCGAAAGTGCACATGCTTTGCACGGCCGTTTAGTGAGAAGTTCTCACTGAGAACAAAATCTTTGAGTCTCGACAAGATCAGGTGCTGATTGACCTTCTCTTGCACATGTGCTGTGCAGATGTAATTATCATTCAGCAGCCGGCAAAACCCCAGTGCTCTGGGAAGCTGAGGTTTTTATGCGGCTGAGGTCTGGAAAACATCCATTCACCTGCACAACGTCAATCACTTGGAATCGGGTTGATATGTATGATTGCAGTATATAATTGCAGTTGCCTTGGGGAGCCCTTAGTTGATGTCTTACATAATTTGGGTGTCATCTACATAGGCCATTCATTGTGCCACAATAGATCATTTTTATAGGGTCGTGAGCATTAGGTGGATTCAGTATCAACTGCTAACAAGCCTGAACAACCTCCGGAGGTTGGATCCATGACTACAGTTTGCTGCCAGAGTGAGTGTGATGGCCTGACAGCGGCCATCTTCTAGGTATATTTTGCAATGATTTGGCCTATTGTAAGCTCATGTAACGAAACCAGGCTTTTCTTGATCACCAGATCATCTCCAACTACTAGTTGGAGGTAGTACCTAACCAACCACCAGGCTCAGGCTTCAGGCTGGACTGGGATCAGGCCAGTTCATTAATTAATATCGTTCCCGATATCGTTCCCCGGCCAGCCCATAAGAGACCCTTCTTATAGCGTTCTTTACAGCTCATGCAAGTGAATATCCACTATTCATCCGTCACGACCCCCAGGGCCGGATCACGACCCCCAGGCGCCTGGGGGGCCGGGCCGGCCCGGCCAGCCAATTGCTGGCTCCTGGCAAAAACTTATTGATTCTAAATACCCGAACCCAATCAAATCACCTTGAAGGTACATCTCTGTCAATGATAGGTGAAGATGTTTCAATCGAACTGCAATGCGTATCATTATGGTAGAACCAACTGGAACCACTGCAGTTCTGCGCACTTAATGATACACAATTGCACGATATTTTTAGGTTGAAGACCAGAGACAGGGGGGGGGGAGTGAGTGTGGGAGAGAGGGAGACGAGTTTGCTGCATTTATCGGTAAAATTTTAAAAACAGTTTAGAAAACAATGAAACAGATTCCTGCACGAGCACGACGCAACTGTTGGGGCCAGCCGGTCCTCTACTTTCATAGCGCAGAATGCAGCATCTTCTTCGCCCATCTATCATTCTGCACAGAATCACAGGAGTATGGAGTAGACAAATGCCTCAGGCAGATGGGTAGCGCTGATCACGTCTTCTTGCTCCTTTCCTGGCACCGGATTGGCTTAGACATTCGCAGATACGAGCAGTACAGGGCATTTCCTTGCCAGGTGTGTCAAGCAATCTCAAAAAGGTCACAAAGAATGCAGATCAGGAGACTGGAGGGCATAGATTAAGGGATCCCTTCCGGAACTTTTGGTTACACCAGTAAATCACATGTAGGCTTTAATCCTGGTAGCACCCCTTGGAGCAAGTCCTGAAGACAATCGTGGCTCCTTGCACAGCAGTGCAAGAATGTGCGCACATTCTTGTCATATGCCTTGTCAATTCTCCTCTGGAATTTGCAGGTTATCCTCTGTGCCAATTCCCCAGAAGAGTACCAAGAGCTGCAGCAGGCCCAGCTGTGCTTCCCCTGGCTGCGATATATATACTTTAATCAGAATGCTACTCTGGATCCGGACCTATTCCTTAAGCCAGAGCCACAGTCCAGATCTCATGAGTTTACAATGGTTGTGAACAGCTGCTTTGCGGCCTTCAAGAGGACATACCTGTCACGAAGCGTGCCTGGTGCAGTAGCACACATTGGCTATCCTTGCAGGTGATTCTGCAAAGAGTCTGGCTGAAGATACTCCACAACACAGCGCTGTTGAGGATGCATTGGTTTGTTCTTAAGCACATCTTCCACAGTACGTGCATCCTTTGCTGCCTCAAAACAGCCCTGGGCCTCGTATCAGCACATAACCTTTTGCTACGCTTACTATCGCAAAATTATCAGCAGACCAATATAAATGATGACATGCTCATTCTGAAGTCCTTCAGTGATGCTGTCCCTTCTCTCCTTCATCTCAAGTCACCGTTTTTGGTTTCAATACCTGAATTCAACAAGCACAGTAGCTTCCCTGTCATCACAATAAATATATCAGACACCTGTACTCTTTTCAGGCATCTCCCCATTGTGCTCCCACCTTTTTGCGGACCTAGCACCAGCTGCCAGTCCCCGCTGGCTGGCGGCGGCAACAGCAGCAGCAGCAGCAGTAGCAGCAGAAACAGCTGCAAGAGCCGGCATTTTCTACTTAACAAGGACGGAGAGGAGGATCTCAGGTAGGTGATCAACAATACAATTAGAGTATCATGCTACTCGAAAGGGCCAGGGCTGTTTTGAGGCAAGAACTCTAGTGAGGGCATCAGGTGCCTTGCCATCTTGCTGTGCTGTTCGCCCAATACTGTAGCAGATGAGAGGCAAACAGGACTTGGGTGCTGAAAAGGCATGCTTGATTGCAGAGGTTGCTCACATCAACATGTGGCCCCTTGTAGGTACCTGGATCATGATGAGGTGACAGATGCAATCTACAAAAGCTGCCTCGGGGGCATTTTCTCTGAGCACGAAGGTGCATGCTATGCAAGTACTGAGTACCTGCTGTGTGGCTGCCCAGTCATAAGCACGCCGTCAGTCGGTGGTAGGGACGTTTGGTATAAAACAGAAGCTGAAGGTGTGGAAGGCATGCCCAAAGTCTTTCCTAGTGGGGATGACGGTGGCAATGCTTCGCAGGCTAAGATGGCTCCAGGCAAAGTCAATACAGAAGGTGTGCTGGACGGTAGTGCTTGCAGTGATGCTGTCGTTAATTGCATCATTGTGCCTCCAACAGAGGAGGGTGTTCGCCAGGGTGTGATGACGGCCTTGGCTAGGCCATGGGACAGGCAAGGCATAAGGGAGTCAGCACTGAGGTTGCGGGCGTGCTTTTGGAAAAATTTGAACAAAGAAGTACAAAGAATTTTTGATAGCCATGGGGTAGCACAAAGTGCAGAGGCATATGCAAAGGAGAATTCTGTGCATAAGATGGGATTGTAATGAGTGCCTTTGCAAGCTCTGAAGCAAATTGTTGCGGAACACCAGTCTGAAAAGGATTTTGCAAGCACAGCTTGATCAAGCCTCATGAAGCCTTAGCCTAATGAAGTCTAATGTTGGGGTGGACATGTAAAGATGATCTGAGTGTCAGATTCTCTAGTCTTCTTTATCAATCATATGGCTCCCGCTGGAGAAACCGAGAGGCAACAGCGAGTTGGTTGATCATAATGATCAAGTTAATATGGTGAAGAGACATGCATATGCATGTGGCCCCTCATGAGGAACTATGCATTCTGCAGCTGGGCATGTTTTTACAAGAATGCATGGTAATCAGTGTGTTAGTGTCTGTTTCTTGTTTAACACTGTCGTGGGTATGTCTTTCTCTGCTGTATGAATTTGAGTGCTTGCATGTGGATGTGCCTTACAGAAAATGTTCGAACATAGGCTTTTCATGCATGTTCTCCCAGGTTTGAAGCTGAACCGACCTAGTTGTTTCTGTACTTTAGTCGCTGCATCCTCAACATCATCCAGCTTTCAGACCTAGGGCTGAATTTGCGTATTGGGGGGTGATGCAATTGGCAACACATTTGTACAAGTCTCGAATAAACAATAAACAATAAACGTGTACACGAAGGATGCAGTAGACAAAGTTGTACACGTGGCGCATACAATTTTTTACGGTACAAGTGTCAGGTAAAAGTGGTATGTGCTCGTAGCTCGTGTCAAAGCTTGTTTGCGGTTCAAGTAACCCGCATACTCGCATACGACTGAAATACAATAATAAAATGTACATATTCACCACATATTTGCAGTAAGATTTTCGCGTGAACGATGCCGTCTGCAAGCGCGCCCAAAGACTTGAGCTTCCTCCTGAACGGCAAAGAGGAGATCATCTCAGAGGATGCCAACTGCTCACTGAATGAGTGGATTCGGCTGCACACGCGAGTCAAGGCAAGTGCGATTGCTCCTCTGACGTGGTGCACAAAACTTGTGCTCCTGAGGCCCCTTCCACCAAAAGCCAGCTTCCAAGCCCTAGGCAAGCACAGACAAGTACCTAATTTTGTCACTTTCTGTAACATCCATCCCAGATCGTGGGTTTTGCTTGGCCATTTTTTGTTGTGGCTCACGTGCGCTGTTTGCCTGCGGTTGCAGTCCAGCAAGCTGTCCTGTGGTGAAGGCGGGTGTGGTGCATGTGCAGTATCTGTTCAATATGTGGACCCCATCACAGGTGGGTTGATGATATGTTTTGACCGTGCTGTGCTTTGTGCGAGCCCTGGGCCAAGAGCACATGAATCCTTCTCAACATAATTACTTGCTTTGGAGGTCTGACACCCTTCTGCTCCTCACCCATTTTTTAGCCCGTGGAATCTTACTCAGTTGTAAGTTTGCCACATGTTCCGTTTGGCTTGTTTTGACAAAGAAAGGGGGGCTAAGTCAAGCAGGTCCCAAAATGAATCAATGTAGCGACGTTGGCACAATGCTTGTGTGCGTACGTGCATGTATGTGTGTGTCTGTGCGTGTATTAGCGTGTGTGTGTATGTGTGTGTGAGCGTGCATGCGTGCGTGCGCGGTGTTGGTAGTTGTGTTAGTGCAAAGTGTGCATGCCAGTGTGCACCCGTCTGAATATAGCCCACTCGTCTGTTCCTTAATCTGATAAGTCACCTGTGTCCTAGGTACCTGCCACCGACAGTGTGGCTGTGCTATCTGCTGTTTGCCTGCACCTTACACAGTCCAGCAGCCAGGCTTTGGTTGTAATCACTCAGAAGAGGGCCCTTGTGCCTCGTGTGCGCAGGCAAGCCTGCCATCAAGTCCGTTAACTCCTGCCTGACCCCTGCCTATGCCGTCGCTGGGTGTGCCGTCACAACAGCTGAGGGGTTACCCAAGGGAGAGGGCGGGGCTGTTAACCCAGTCATCGGTGGGTGCGCCACGAGGTGCTCTGTGAGGCAATCTGATCGGGTTGCTGTTCTGCTCCGACCATGTTGCCTGAGCTTGCCCATGGCGAGCAGCTGGCCTGTGCAGCTCTGGGGCACTGGGGCTGATGCTGGCACCTTAAGCTCCTGACACCTCTGATGCACTCACCCTCTGTGGCTCTCACCCCTGCTCCTGGTGGGCCCTTCACGCGCAGATCGCCTGGTCGGGTTCCATGCAAGCCAATGGTGAGTCCTGCTCAAAAAGAAGAGAGACACAGAAAACATTGCAGGCCGTGAAAACACTCCCCGCATCAATTAAGGATGAGGGGGTCACATAGGGCTGAGGCACCGTGTCACCCCTCCACATGTGCTGAGGCACCGTGTCACCCCTCCACAGATGCCTTCTAGCAGATGACCCAGGAAGAGTGCTGCCTCCTTTGATGCAAACTGCGCCAAAGCTTGCGCCCCACTTCCATGTGCAGCCACACCCTCAGCAGCTGTCATGCAAGGAACAGGTGCATGCTCATGTGCGCGCCCCACAGGCACACGCATGCAGGGAGGTGCGCACACACCATGTGGTGTACCAGCCCGTGCCCCAGTGTGTGCTCATGCTCTGCTGCGGCGGCTCCTGCACTCCAGGCATGGCCGTCATTTCACACACAACAGCCCGTGCCCGATGTGTGCTCGTGCTCTGCTGCAGCGGCTTCTGCACTCCAGGCATGGCCGTAGCTTGCCACACGGCTCTGGCCAATGCTGGGGCAGGCAAGGCGGCAGGCAAAGGTGGGGCTCTTTGCATGCCTTGGTGCGCATGCGTATGTGCATCTGTGCGTGTGTGTGCGTGTGTGTGTGTGTTTACGCCCATGTTGCTGCGGCTCAGTTAGGTCTCGTTGGTGAGATTGGCAAGTGCGTTATGCCAGCATATGTGTGTCAAAGGAGGCTTTGTTTGGGAGATCTGGCCTGATTGGCTGCAGCATGCCTGCAAAGGGGCCTATGGCCAGGACAAATGGTCGGCACTAGCTGTTTGAAGGCTTGTGTACAGCCCCATTTAGAGCACAATTTTGCTGAAGTCAAGTAGGAGTTCATACAGGAGGAGCGGCGTTGATGCCTGCGTCGCTTGTTCTGGACTGGAAGTAGGTCACATCTCACACTGGTTGAGGCAAACCTGGCATGACCCTCTGCTTCTGCCCTCTCCCACCCTTGCCGCGGCCTTGCAGCTGGCCTTACTGCGACAGAGCTGCGGGATGCGCTTGATGGCAACCTGTGTCGATGCACCGGTTACAGACCCATAGTGGATGCATGCAAGGTGAGCAAGCTTTGTGAGAGGTTGGCCACACAGATGCGTGCAAGCTGACGCGTACAAGCTGCTAGAGGTCGGCCTCATGGATGCGCGCAAGCTGATGCATGCAAGCTGTGAGGGGTTGGCCACATGGATGCGTGCAAGCTGTAATAGGTGGCCACATGAGCATTCGTGCTTGTGGCCATGAGCGCAGCCGCACGCCCGCCTACTTGGGGCCGCTTGCCGTGCCCGTGCGCTGACATGCTCTCTCATGTGCATGCAAACACACACATGCAGGTGCACTTGCCCATTTAAAACACGCCACCGCGTACATGAACGCAGGCAGGTGCTTCGTCACGCTGCCACTGCATGCGCGGTTTCTCAATGCCCAGCTCCCATGTCTGCGCGCGCCATGCATGCCTGCAGAGCTTTGCGTGCGATGTGGACATCGAGGACCTTGGCCTCAGCACCTACAAGTCCCTGGCAGACATGCCCCCCGCGTCTCCTGCAGCAGACAGCTGTGCAAGCAGCTGCGGAGACAGCAGTGGGGCCAGTACCTTGTCCGCGGGCAGCCAAGCTGAGGAGCCTCCCCTCGAGGTTGGTGCTCCCTGTATGCTGCTCCCTGCAGCGTCTCGTCGGTACCTGGTTGCTGCTTGTCCTTTGCCTCGCTGCTGACCCTGTCCTTGGTGCCTGACTGCCCCACTGCCCTTGGCCATGCCCCTGGCGCCTGGCAGGCACTGCGTGGGTGTGCTCAGGCATTCAAAGCCTTGCCCCGCGACGCAGGTGGCTGTGCAAGTGTGGGAGGGTGAGAGTCTGTGTGTTACTGTGTGCGTGTGCATGCGTGTGAGGAGGAATCCCCTGTGGCTGTGTTCACATAAATGCACAGAGCTGGGCTGGCTGGCCAAAGGGGGCTGCCCCTGTGGCTGTTGCCCTGGCCATGAGCTGCAGATCCCGGGGGTCCAGCCCAGTGCGCAGCAGCTGTGGCCCGTGCAAACGAGCAAAACCTGGAGTAAGCCAGAGGCTTCCCACTCAGGCAAAGCAGGTCTTGTTTGAAATCAGCGGAGGGTCAGCTCAGGCACGACAGCCTGAGCCCTTTCAGACGCAGGCTCGGGCGCAGCAGGGCCCGCTCAGGAGGCTGCGTTCAGCGTGGGAGGGCCCACACCTTGC
>LKMJ01003699.1_pt1 | contig 14251 bp, 24 predicted proteins | sample 643391 | NCBI WGS metagenome assembly LKMJ01 (sample SAMN04112250, study PRJNA286221) | soda lake metagenome | biome: soda lake; feature: Kulunda Steppe; material: water; isolation source: sample PL-Br10 brine of Picturesque Lake | place: Russia: Kulunda steppe | collected 2010-07
CATGCATTATGCAGCACCGGCTGTAGTTGTGCCTACTCACAGCTGCAACTGCCATTGTGTGCGCTCAGGCGGGCTTGCAGCAGGCCCATGCCGTCCAACAAGCCCAGCACATGCAGCATCAGCACCAGGCTTTGGCCATGTCCGTGCCGCAGCAGCTCCCCTCGGTGAGATACGCAATCATGCAGGCGTGTGTGTACGCATGAAAAAATCAGTGCACCATTCGCATTCATTCATGCACATTGGCGTTCTACGCCCAGCGTGCACATGCACCTGGGGACAGCCATGCCTGCTTGCCCTGCTGTTCATTTATGTCACATGAATTGTGTGCGTGCATTTTACGCACTATGCACTGCCTTAGGGGGCAGTGCGTCTAGACCAATGGCTAGTGCTCACACACCTGGAAGGGTAAGCCATTGAGTGCCGCAACATGCCTTCTAAAGCTACCAGCATCCTCTGACCCCTGATCTAAGTTGCTGAATAGCCATCCTGCTGCCACGTATTCGTCCTGTCCAGGTGCTTTCACTCAGACCTAGGTGCTTTGTCTCACCCATACAGGCGGCAGTGGCGGCGGCCGTGGCCATGGCACCGGTGGGAACATCCATCACGCCATCAGCCGCAAACTCGCTCGTTAACGCCTCGGCCCAGCAGAGCATGGCCATCAATAGGTGTGTGTGCTCGCATACTTTTTCATGCGTGCGTCCGTGCGCACGCGCTTATGGATGTCTTGCGATGCCTGCCCAACACCATGCAGGCCACCATCATTGCTTTGCTAGCACCCCTCACACATGATCATCATGTCCCCTTCCTCGCAGAGCGTCCGATGGCCTTCTCGCTGATGAGCACGGTTATGGGGGCGCATGCTCTTCAAAATGCACGTGCTGACAAGCAGCGCACTTCTGCACCTCTGCTTGTTTGCAGCGCGGCCAACGGCCCCCAAGCGATGAGCATGATGATGGGTGGTGGCGTCAGCGGTGGTGGCAAGAGCGGGTTGCCTTCGTGGCCACCCACACCATGGATGGCGCCGCCCTACATCAGCAGCGGTGGCTTGGGGGGCTATGGAGCCAGTGGGCAGGTCTGTGGTGTGGACGGAGGCACTTGCAAGGGCAAAGGGGGGCTGGGAGGGAGGGGGCTGAGCATATGCGTGTGTTGTGAGGGGCTGTCGTGCTGCAGACCGGGCAGGGAAGCGACATGGATGCTCCATGTGGTTGGTTGATGGTGCTGGCGCTCTTTAGCGTGTCAGAGCACAATGTGGCAAGGGAGCCTGGTTGTGTGCCCATCTGTTCACCGAAGTCCACCAAAGTCACAGCCACAGCAAACAAAAGACATGCAGCGCTGCCTGGACTCGCGCGCACACAAACACACACGCAAACACACGCAAAGGTGTACGGCGCTGCCTGGACACGCTCTGTAGTGCGAAGAGCATAATCCGTGATACGCCCTCCCTACCAGCGCTGTCACCATGGTTATGGGCAACAGACTGGCCCCCACTGAGTGCTGGACGACATGCACTGCATACCAAATTGCCTCCCGCCTTCATCTTTCGATGCAATGCCTGTGAGCATGCATGCATGCGCACACACACAAACACAATTAAACGCGCACTAGCTCACAAGTACAGAGACACAGAAAGTGCGGTGAACATGCCTCACACCAGCTATTCACCAGACCACCCTTGGCTTTGCACAAGCGAGCGTTTGCTGCGCATGAGCCCTTCCTTGGCATGCAAGCGCATTAGCTTGCTCTGCATCTTCGAGCTTCCCAGAGGTGCCCCAGTACGCTGTGCTTGGCGCCGCGCGCGCTCTCACGCTCCACGCGTTGTGCTTGCATGCGCACAGGGTACAGTGGCGGCGCTGATGCTGGCAGCGGCGGCGGGGGCGGGCCAGGCTGCGTACAGGCCGCCCGCGCCCACTGCCTCCCCGCACCACGTGGGTAGCGGCACTGCTGCTGCTTTCAGGGCGAGCGCAGGTGGGTGATAGGTGACTGGTGGTTGAGAGGTGACTGATGGGAGCACCAGAGCGAGTGCTGGAAAAGAGTGTGTGTCAGCCTGCAGGGCAGTGGGCGGCAGACCTCAGTGGGAAGTGGCCTCTGTGGGCAGTGACAGACCTGGGGCAGTGGGTGGCAGACCTCTGCAGGCGGGGGCAGACGTCTGTGGGTATTGGGCAGGAGACCTGGGGCAGTGGGTGGCAGACTTCTGTGGGCGGTGGCAGATCTCTATGGGCGGCAGACCTGGGGCTGTGGCGGAGGTCTGTGGGCAGGGGCAGACCTGGGGCAGTGTGCACTTGCGCACGTGGCCGCAACGGTCCGGGCAAGGTGTCCCGACCCCAATGCACGCGCAGCCGGCACGCGTGGTTGTGCGCTGCTGTGCGTTCGTGGTCTGCGCACGCCACGCTGCCCCTGTGCCTACTCTTCAGTCACATGGCGCTTTGAGGTTGTGGTCTGCGCACGCCACACTTGTGGCCTGCGCGCGCCACGCTTGTGGTCTGCGCACGCCACACTGCCCCTGTGCCTACTCTTCAGTCACATGGCGCTTTGAGGTTGTGGTCTGCGCACACCACACTGCCCCTGTGCCTACTCTTCAGTCACATGGCGCTTTGAGGTTGTGACCCCGCCATCTGGCCCTCTGCTTGACCATGGAGGAGGCCATGGGGGAGTTGTGCGTCATTGCAGTCAGGGTTGACAGGACTGCAGAGCTGCTACGTGCATGTGCGTGGACATGCGCAGGCGCAGGCGTGGAGCAACAGCAGCACTGGCTGAGTGGGGCGCGCGAGGCGTACAGCAAGGGCGACTTTGTGCAGTCCTGGAAGCTGGCTCAGGCGGTGAGTCCAACCTGTCCTATGTATGTCAGACCGTGCTCTGCTGTGCTGTGCCATGAGCAAACTCAGCGGGCCCTGACAGTGAGCCTGCCCTGCTGCGTGAGCCACAGGGTATGCTGCACGTGAGAGCGCGCTTTGCGGAGTTGTGAGCGCACTGTGCTGCACATTTGCTTGCGTGCGTGTTATGACACAGCACCATGGATTGCCAGCCTCCCCTGATCACCAGCCACAAAGGTACGCCACACTCAGGAAGCCACTGCCAACCATTTTTCGAGTGTCGACCACTTTTTGAACTTTGAGAGTGTGGGAGGAAGGAGGCCACCCCAAGGTGCGCAGAGGCGCAGCGGTGCCCTAAAGTCCACCCTGCCCTCGCGGCGCGCGCAGGCAGTGACCTCCTTCCCAGAATGCGCTGAGGCGTGGCTTCTGGTGGGCGCGGCTGCGTACCAGCTAGGCGACGCCGCAGGCTGTGTGGCTGCGTGCGACCGCGCCATCATGCTCGACCCCAACCTGGTGCGTGCGGCTGTGCACTTGTGCTGTGTGTACCGCGTATGCTGTGCGTGAGTGCATACTGTGTTTGCTTGCCTACACTTGGATGTGCTTGTGGGAATCATCAAATGCATTGCTGGTTCGTAAGTTTGTAAGTGTGTACAAGCGTGCACACAAGCGTGCTCAGTACAAGTGTGTATGTTTGTGAGGTTGCTGGCACGTAAGGAGACTCCAATGCAAGGTATGTGATGCTGAAGCGTACATACGCGAGCATGCTATTTGCCAGCCTGCAGGCTGAGGCGAATGGCTGGACAGGAAAGTGCATGTGTGTGTGCACAGCTCTGGCAAAAGATGATGCACAAGATGACGCGGGTGTGCGTGATGCTGCCAACCTGCAGGCTGAGGCGTATGGCAACATGGGCATCGCCCTCCAAGCCACAGGACGCATTGACCTGGCCGTGGTGTACTACCAGGTGCGGCCGGGATTGCTGCTGCCCGGCATGACACAGCCTCGGCAGCGCGACTGGCGGTCTGCTTATGGTTGTGATGGCAGTGTGCTTTTATGATGTTATGGTGGCAGCGCCTTGACAGGATGCTGGTATGCTGTGTGCTGGGGGGCTAGGCTGGCGGTGGCTGCAGAGCGACAAGCAGTCCTTGTAGAAAGGAGATAGCAAGGGGCGCCCCCCCTTTTTTAAAGGCGCTGTACTGGGACCCTTTCCTCCCACCCTCTCTTCCCCTCTACCTCCCTCTCTCTTCCCCTCTACCTCCCTCTAACTAAACTGGCGCATGCACCCCCCATTCATGTCTGGCTGCTGCATGGTGTCCCCCAAGAAGTGGCAACACCCCCACTGGCCCCCAGGTGGGTTGCAGCACCTAGGGAGACCCAGGGAGGGCGTCCTCCCTCCACAACATGTGCCCCTTTGGCTCTGTCCTCAGCTTGCGCTGCCATTGTTGGGACACCTGCACATTAAGCCCGCATGCAACGGGGAGGTAGCACAGGGGACACGTACGCATTAAACCTGCATGGAACGGGAAGACGACACAGGAGACACCCACACACTAGCCCTGCATGCAACGGGTAGCAAATGCCTAAGGCTCTACAATGCCTGGAAGCAACACATGCACATGCCCACACGCACACACATGCGCACATGCACATGGACGCGCATACTTGCCTGCAGTCTGCACTCCGCCTGGCGCCGCGCTTCACGGACGCATACAACAACCTGGCAGGCGCCCTCGCGTCCCGCGGAGACGTGTCAGGTGCGCTCCACCCTTCTGTGTTCGCCTCGCCGTGTGTGCTGCCCTGTGCGGGCGCTGCCCCGGGGGGTTGCAGCCCAGGGGGGCGGGCAGCACCCTTCTGCGTCCGCCTTGCTGCATGTGCTGCCCTGTGCGGGTGCTGCACTGGGGGGGGGGGCTGCAATTCGGGGGGATGGGAGCGGCTCTGTGCTGGGGCCATCCTGTGCAGGGGCTGCCTGTTTAGGGGCGGCCCTGCATGGGCGCCTGGAGGGGCGGGCACTACCTGAGGCAGGCCGCTTGCCGGCTTCCTGGTGCGCAGCCGCTCCACTGCCAGGGAGGTGTGTGGCAGACAGGCATGGGCGAGCACGTCAAACTGGGGAGAAACTTGCAAGGTCCAGTCACAGGAGGATTGATGGATAGAGAGCTTTTTCTTTGGTTCTGTGGGCGTTGGGGTGCATGGCCGGTCTCAGCCGGCCAGCTACCTTGTCAGGTTGACATCCGCACACAGAGGGGGCCTGGAGCTGGGACGGCTGCTGCTGGCTGGCTGGATCACCAAACAGCCGTATATGCCATGGCTGCCTAGGAAGGGCCTGGTGCGCACCACTGCTGTTGCTGCCGCTAACCGCAGTGGTTTTGCTCAAGGCCCCCTGTACCGGGCTCGCTGTTCACCAACAGCACCTCATCCACAGCTTGCCCATGACCTCCACCCACCATCGCCAACAGTCTACCCATGATCAGCAAGGCTGACCATGACCTCCGCCCACCCTGACTAACAATCTGCCCGTTACCTCTGCTGACCCCCTTGCTTGCTCACCCACCTGCCCACTCGCCCGCCCGCCCCCCTGCCCCTGCCTGCAGGCGCGCTGCGCTGCTACGCAGCGGCGCTGGAGGTCGACCCCAAGCTGGTGCACGTGCACAGCAACATGGGCGACCTGTGGCGCACCCAGGGGCCCGCGGGCTCTGCGGCGGCTGCACACTGCTACTCGGCGGCGCTGGCGCTGCAGGTGCGCGCGTGTGTGTGCGTAAACAAGGTGCAGGCTTTTTGTTGGCTGGGGCCCGCAAGGGGGCAGTCCCTTGCGGTGGCACGTGCCAAGTGCGAGCGCATGCACATAAGGGTGTATTTGTGTGTGTGTGTGTGTGTGTGTGTGTGTGTGTGTGTGTGTGCTCCAGTGTCTTTGAACCCCAGCATCTCCTGTCCTGTTTTCATTCCAAGTAGCAGTGTGAGTGCACTAAGGGCGCAGACGAAGCTGTGCTGACTTTGCAGCGTGCGCCTGCCTGCTTGCCTGCCTGTGTGTGCAGCCCTCGTATGCGCCTGCCTGGCGGGGCCTGGGAGACCTTGCGCGTGAAGGAGGCAACAACGCACACGCTGTGGAGTGCTACCGGGTGAGTGCACTGTGGAGTGCTACCGGGTGAGTGCTGTGGAGTGCTACCGGGTGAGTGGATGTGCAGCTGTCCCCTTGCATTTATAGCGGGTGCAAGCAATGCTGGAATGCGCAGCACACTTCCTGGTGCACGTGCACACCAACAAAGCAAGTGCAGCCTTGCAGTTCCCTGTGCAGGCGCGCGCACACAGACGTGCACAAGCACGCACCATGATCGCGTGCGCAGCACATGCTCAAACCAGACACACTGTCTGCTTCTGACCGCACATGCGCGCGCACACACGTGCAGGAGGCACTGCGGTTGCAGCCAGGCAATGCAGACGCGCTGTGCGGCCTGGGCGCCGCATGGAGGGCGCTGGGGCGATGGGCAGAGGCGGAATCTGCGCTTACAGCCGCGGCGTCTGCGCGCCCGCACTGCGCGCTGACCATGGCGGCGTTGGCAGGTGCGGCGCGTGCTCAGGCGCGCGCGTGGAAGTTTTTGACTAACTGCCTGTGCTCTGTAAGAACGCATGCTTGGCTGCACAAGTGTTGAGAGGGTATTGCCATTGAGCAGCGCAAGGGGCTGCGGTCTCTTGATGTGACTATGGAGTTGGTCAGACTATGGCTGCGTGCAGGCCATGCTGGGGGTGTGGCAGCTGTGGGTCTTGGGTACAGGAAAAAAAACAGAACAGTGAAAACGTGGGCAATTTCATGCACTGGTAGTGGCAGCACAGGTATATGCTTTTTTTTCACAGAATTAGGGCGTACAGTGCAGGCAAGCTCCTTATGGGAAGTTGAGTTTGGCATCGGTTCCAAATGCATGTGTTCAGTAACTTCATTTTTGCTTGCCACCAGCAGGAGTAGCATAGCAAGCATGGACGGCTTGAAAGGGGGAAGGCTTGAGTCCAATGTTTGTTGAAAGCCATTAAGCACTTGAAAGAGAAACGCACCAGAAGAAACATAGCACTGGTACTTCAAGAACAGACAAGGCAAAGTTACTTTTGAGAGAGATGAAGCATGTGTAGGGATGGGTAAAGAGGCTTTGGCAGACCCTCGTCGAGGCTCTGTAGAGCCTCTCAAGAGCCTTTTTAAGCCTCCATAGAGCCTCTTTGGCATTTTGATTGGAGCCTATTTACCCGTCCTTTGTTAGACACATGCTGCATGTGTCTAACAAGCAACGCCGTGCCGCACTCTGCCCAGGTGTCCTGTCTGACAGCGGGAAGCTGGATGCGGCAATCGTTGCATTTGGGGAGGCGCTGAGAAGAGACCCTGTGCTCATAGAGGTGAGAATGACCAGGCTTCACCAATATTTGAGTGTGCGCTGTGATCTGTGAGGATAAGATGTCCTCCATTGTGTGGCTGTTGCTGAGAATGGGCCAGTAACTGTCCAGGTACAGGTATATGCACATTGCGACTTATGTGCGTGCATAAGGCAGCTCACAAGCAAATTGTCTGACAGGGAGCACCAGCATCAGCGGTACAGTCCAAAAGTGTGCAAGTGTGTGCAAGTAGCACGACAGCAGATGTCCTCCATTGGTGTGAGGGTAGCATGAGAGCAGGACACCAAAGCAGAACGTGCTACTCTTGGACAGCTGAGCTATGTGTGGAGTTGTGTGCACAGGCTCAGCATTTGCAACAGCATCCGACACAGGATGCCTGCATAGTGCAGTCCACCAGGCTATTTCGGACGCCCCTGACCGCAAATGACAAGGAGATCACAAAACAGTGTTCCGTTGCATCACAGTGTAGCTGCTGGGTTGAACAGCGGACCGTCCCCCGATGGACATGACAACAAGCACACAACACAGCATTAGCCGAAATGTTAAATGTCCCTGTACGCAGGCATACAACAACTTAGGAAACGCGCTTGCGGGTGTGGGTAGATTACAAGAGGCAGCAACAGCGTATGCCACCTGCATCCAGGTATGGGCAAGCGCTGTTAAAACAGGATCTGTCTTCGCTGTGATTGGGTGCATACTTTACCACGGGATCTTGCATGGTCCTTGATGACCCCCTTCATGTATAAGGCAATAATTTAGTCAATTGCTCAACCGGCCAAGGGCTGCCAAAGATGCTTTGATTAAGAAATCATTGAGGAGGAAGCCAAAGCATGCAGCTTGCTCTGTCTCGATGCAACAGGGAGGTCCATACACGAGTGCACGAGCATGTGAATGAGCTTGTGCCCAAGGAACTGCCCTCTCGGTGCTCAACCTCATCCCTTCAACTTCTCTCAAAAGGATGCCCTCTCAGTGCTCAAGCTCATTCCTTCAACTTCTCTCAGAAGGATGCCCTCTCAGTGCTTAACCTCGTGTCTAACAAACTGCCCTCTTGGTGCTCTAACTCATCCCTTCAATTCGTCTGTTCATTGCAGTTGCAATGCGCACGCAGTGCGACTGCTGCAGCTGCTGCGGCGGCATCTGCCAATGCTGCAAACGCTACACTCCTCATGAGCGGGAACAGCAGCGCAGGTGTGTAGGTGCTGTGTTTTCCTTGGCCACTGATGGATTGCGCGTGTGCAGGCCTGCTCTTCTCGTTCCCAATGTAGGCCCACTGCAGACCTGTTGCCAAAATATTCGCTGTTCCTGGGTGCGGGTGGTAAGCATTTGGATTCCCAGAATGATTCCAGCGGTGCATGGAAAATTTCCACAGTACTGACAAAGGCTTGGCCTTGCAAAAGGGTTGATGGCGCTGCCACCTCTACATATTTACACACACATTGCAGGCCATCTACACACACATTGACTACGCGTAATTGTGGGCCACATTGTGGCCACCTACATAACTACACACACATTGTGGGCCACCTACACACATAAAAACTACACACACATTGTGGGCCACGTACACACGCATTACCTACACACATATTGTGGGCCACATTGTGGCCACCTACAAAAGTACACACATTGTGGGCCACCTACACACATAAAAACTACACACACATTGTGGGCCACCTGCAGCTGGCAGCCTGGCCAACCCACTGACACTAAACGGCGCAACGCTCCTCGCTGCGGCAAACCAGAGTGGTGGGACGCCAGGTCGGTGGATGCATGCAGCAAATCAGAATGGTGGGGCACCTGGTCAAACACTTACAGGGCAAACCAGAGTGGGGGGACGCCAGGTCAGTGGATGCATGCGCTTGTAGGGCAAAGGCATGTACCAGGTCAGTGGATGTATGCGCTTGTAGGGCAAAGGCATGTGCCAGGTGTGTGTCCTCTGTGTCTCAGACATGTACAAGAGGGCTGTGGCCTGCAATCATGCGTGTTCTGATCTCTTGCCAGCAGCTGTGTGCGTGGTGTGGTAATGCTCATGGACAGGTGAAAGGTGCACTCATGGACAGAGGGGTGTACTCATGGGCAAGGGCAAAGATAGGGACATAGTATACTGATGTTAGGGTAAAATATGGACAAGGGTGTACCCCTGGGCAAGGGTGTAAGTGCCTTTGTCACCCTTCAGGCGCACATGGGAGGGAGGTGCTGTCAGGATGGCAGGCCCCTGCACTTACTCGTGCATGAACACCACTCATGTACATATGCACGCACACGCAAATGTGCTCACGCACTGCACACGCACTGAGCTGAGCCTATTGCACGCATCCCTTGCGCACGCACCAAGCTGGGTCTCGTGCGCCTGTGCCCCTGTGCTGCCCCTATAAGCAGGCACTGGAGCGGCTGCTGACGGCAACAGCAGCATGGCGGCTGCAGCCATGGGCATCGCCGCCGGCGGCTACAGCCCCATGGAGACTCACCGCCTCACCGTGGCCTACAACAACCTGGGCAGCTTGCTGAAAATGCAAGGCCAGATGGTGGCGGCCATCTCGTGCTTTGAAGCGGTGCGTGTTTGTGTGTGCGTGTGTGTTTATGTGTGTGTGCGTGCGTGCAGGCGCTGTGAGCGCACGCTCTGCCTCAGAAGCGCCTGAACAGCATGTGTACGCAGCCCTTTTTGGCGCCTGTTTTGTGCTTTGCAGTAGCGCGTGCGGGCGCACCACAGTGGGGTGCTCTGTGGCATGTGCAGGGCCATGTGTTGTCTGCCACCACCCTGGGCTTGGCATGCACGCAGTGAATAATGTGTGGGTGCTGTGTGTCTTTTCCCCAGTGGTGGCGTCAGGGCGTGCACGCGCATGTTTGTGCATCCCGAGAAAGCCCCTTTTCCCTTGTGTCGCGTTGCATCAAACCGCGTCTGTTTGTTAAGATGTAAAGGATCAGACGCTGCACAAGGGCCAAGCATGCATGCATGCATGCATATGTATGTCATGGATGCCCAGCAAACGTAGGAGCCTGTGCACCATACTTGCCGCGCCGCAGGCGGTCCAAGGCCCTGCTCCCACACTCCCCTGCCTCTCCTGCCTCACATGCTTCCCTGTGCTTCACGTGCCCACCTGCGCTTCACATGCGCCACGCGCCTTGCCGCAGGTCGTCGCCTTGCTCCCACACTCCCCAGAGGCAGCTGCCAACTTAGCCAGCATGTACAAGGTATGATTTTCAAAACGTACTCAACCGCAAGCACCCCACGTCCTCATTTCCGCATCCGTACAGGGATGCCCTTGCCTTGAGCGTGTGCTTACCCAGGGCCAGAACACCTCTGTGTGCTTACCCAGGGCCAGAATACCTCTGTGCGCTGACTGAGGCATATGCCGCTGCGCTCGTACGTGATGCGGCTGTGCGCTGACTGAGGGACATGCCGTTGTGCTTGCACATGTGAGGCTTGCCATTTCAAGCTAAGCCCTTATAGTAGGCAGGAAAGAGGGGTGAAACTAGCACACCCTGTCCCCCCCTCCCTTCCCCCCTAGCGTATTCACAAGTGCGCACACACACACACCTGCTGTGAAACCCAAGCATACCGGTACGCACAAGCACGTTTGTACATGCGCACACAAACACGCGTGCGCACTGTGTGGTTTCAGGATATGGGCCGGCACGACGCGGCCATCCCCATCTATCGCAGAGCCCTGGCGCTGCGTCCGGACTTCCCCGAAGCATTTGCCCATCTGGTGCACAGCATGATGGTGGGTGAAGACTTGCACAATGCCCCGATGGCTGGCCTCTGGAACATGACAATGCACAGCATGAATGGCTTTACTGGCTGTTCTAGAGCACACAAAACTGCACAGCATGATGGTTGGTGAAGACATGCACAGGTATTAAGACATGCACAGGTATGGAGACAGACACGCCTGGTGCTCATCAGAACAGGGGGGGGTGTCTATGGATTTAGCTACTTCCCTGCCTCATTCCTGGCGGGCAGGCCACTCGGATGCGCCGCGCGGATATGCAGTATCATTTCGGTGTACACGAGGCCGCAAACACAGGAGCTATCAGATGACGCCAAGATGCAGCAGGCTCCGCACTTGTGTTGCTCTTGCTGGCTTTGGAATGACCTGCCCCGTTCTGAAACAAGGCGTGCATGCCTGTATTTCTGTGTGACGCAGAGCGTGTGCGACTGGACAGACCACGATGCCATCTTTGTGCGGCTGGAGGCGGAAACGCGGCGGGAGCTGGCGATGGGGCGCCTGCCTCCCGTGCAGCCCTTCCACGCGATGGCCTACCCTTTCAGGTGCGGCTGGCTGCAAACCCCATGCCTTGGCCTGCCCTTTCCTGGTGGGAATAGCAGCACAACCCCCTTTCCATGGCCTTGCCTTGCCATGGCGTGGCCCAGCTGCAGCCATGGCTCATCCTCACATGTCCATGCGCTGCGTGCGCTTCTTAACATCCAGGCCTCCTGGATACTTCCATGTCTTCAAGAAAGTATGGGCTATGGTCAGTGGCAGCGCCAATGCACACTCAAGAGCATGCATGCACGTCGTCGCCCTGCGCACCAGCCTTCGGGCAAGCAGGCCGCTGCACTGAGGCACGACTCCCTGCGGGTGCCTGCCCCGCAACCCCTTGGCGCCGGACCTGGTGCCAGCCACAAGCCCAAACTGCTGCCAGCCTGTGCGTCAGGATGCCTGGCCTCCCTCGAGCTCATGCAAATGCACCCCCTGCCTGGCTGGTGCACACCGAAGTGCTGCTCAGACCCACACTGCACCGCCAAACTCTGCTGATGCCCCTGCCCCGCTTTGCTGCAGCGCCGACCTTGCGCTGGCCATCAGCACCGCCTACGCGTCGCACTGCCTGGCCTCCGCCGCGCGCCTGGGCGTACCACGCCTGCCGCACCCCCCGCCCCTGCCCCCGCACCAGTTGCCTGGCGGCCGCTTGCGCATCTGCTATGTCAGCAGCGACTTTGGCAACCACCCGCTCTCACATCTCATGGGCAACGGTGTGTGTGTGTGGGTGTACAAGCGTGTGTGGGTGTGTGTGCACGTGCGTGTGTATGTGCACGTGTGCACAGGTTCATTCTGTGCGCGCTCGCATGCACCTTGGGCACTCTTTGTTCCCTGATCCTGCCTGCCGCTGAAAATCTCTGCTTGCACTCTGTTCTCTCTCCACCCTGCCCGCCGTGCCGTGCTCTCTCCACGCTCCAAAAAGCCATCCTATCCGCCGTGCTCTTTGCTCCCTGCCACCGCAAATTGTCCTCTGTCCGCCGCGCTGCGCATCCTTGCCCCGCAGTGTTCTGCATGCACAACCGGTCGCGCGTGGAGGTGTTTTGCTACGCACTGTCACCCAACGACGGCTCCCAGTGGCGTCAGCGCATCGAGGCCGGCACCGAGCACTTCATCGACGCCTCCTCCTGGGGGACTGGCGAGGTGTGTGCGCACGATGCGCATGTGCATGGGACCGGGTGCTGCCAAGGCCTTATTGCCCTAGCGTACTAGAGATGCGCTTGGTTTACGTGAGCACAGTGTGCGTGTGCGCCAGTGCATGCTGCGCCGTGCATGCTGCGCCAGTGCATGCTGCGCCAGTGCATGCTGCGCCGTGCATGCTGCGCCGTGCATGCTGGGCCGTGCATGCTGCGCCAGTGCATGCTGCGCCAGTGCATGCTGCGCCGTGCATGCTGCGCCGTGCATGCTGTGCCGTGCATGCTGCGCCAGTGCATGCTGCGCCAGTGCATGCTGCGCCAGTGCACGTGACTGGATGCCGCCTAGGCCCTTTTGCCCTGGGGACTAGCAGGATGAGGGTGCGGTGCACTGCATGCGCACACTGTGCCTGCACGTGCTGCCTGAGGACGTTTCCCACGCATCCTGCTCGCTCGCTGCGCGTTCTAGAGTGCCCATGTGCCGGTGTAGTGCTCGGGGCGGGTGTCCTGTAGACAGCGGCGTGCATCAGGGCAGCATCTGTGTGTGCTCAGGGCATGTGTCCTGTAGACTGCGGCGTGCATCAGCGCACGCAACATCTGCGTGTGCTCAGGGCGTGTGTCCTGTAGAGTGCGGCGCGCACCAGCGCAGCATCTGTGTGTGTTCGGGGCGTGTGTCCTGTAGAGTGCTTCGCGCACCAGCGCAGCATCTGTGTGTGCTCAGGGCAGGTGTCCTGTAGACTGCGGCGTGCATCAGGGCAGCATCTGTGTGTGTGTTCGGGGCGTGTGTCCTGTAGAGTACGGCGCGCATCAGCACACGCAGCATCTGCGCTCAGGGCGTGTGACCTCCCGTGTGCCCTTTGGCGTTTGCTGCATGCAGATTGCGGCGCGCATCAGCGCAGACGGCATCAACGTGGCCATCAACCTCAATGGCTACACCCGGGGTGCCCGGAACGAGGTGTTCGCACTGCTGCCTGCGCCAGTGCAGGTGAGCAAACATGCACGCACACATGCGCACACATTCACTGTGTTACACATTTGCGCATGGGAGCTCACACGGGCACACATGTCTGCAAAAAATTACGCACACTCGTTAGCGCGCACACGCGCGCACACACACAAGCGTATGCAAGCACACAGATACACACGGATGCATGCAAACACATGCGTATGCATCAAAATCACAGCGCAGAGCTCATACATGCACACACGTGCTTAGCATACACGCCAAACACATGCATACAGGCACACACACACACTTGCGCGCGCAACACACGTGAGGCACACAACGCTCTCCGTGCAGGTGTCATACATGGGCTTCCCGGCCACCACAGGCGCGCCCTTCCTGCCGTGGCTGGTCAACGACGCCATCGTCGCGCCCCCCGAGTGCCGCCACTGCTACAGCGAGGCCCTGGCCCTCATGCCCCACTGCTACTTTGTCAATGACTACAAGTGCGTGCATGTGGCGGTGCATGCGCATGCATGCATGTGTGTGCATGCGTGCATGCCTGTGCTTGTGCGTGCGCGTGCATGTGCGCGCCGTGCTGACCTCTGCTGCGCCGTGTGTTCCGTACGTGAGCTCAGTGCGTTCCTGCTGCACCGTGTGTTCCGTACGTGTGCTCAGTGCGTTCCTGCTGCACCGTGTGTTCCGTACGTGAGCTCAGTGCGTTCCTGCTGCACCGT